>SESF01026470.1_pt1 | contig 50964 bp, 33 predicted proteins | sample 3171521 | NCBI WGS metagenome assembly SESF01 (sample SAMN10866945, study PRJNA518727) | freshwater metagenome | biome: subpolar coniferous forest; feature: holomictic lake; material: water; isolation source: holomictic Lake 227, 6 m and 8 m depth | place: Canada: near Kenora, Ontario | collected...
AGCGCTGGAAGGTCCGGTAGGCATCGAGTCCGTTCCCATCATAGACGCCCTGCGCCTCGCTCATGTCGAAGACTGCGCTACTGGAAACGGCGATGACGACCTTTTGTTCGATCGGGAATGGCATGGCTAGATTTTATACCGGGACGCTCAAAAAACTGATCGTTACGGAATTTCAATAAGACAATATTTCAGGGTTCCGAGCACGTCTTTCCAGGCTATCTTGTATTCGCCGTTGACCATAATTGACTCACTGGTATTTCCGGTCGGTTTCAGAATCGTTCGACAAAGTAATTTCTCTTTGCGGAAAAATTCATAGATGCCGTCTCCAGACCCAGAATAAAACAGGGGATCATCGGCGAAAACGATCAAGTAGCTCTTTTCGAACCCGGCCCGCCTCAATTGCTCCAAAAAGAGGACATCTTTGCAGATGCTATACATCGCCTCAGGATATTGCCCGTTCCGAGGGTATTTTAGCTCAACCGCCCAATGGGGCATTTCCCTGTTTTTAAAAGCAGATATGTCGATCTCCTTTTTTTGAAAGTCTTTGTGCCCGAAGAAATAGTCAACATTGCGCTCGAACTGCACTTTGTAATCACAAAGCCTTTCGCGGATGAGAATTCCTAGCTCGTGCTGAAGACTGAACTCATTGTATATCTCAATAGATCCATGCTTAATGCGATCAACGAATTCTTCAATTAACGCCTTCATAAAGTTATATTTATCCAGTTTCTGATATTGGGTTTTTTACATTCGGGACATTCGCCTTTTTTTACGCGGATAATCGGTCCATTGGCCCTGTGGGAATCGAGGCAGGCGCCATTGACCTTTTGATGAGGATGCTTAATATTTCTCACCGCAGATACGACACTCGGGTTGTTTGATTTTCTCAAAGCCGTCTCAATGCAGGTGGTGCAAATGCCAGTGCCGCGAGCCGTTATGACGTCAATTATAAGCGGCAAGAATGGGTAACGTTGGTTATTATCGGGCATTCTCGATGTGTTACTCAGGTAGGATTGGGAAGTCGAACAAATTTCAAACCGACCGTGCACCAATCATTTTTCCGCCGTCTCAAAAAAGCTGAGCGCAACCTGAACCTGCGCTTCCTCCAACCCTGGTAGAAGGAGGCATAGTGCGCGGGTGTATGCGGCGAGTTGCGGTTTGTAGCGTTCTCCCAGAAGTTGCCGCTCTGTCTCGTTGGCAAACCGGTCGGTTTTGAAATCGATGATTTTCGCCCGGGCAAAGGTGCCGTCCGCGTTGCGCCAGATGACGACGCGATCGAAGGAACCGGTCAGTAACTCCGCGCCATTGGCGGTAGTACCCATCACGGCGAATCGGCGTTCACGCCAGAGTTCCACTCCTGCCTCCGGGGCAAAGAGCTTCTTCGAAAAGATGCGATGTAGCGCCGATGCTGGGTTATTGATTTGCGCCAGCAACCGCTCGGCCTCTTCGGTGGCTTGTTCTCGAATCCACTGAGCCCAAAGCTGCTCGGTAGCAGAGAGAAGCTGGGGTAAGGTGGGCATCCCGTCTTCGACCCATGAAACTTGGGAGAGCCACGCATGGATGAGTTCGCCGCGTTTCATGGCTCCCCGGTTTGCCGGGGCCAGGATGCTGGACGCTGAGAGAAAACCTGAGTCCTCCTGGCTGGACGGGGTCGTGTAGGAGGCGCGACCATGGAGCGCTGCGTTCGCATTCCCGATGAACCCCGGAAGCGGATTGGACTCTTTTGCGATTCCGGGATCCTCTGGCAGATCGATGATGCCCCGCCCGCTGGCCTCGTCGCAGTCGCTGGCCGACATGCCCTCAAAGCTTTCGACGATTCGTTGGTCGTTGGGTTTCAAGCCGGTCCTTAATAGCTGGGCAATCGGCGCATTGCTATCGGCTCGCAGCACAATATCCAGGAAGGATCGCGCCCGTGTCATTCCGACATAGAGGACGCTCAATTCTCCCATGAACTCCTCGCTCACCTTCTCCTCGTAGAGCGACTCAAGGCCCAATATCTCAGCGTTTTCCTTGGCCGGTACCAATTGGATCACTCCTTCGTGTTCCATAACTGTGGGGTCGCCGCCCTTGCCTTGGCGCGTGTCGAGTTCCATCAAAATTACCGTTTCAAATTCGAGCCCTTTGGAGGCGTGAATGGTCATGATACGAATTGCCGAACCGCCCGGACGTTCCATGCGGCGGTTGCGGACATGTTCGACAAATTGGCTCAATCGTGCCGGGGGCCGCTGATCGAATTCGCGGGCCAAATCCAGCAATTGCTCGCAACGGAGGCGGTCGTATTCATTGCAGGCATCCACGAATGCGTCTGCTCGAACCCAGGATCGGACGACCTCAGCAAGCCCGTTGTGCATGATCGCTCGGCGCATTGCATCGAGTGCATCCCATTCCTCCTTGCCCTGCTTGGCTCCTGCCATAACCGATTCAGGGAAGCCGAATGCGGCGCGAACTGGGGAGGAAAGCACATGGTGACGGGCCGCCGAGTGGCCCGGGTGGTCGAGATACGTCAAAAGCGAAAGGATCAACTCGACAGCACGGGAATCAGTCAACGGATTGCCTCCTTCGCCGCTGACATCTGCATCCGGGCAGGCGCGCCGAATCTCGGCGATAAGCCGGGACATGATTTTGCTCTTCCGAAGCAGGATCGCAATATTGCGCTTGGGATCCTGAGCCCGATGTTCGCACACCAGTTCCACCGCTTTGGCTACCAAGGGAGCCACCTTGTCGTCTTCGTCTCCTTTTTCGACATCGAAGAGCCGGACTTGCCCTTGCAGATTCGCCACCTTGGGCGCAGGAGAGTGCTCAGCGAATCCCTTCATCCACTCCTCGCCAGCCGCCTCCATTATCGGTTTATCGGGACACCAACCGTTCCGAAGCGCATGGAAGGTCCGGTTGACCGCATTCAGCACGGCTGGGCTGGATCGATAACTCTGATTGAGCGGCTCTGCTGGTTCCATGCCGATCCTCTTGCCAAGTTCATCGAGTGGACCTTGCATCACGTCCCGGTCGCCACCGCGCCAGCCATAGATGGCCTGTTTTTCGTCACCAACCACAAGAATGGATGAGTCTCCATTGGCTCCGATTTCCTCCAGCAAAGGGCGGAAAAAGTTATATTGCTGGCGGCTTGTGTCCTGAAACTCATCGAAAAGAACGTGCTGGAATTGAGTTCCGAGGCGGAAATAGAGGTCGCCGCCGCTGATCGCCTGACAACCCACGGCCCGGGTGACATCAGTAAATGTGTAGGATGCCTGTTCAAAGAGCGTGGAGATCCGGGCTTTAAGGTAGCAGTGAGCCATCCATTCCAACGCTTCCATTCGGGCCCGGTGCTGACGTTGGATTTCGTCGCGGGCGATGACCAGGAGCGGAGCCAGCGTATCAGACAAAATCACGGGGATCTGATGTTTGGCATAGCGGGAGTTGTCGAAAACTGCGGCCGCCAGAGTAACATCAAACAGCCGATCTACCTTTTGGCCTGTTTGAAGCAGAGCAATTAACTTGGTGATCGCTTTTTGCCACTGTGAGGGAATGTTTCCCGCTTGGGTTCTTGGCCCCCATTCTTCCAGATCGTTGAGGACTTGGACAGCGCTCTCAATTTCGTTATCTGCCCAAACGCGTGGCAGGGGTCGATTGAACGGCTGTGGCGTTGTGGAGTCTTGCCCAACTTTCTGAAATGTGCCGGAGAGATGATCCAGCGTCCCTTGCACAGAACTTCCCACTTGCTGCTTGCGGTAGGTCGTAAGGGCTTCGACGAAAGTTGTTTGATCGGTCTGCTCCAGAAGGGCGTTTACGGTGGCGTGTTGGACTTCGGTTTCGGTCTCGTTCACTGCCATTTTCCATCCGGGAGCCATGTCCAGTTCGGAAGAAAACGCTTTCGCTATCTGACCGAAGAACGAGTCCATTGTGGAAATCGTCAACCGATCCAGACGTGACGCGATGTGCCCCAGCACGCGCCCGCAAATCTCCAGGGACAGTGGCAGGCCGGTGCTTTTCGCGAGGTTTTCACACTCTTTGGCCGAGAGCACCGCTCCAGAAAGCAACTGAAGCACCCGGTCCAGAATTTCTCCCGCTGCGGCTCGGGTGAAGGTCGTCGCCAAAATTCTGGACGGGTCCAGGGGTTCTCCTGCGAGTTCAGCCTGCAATAGGAGCTTGAGAAATGAGACGGCGAGCTTGTAGGTCTTCCCAGACCCGGCGGAAGCGCGAATGACGGTCAGTGACATGGTTATTCTTCCTCCTCTTCGTTCCCAATGGACATACCGTTCATGCCGCACAACGCGACAAAAGCGGGATCTGCGAACTGCGACATTTTGCCGATTTCTTTGCATCCCTCGCCGCTGCAAACCTCCCGGACGATGGACTCGGCTTTTTCCATCGCCGCATCGATCTTGTCCGTCGGAAACGGCTCGGTGATACCCGACTCATCGAATTCTGGCGGCAGGTTGAAATAAACCAGCTCGGTTTTTTCGGGATCGACCGGCCCGTTCTGCAACGAACCAATCGCGGGCAGGAGTTTCAGATATAGGGGCAATTGCAGGTCTTTCCATCCCGCCTTCTCCGATGGGTAATGCGCTTGTTTCGGAGACTTGGCCTTGGACGCGGTCTTGTAATCTATCACCCGCCAACGCCCGTCGGGGTGCCAGTCAATGCGGTCTATTTTCCCTTTCAACTGCACATCTGCCGGAGCGCCCTCCACCTCGAATGGCACCAGCAACGAGGCATCGGATTCCACGTAGGCGATCTGCCATCCTGCTTCAAAAGCAACTGCTTGGTGCTTGGCAAACATGCGCAATCGTTCGCGCAGGGCAATTATCTGAGTGCTTACCGGGGCGAGAGCGTGACACCCAAAGTTCCGCTCCATGTAGCCACATAGGAGAATTTCAAGATCTGCTTCAATTTGGAACCCGGACTGCCGGACATCCTTCCCCAGCCAACGCTCCCCATACTCTTGTAGAACTGCGTGAACAATGGTTCCAAACATTCCACCTTCCAACTCCTGGGCGTCATCGCATGCCTCGGCCAAACCCAAAATATATTTGAAGTAAAACAGCCGGGGCGATTCCAGATAACTGCGAAAACAGGTGGGACGAAAGACCCGGAACTGGCGCATCCGTTCGGGATCGGGTTCCAGTGGTTGATGCCCAAGGCCGCCCGGTGTGAGTTTCGGATTGGACTTCGGAGCGGAAGAAAGGGCTATCAACCGGGCGGCCAGTTCTGCTTGCTCGTGTCCGGCGATCAGCAGACGACTCGGCCGAGTGGGCTCGTTGGTGGCATTTCGACGCGGGGCGATCAAGGCAACCTGGCCGCTCCCGCGCCGGCTTTCCGTCACGGTCCAGAGCGTGTATTGATCCCGGGCAAAGCGGCTTGCGCGGCACGGCAGCCTCAATCTCTCCCGAAGTAGGTCGTGCAGCAATGGCTCGGCAGACGCGCCTTCCGGCAAGCACCCCTCGAATACCGAAGTGACAATAAGCGCCGGGGAATCATCTGCCGCGGCCTCCAACCACCCGGCAAGCTCCACAGCATCAGGGAGTTCGGGAGAAGGAATTCCACCGCCCCCCGCAGATTCCACCAGGACATGAAGCAGTTCCGCAGCCGAGAACTCGGCCAAGGCTTCACGCGAAATGGAGTTCATTTCATCCAAGGCGTTTCGAACTGCTTCCAAGCCATGGATCACGGCGCGGTCCGCGTCCTCATAGCGGTTAAGTTTGCGCTGTCCATAGACACGCAGGAGAAGATCGCTCAGATCGTCAGCAAAGCTCTCGCTGCGAATGGCCATCAATTCTCGAACCTTGGCGAAAAGCTCGTGCAGACGCTTTGATTGCTCGTCTGAATCCCATTCAAGGATGCCCAAGCGCGAGGGCAGATGGGCGTTGAAGTATTCGTCCAACCTCTTGGCCGGATGCCCCAGCATCCCCTCAACATCGGGGTGCCTCACCAAACGGGCTACCGCTGAATAGACCGGAGGAGAATCCGGGGCACTGCCGAGACATTCCGCCAGGATATCCAGAAGTTGAAGCGCCGCCGAATGCGAAGCCGGGCGACCTTCCGCAGGGCGGACCCGGATTCCCTGGTCGCGAAGCCGGAATTCAATATGGGTAAGCGCTTCAGGTTCAGCGATGGCAACGGTGATTGTTTCCGCGGGGAGCCCACGCTCGCGCCACTTGAGGATCAACTCCGCGCAACGGTCCGCCTGCTGCGAGGCATCTGAAACCACATGGATTTCACCGTGTTCAAACCGGCAAGGACGTTTCTTCCAGTATTCTGGAACCAGGCGTCCCCATGCATCAAATCCATCGGATTCGGAGGCGGGAGCATGGATGAAAATACGCGGTTGATTCCGCAAATCCTTGAGCAAAGAGACAAGCGCGGGAGCCAATTCGACGACCCCCACAAGGACGACTTGCGCTTCCGGGCCCAAATCCGGTCGTTTGTTCCCGGCGAGCCGGAAATCAGCGGGATCGACCATCCCCCAAGATTCCAAGCAGCCTCGATAATTGCCCAAGAGGCGACTTAACGCCATCCATCGGCTCTCTTCTTGAACGGAGGCGTCCGGTGCAACCTGGCAAAGCTGATGATAAGCACCATCAAAATCGATCCCAGAGGCCGAAAGCTCCTGCCATGTCTGATCCAGAAAACGGGCCAAAGCCATTGGGCGATTATCGCCCGATGGCGACTCCCAAACCGAATCGAGCAACTCCTTTTCTCCCTGTTGCACGACGCGTGCCCACGCCAGTCGTTGAATCAGCCGTCCTGCGACCGATTCATTGCGCCCGAGCAAAACGGCATCCAGAGAACCTGGCGTCACAATACGTGGCGGAATGAGAGCCATTCCTCGGCGTTGTGCCTCCGCAGCCAGCAAGCCCAATAAGTGCCTGCCGGCATTGCGTCCGCGCACCACAACTACGAAACGACTCAGATCGGCATCTGAAGAATTTGGGTTCGGTTCCAAGCAATCAGCCAATAGGCACTCCGCGACAGCAGGAAGCATGGGGGAAGACCAAGAGAGAAAGGTTCGCATGGATTTGGAGGATAGAATTAAAGACGATCCGTGGTTTCGAACGAGTGCTTGCCGCGAGTGAGAATCACATTGAATGCCTGGCTTCGTGTAAAGAACTTACCGCTTGGTTAGCAGGATTTTATTCGTCGGCTTCCAAGCCCCGCTTCGCGAGAAATCTGGACTGGGCTTCCGAAATTCGCCGATCTGCCTTGAAACTCGTACATCCCGAGAACCAGACGTAACCTTTTGCCAATAGGTCAGCCAGGCTGGTGGCAAAAACCAAGTTGGCGAGTTCGGTAATTTCCACTCCCTGTCCGCATCCAAAATACCGCCCGTCACGGTCGAGTAATCCGATGGGTGACGATGAGTCGAGCAAGGATGTACCGCGCCAGTTCAATTGTGCGAAATTTGGACACCGCACAAACGTGAGGGGACGATCATTCTTTGATTTTTTGCGCCTGCTGCCCTTCCAGTCCAGCCAATGAACCCCGGCGTCCAGCCACCACTGGGGTTTGTTGGGTCCAGCATCGAGCAAAACAAAGCTCTTTTCTCCGTCTCCGATTTTGGTGATCTCGAAAACCACCTCGTCGCATTCACCAGCGCTCTCCATAACCATGACCGCCTTGAGCCCGCCCGGAAGCGAATCAATATCCGAGCGCAGGTGCAGCTTCAGGCCAACGTAAAGGACGGCGCGCGCCGAACAAAGCGCCTGCAATATTGTCTCGTGAATCCACTCGCCCCGAGCCGGGCGGGCAATCACCACGACGGACCCCTGCGGGTAATCAAAGGTGGTGCAGTCGGCTTGATGGACATCGGCGAGGCGGTCTTTCCAAAGCTCCTGATCCAAGCAGAGGGCTTTGATCTCCTTTTTCCGAAGCTCGTATCCTATGCGGGCGCGCCCTGCCCCGCATTCCACAATCTGCGCTCCGTCGGCATAGCGGATCAACCAGTCAATAAACAAAGCCTGCGGGCGGAAGAACACTCCTCCGTCCCAGCGTTTCACTTTCCTGTCGCCGATCCTCAGAAACTCTGTCCAGTTATACTTAGGGTTTTTCATTTGGAATACCAAGTTTGGGTAAACGGCTACTTGACAGAGGAACCAGCGATTTGCCTGATCAACACAATCAAGCCCGACTTTCGTAGCTCGCTGAAAATTGCTTCAGCTCGTTCACGAGTGGTTGCGCAAACCACCACATTCCCAAATTCCTGCGCATGGAGAGTCATCGCTAACGCATCGGCGTGACTGAGATTAGCTGCTTTCATCAATGCTTGGATGACCAAATCGAATTCGCTTTCGTCATCATCCCATAAAATGACGTGCCACGATTTTTGAAATGCCTTGGCCACTGCCTGAATAATTTTGATCTGCCCAGGGGTGTTGGCTTGGTTTTTCATGTTGCATGCGATTCTACAAGCATGGTGTGACATCGGCAGTCCCACCTGCTGAATATTTCAGGCAGCGGGCAGCCCTGCATCCGTTATGCAAATCGGATACTGCCCTAGAAAACGGGTATCCGTCTCAAGGTGGCCAGGGCAATGGGTAACCCAGTCGGGAAGGGGCGGTTTGCGTGGCCCCGATCGGATTGGACGATTTCTCGAAACTCGCGGTATTCAATGTAATACTCCGGCGGCATCTGCTGCCGCAATTCCATTGCCAGCTTAAAGCCCTGGTGTTCAGCCCTATCGAACAAATCCGCGGTTGAAATGCGAGATTTTGCATTCCATAATTCCTAGAGCGTGCTGTTCCGACAAGACGACCGTGGTCAGGCAAGATGTGCGCCAGCCATAGTAATCCGCCTTGATGGATTGCTCGCTGCTTTCCGGAGCGATTCAAGATCCCCGGCGATATAGACCGTCGTTCTCGCTCGCGGAATGGCTGTGTAGATCAACTCGCGGGTGCTCATCGGGCTTTCCTGCCTGGGCAGAATGATAAGCACTTCATCAAACGTCGTAGGGCGGGCGGCGGCTCCAGCATTCCAAGTCGGGCGATTTTTATCCGCTCAAATGGGGTGCGGCCGGCGTGCAAGCCGCTGCGGGAGGTCGCGGATTAGTCCAGGATTTGAATCTGCCCGTCGGATAGAATCGCTGCGGCGCAACCGTTCCGAACATCCAGACAGTAGTTCTTGCTGTCGGGCGTGATCTTCTCACGAACCGTGCTTCCCGGCGTGTGTCCCACGACTTGGTTAATGCCGGGGAGCGGCACCAGGCTTGCCCAATCCAGCCAGAGCGGCCCGCCAACGCTTTGCGATCCATAGCGGTCGCGGCCGGCTCCGAAAAGCGGGTCAGGAACCCCGCGTGCCGCGCGGCGCATCGAGGTGTCGCAAAATGTGGATAGTTCGCTCAGGGGGACGCCACGGATCCAATCCGGATGGAATCCCGCGTGACTGATGAGCCATCCCTGCTCAAGGGTTGCCAGTTGGAGCCGCTTCCAATGCATTGGACTCAGGATCTCGCGAATGCCGGCGGCCTTTGGCTTGGTGAAGCCTGGGCAATAGAGCTGCGGGTTTTCCGGGTAAATGTAGGGTGCGTCGTGATTTCCAAGGAGAAAAACATCCTGCGTCGTCTCGATCCGCTGCCGGAGCCATGCTGCCGTCTTCCTGGCATCGCTGACGTTGTCTCCAAAATCGTCGAAGTAATCTCCGAGAAAAATCACCCGATCATACTGCTGGGTCGAAAGCCAGCGCTCCGCATTTTCAACGTGGTGGTGCAGGTCTGGAATAATCAGCGTTCTCATAGCTCATTTAGGGCGCGTAGTCATTTCTCGCAAGATTCCCGCCATCAGTGCCCGGATGTTTTCTGCCCCGTTAGGATTATCACTATGCACGCTGAAGGTGAACCCATCCGGGATTTGCAGCTTATCGTCCAAAAACGATTCCACCAGCCATTTGGCGAAATCCATCCCGGATTTTTCCGCGCCAAGATCGTGGTCGAAAGCGATGCGTTGAGGCATCCCCCGTTCAGCGATCAAGCGAACCGCTTGTTCGTAAGTGCAAGCGATCTCCCACCCGGCAGTCGTTGGGGTTCGCTTGTCGTCGAGAAACAGCTTCCAGGGCTTCATGATATGCGTGCCGATTATTGATTTTCGCGTTGGCCTCTCTGAAACAGCCTCGCTCGGACTAACTCTGCGAGGAAGTTTGCTGTCCATGTGCTGCCAATGTCCAACCACTCGCCGGATTTCATCCTCGGTGACGAGCGAGCCCTGAACTCGCGTCAGCCGAGATGTATGTGGCGGAAGGTAGAGCATGTCGCCTCTCCCAATGAGCCGTTCCGCGCCCTTGTCGTCTAGGATGATGCGCGAGTCGAGACCGCTGCTCACCTGGAAGGCGATGCGACTGGGGATGTTCGCCTTGATGACGCCGCTTACGATGTCAGCTCGGGGGATTTGCGTTGCTATAAGCATGTGTATCCCGACCGCGCGACTTCTTTGCGTGATGCGGGAAATCGCATCCTCAACCTCTCTCGGCGCAGTCTCCATCAGGTCGGCCAGTTCTTGGATGATGATGACGATATACGGCATCGGCTCCACTGGAATTTCGACTTCGGCATTGGAATCGGGGTGCATCCAAACGGACAAATCGCCCAAGTCCGCATCTTCGTCTTCAATGCGCTCTGAGGAATCTGTTCCCTCGAATACGTCTGCGGTGTCCCACGGAGCGGGGGATTCGGCAACCTTCTTGTCGGCGAAAACTTCTGCGCCTGCCTTTGGCTTGAACCGGGCGTTGAAGGCGGAAATGTTGCGCATGTCAGTTTTTGCAAAAGTCCTGTAACGCTTCTCCATCTCGTTGATAACCCAGCGTAAGGCGCAAAGCGCTTTCGTCGGATTGTTTGCCACTGGCCCCAACAAATGCGGCAGGGTGTTATAGACCTGCATTTCGAGCACGGTCGGGGCAATCATGATGAATCCAAGCTGATCGGGGGTGAATCGGTACAGAATGGACGCGATGATGGAATGAATGCAGACGCTCTTGCCCGAACTGATGGTCCCGGCAACGAGCAGATGCGGCATTCGGGCCAAGTCTCCCACGATGACCTTGTCGTAAACATTCTTGCCGAGCGCCAATGGTATTTTCGCCTTTGAATCACGCCAGTCGCTGGAATCCAGCAGTTCCCGCAGGGTGACAATCTGTTTGTGGCGGTTGGCGATCTCGACCCCGACGGTGTCCTTTCCGGGAACGGGGGCGAGAATGGTGATTCGCTCGGCACGTGTTGCCCGTGCGATGTCGCGCTCCAGGCTCGCGATCTTGTCCATCCGGACGCCTTTGGCGGGATAGATTTCGTAGCGCGTGATGGCCGGTCCGCAGGTGATGGCCCCGGCAGTGACAGCGATACCGAACGCCGCCAGCGTTTCAACGATGGTTTCCTGAACCTTGGCCCGTTCTTCGGATCCGCCCCCAACATCGACGGAATGTGGCGGGGCCAATAGGTCCAAGCCGGGCAGCTTCCACTCGGTTCACCCAATTGATAGGAAAAGTGGGCTTCGCAAGCGGTGGTGCGGAGACTCGGCGAGGCACCTACCCGATTCCTTGGCAACTTACATAAGTAAACGCAATGTTTCCCCGCGCGTAAATCGGAGATTCTAATCCGCCAGACTGGTCAGTGGTCGACACCAGACCTTACGGTTGCAATCATCACCCCCGTCCACGGCACCGCCCCAGAAGCGAAGGCACCGGGCAAAATCTATCCCGCCCCTTGACTGATAGCGCGGTCCAGCCGATCTGCTTTCGTTCGACTCGGCCTGCCACGAAGATCCGGGCGTTTGAAGCCAGCAACATGGATCGCCTCTCCAATGGCGACCGTGCCGCAATCGACAAGTTTCTTGCCTGCGGAACCTGGTGCTCGAACGCGGTGACGCTAGATGCACACCGATCATTGAGGAGATCGATCTCGTCCCGCTGGAAAAGACAGCAGTAGTGTAGACTGGGGAGCTTTGAGGGGGGAAACTTCCAGTCTCGTTCTTTCAGCCAAAATTTCCAGTTAACTGGTTTTTCTAATCGAGGCGAGTCTTTAACTTAAAAGACTTACTTCCCAAACTTGCGGCATATTCGGCTAGTATTGCGAGCTGAACATCAAAATCTGGCCCCGTCACGTTCGCATGGTTATGGCTCCTGGTGGATATCCGTAATTTCGGAAATTTGTCTTTCATCTGCGCTGCTACCGGACAACTCGTGGGAATTGTCAGCGTGTAAGCCGACCATTTAACTTTTACATGGGTGCCACCACAAACGGGGCTGCCGGAAGTAGTGATATAGCGCTTTGGAATGGCGTGGACTTTGCGCTCGTGATTCCACGCATCCGTATATTTGCGGTATCCACAGGAGGCCGCCGCTCGGAAAGCCGCAGCTGCATCCGGATATTGTGGGGATCGGTAGCCCCAAGCATCCCTGAAATAGTACTCACCATCGTGCCAGCCCAAAATGCAGATTTTTCTGCCCCATGGATCAGGTTGTGCAACGTGCGAGCGTGCGGCTTTGAGGTTAGGTGTTTCGGAGGTAGGTTTATTCATACCTCCCATTTTACCACTGGTCCGAGGCAATTTTGGGCAGAAAAGATTCGAGTGCTCGTTTATTTTCCCCAAGGCTCAAATTTGTGGTTGCGGGGAAAGCCGCATGACCGTAGCGCCACCGCGCCGGTGCCGGTCTTGGTGGAAGCGCCCATCCCTGAGCGGCGAAGATTCCATTCGACTCCATCTCGGAGGCAAACACCACGAACTGCACGCATCGCCCCTCGCACGCGCGCTATACCCGCCCTAGCGCCTGTTTCAAATGCTGGCCCGAGAAACGTCGGCGAGATGAGCGCCAGATTACTTAGTTCTTGGCGAATTGTTTAGATGACGGGGATTTCCACGGAGTTAGCCCAGTCCGCGTTGCCGATAATCTTGGCAACCGTGTGTTTTACGTTGTTGTCAAAGTTCGGCCTAAGCACGGGAGGTGAGAGGCGGATTTCAGAGGCCATGCAGTCAGGCCGGCCTTGCTGGTCAATCGTATACAGGCTAAATTGCCGTCGGGAATCGCACCGAGTTGCATAAAGGTTCCGTGATTCCGCAGCCGCTTTGATTTGAGCGACCAACTCCGGGATAGCAGTAGTATCCTTGATTCTCATTGTGTTTCCTTTTCGCCCGGCTTGGCGTTGCGTCCTTAATCGTTTGAAGATTCGCGTCAGGAGGGGCGGTTTTGGCACTGCGGCTCATCGTTGCTTTCCTATCGCAACCCCGGGGATAGAACCCGGACGCACCGGGCATAATGCGCTTTAAGGCCCCCAGCGGACCGCGCCGGTTAGCACTCGGCCTCGTACCACCCGCCATCATCCTCGCAGTTGCGCCGGTGGCGGGCGAGGATATCGCCATTGCCGTCATAAACTTCCGCCTCATCGGCGGTCGTGCCAAAATCCTCGGCAATCCGGCGACCCTCTTCGACGCTCTCGCAGGGAAGACTGATGGCGTGCATAGACGCGCCTTTGATCAGGACGCTAGCCGCAGGGCGCACGATCTTGAATTGCGCCCGGCATTCGGCTTCCAGATCTTCGATCTCGAACGCGCACAGGCCATCCAGGTCATACATGTCGCAGCCATGGACCATTGTGTGAGCCGCGTCCTCGATATGTGCGACAGCCGCTTCGCGGGTCGGATAAATCTCGTCGCCAGTCCACGCAGTGTCATGCTCGTAATTTCCGGTCTTGCAGATGACGCAAAATCCAGTGTTCTCAGTTATGGGGGTGGTGTTAGTGGTGTTCAAAGGGTTTGTTTCTTTTCTAAGCTTCGACTCTCGCAATCAACATAATCTGATGCGACTCATCAGCGCCGGCTCAACCGGCGGACCTCTCTCGGGGTTTCGTCCTGAATTAAAGTTTGTTTTAAGTCTATCACCGCTCCCCACTTCCGGAGGCCGGTTTTTCGTTACCTCTTCTTTTACGGTGGCTTTTTGCGTCCTGTTTTAACGCCTTTTTCAAGGTCCCGTTCATCCTGCTTCTGGCTGCGGGCCAATTCGATCGCGATTACGTCGGCCGGACTACGGGTGCTGTTATACTGCGGGCGGGTAGGACGGTTCATGGTTGCTATATGGCGGGTTTGTTGAGCAACTCCCACACGCTCCGGTTTCCGGCTTCCTGCCCAGTTTGCACGTAATAAATGTTCCGGAGCTTCTCTTTCAGGCGGCAAAGGTCGATATCCGCTTCACTCAGTGCCTCGGTCTTCGGGGGCCGCGTGTGGATCCTTACTCGGGCTGGCTCGCCGGCTTCCTGTTTCCAGTTGAGATAGTCCAGCAAGTTCAGGTGGAGGGTTTTGACTGGAATGATTTGAGAGGCGCGTTTCATACTAATGTTGTTCCAGACTTTTCCATGAAAGCAAGGGCGCTTTGGATACGATTGATTCCAACTACCTGTCCCACAGGTCTTTCCGAAATAAAATATTTTTTGAGTCCTTGAGTTGGGCCACCTGCATCCCTGTCGATTCCGAACCACAGATCAGATCGGGCCGTGTGGCCCCCGCCTCAACAAATTCTGGTTTGAGCGCTCAAGCAGAGCGTTCGAAACGGGGATTCGGCCTCATCAGAATGCCAATTTCCCCTCCGTTTTCGTTCAGATTGAGGCTGCCGGAAGAAATATCACTTTAAATGCGACTCGAGGTTGGCAAGTCGGGCCAAGCCGTTAACAGGCTCAGATGGTCCCCTCATCGCGTGTTGTTGTCCCGAAAACCAGTCCGGTCTGTGCCCAATTACCCTCTTTTTCCTCGGTCGGGAGATGCAAGTCCAAATCTCGGGTTAAATCCCGTGGTGTAGTGTACACCCCGTCACAAGTGGTGGCCGCAATGGTAGAAATGCTGGGGCTTCGGCCCCACCATACCGTTTTAGAGCCTTCGTGCGGGCATGGTGCATTTCTCTTCGGCCTGCTCGAATACGCTCGGCTTTCCTTTGGACTGGACGGAAAAGAACTGCTGACCTGGTTTACCTCAAAAGTGACGGCGATTGAAATTTCAAGCAGCACGATTTCGGAGTTGCGCGAGTTGCTGGTCGGCTATTTCAGATCCCGAGGGGTTGAGGTTTCCTCCACCTATTTTAAGAACCTTCTTTGCCTGGACAGCCTGATATTCCGTTCCGAAGGCGAATATGATTTCTGCATCGGAAATCCGCCTTACGTGCGCACCAAAAATCTTGACCCCTCTTATCTGCTTTGGCTTCGGAAAACGTTCGGATCATGCGCCAGCGGGAGTATCGATCTTTACTACGCGTTTATCGAAAAGTTCGCGCGCATTTCCAACCAATTGTGTTTCGTAACTCCAAATGGATTCATCACAAGCTCCTCGGGAACGGCTTTGCGCCGCCTCATTGAGCCGCGGCTTACGCACCTCCTTGATTTCAAAGAGCAATTAATTTTCCCAGACGCGCGCACTTACACCTGCATCTTCAAAATTACAAAGGCTGCTCTGGGTTCCTCGGTGTTGTACGGCAATCGCCTGGACGAGACCCCGGTTGCCATCCCGAAATCGGTGATTTTTGAAGGCGTCCCCGCCTGCGAGGCATCGGGGGAGAGCCTAGGGCCAGTTTTAACCGGCCTTTGCACACTTTGCGATGCTGCCTTTATGGTGAAGAAGGACGGAAAGAAGTATTTCGCAGAATCCGATGGTCGGCGATTTGAAATTGAAGCCGGGATTGTCGTGCCGAGCCTGAAACTCACAAAGCAGCGCGATGGAAATTTTTCCAAAATTAATTACATGCTCTATCCGTATGAGGGGCGGAAGATTATCCCCGAAGCGGATCTGCTCAAAAACTTTCCGCTTGCCCACGCGTACCTTCGTGCCCAGCGGCCGATATTGGAACAACGGGATAGAGGACGAGGCAAATACGAATCATGGTACGCCTATGGGCGCAAACAAGGGCTTCACGCGATTACAAGCAATGAAGTTATCGCGATCCCTGGGATGATCGGCGGAGCATGCGTTCCGGTGCGGCTTGATATCTCCTCTCTGCGTGAGCAATTTCGCGCGATCGTTTTTACGGGGGGCTTCATCATTCCCGTGAGCGAGTCGAACCGGCGCGTTTGTGATGCAGTATTTTCGTCGGCTTTTACCGAGTACACGAGAAAACATGGCAAGCCGTGGGCTGGATCATACTACACCCTTGGTGCAAAATGGCTCCGCGCATTCCATCTGCCGTCAGCCCCCTTATCCAGGTGATCCCAAAATCAGGAATCGCAAGCGCGATGAGCTTGCCGCAAACAGCGACGATTTCCATATTTTGAATGGCAAGGTTCAACCCACCTCCAGAAGGGCGCGCTTTTCATCCAACGTGACATGGTAGTAGTATTGTAGTGAACTCACATGTGCATGCCCCGAAAAGCTCAAAACGAGCAACTGATTTGCTCCCAAGCTGGACTTGCATAACGCAGTCAAACGGCGATGCCGGAGGTGGTGGGGACGGAGTTCGGGGGCTCCGACCGTGGCCGCCAGGCGTTTGAATTCATTGTAAAGCACTCCGACGGAGAGGCGCTGCCCTCTCGCTCCAAGCCAAGGACAGGCCCGATTCCGGCGGCGTAACCACAACAAACAGCGGCTTAATTTCGCGCTCAAAGGCAATTCTCTTGGCCCGGTCTTCCCATTTACCCGGACGGTCTGCTCGCCAAAATTGAAGGAACCCCAAGTTAGGTCTGACTCGCCGCGCCTAACGCCGAGTTCCTCCATAAGCCTGAGCCAAACTCGGAAGCTAAACGAGGTCGAGCGAGGAAGAATCCGCTTGGCGGCTATGAGGAGGGCCTTCAGTTCACTGTCCGAAACAGGCCGCGGAGCCGGTTTGGATGCAGCGGGCAAGCGCTCGGGGACACCTAAATCAATGCTTTCGCCGGTCATTGCCTTGAAATATTCCGAGTAACGCCGACACGCAAAGCCAGTCAGCCGCTTGATAGATTTTGGCGCCTGCCAGCGAAGCCACGCCGCAGCCGGGCGAAGTTCCGAGCCCTTTAAAGTTTCGAGCCACACCCGTACCCCACGCCCATAGTTTTCCACGGTGACTTCGCTCGCCCCTGTCTCTGCCAACCAGTTCTCGAACCCTTCCACTTGGTCGTTTTCAGCGGAGGATGTGTTAAGAAGGGTTAATACATGTTCGGTTTCCATGACCCGGAGATACGTTCACAGGAAAAGGAGCTTCGGCGGGCACGACCGCGAAACTCAAGAAAAGCCCGACTGGTTAAACTTCAAACACGGTCTTGGCGAGCCCCACGACCACATTGCGCGCCCATCAAGGGGGGCGGCGGCAAAAGCCGCTGGCGACCACACAATAAGTTTTACTTCCGGCTACGCGGCGCGCAGCCCCTTGACGAGGAGTTTGAGAACGGCGGTTGAGTGGTGGGCGATTTCGACATTGCTGGGTCGCAGATAGGCAAGCAGCAGTTGCTCGCCACAGAAGACATCGAGAGGCATGCAACCCCCGTGGGCCAACTCACCAAGACCCATAGCAAAAGTCCGGAGTTTCGTCTCGGAAAAGCTCTAGGTCCTTCGGGTTCATTATCTTTTATTCGACCTTGTCTTCACTCAGTCGATCTGATTTGGATAAATGCTCAATATTTTTTGGAAATGGACCACGAAAGCAAAAATCGATTTCTGGAATCGAGGAGAGAATTGCCGCCGCTGCGGCTGATTTTATTGGCGATGCATAAAATGGCGCATCTCACCACCTCAAATCACCCTTAATTCATGGCAATGGTCTTCATTTCGAGCAAAAGCGAGGATTTCGGTCAGGCGCGGAAGGTGTATGACTTTCTGACTGCGCAGGGGTATTCCTGCTTCTTTAGCGACGAGACGCTCGAAGCGATGGGCCAGACGGATTATAAGGATGCTATCGATTCGGCTTTGGAATCCGCTCAGCACCTTGTGGTGGTTACGAGCAGCCGTGAATACGCGGAAAGCAAATGGGTGAAGTATGAATGGAATACTTTTGCCAACGAATTGCTGAGCGGCCGAAAAAACGGCAATCTCCTGACCGTAGCCTGCGGGGGGCTTAAACCGGATCAGCTGCCACTCGCTTTGCGTCAGAGGCAGGTCTTAAGCTTTGAAAACGAGTTGTCCAGGTTGCCCCGGTTTCTTCCAGGGCCTCGTGGATCATGCGAACCAGGAGAACTCATTCAGCGGAAAAGGGAGGAGGCGCACCCGCTCCTGCGCGGCACCCGGCAATCAAAATCACAACCGAAGTTATCGCGTGAAAGAGTTTTCATCATCGCCATCTCGGCGATCTTGCTTGGTCTGCTATTGCCAGGTGGCGTGTGTTTTTGGCCTCCAATTATCCCAAGGAAGCCAACATCCGCGATGGTTCCTGTTTCGTCTCCGAGCATGGCTCCGCTAAACAAGACAGAAGCAAGTCCAAGTGTTGCGGTGGAAAAAGGCGGCGGCAATGGAGGTAGTGTACGAGCATCGTATCTCGTTATACGCCGAAGCATGATTGACTATGAAATGATCAAGCTTTCGAAACAAATGGTGCAATCCGCTGAAGAAGAAGTCAAAATGAATGGCGGTGTTACAAATAAATCTCAGGAAGAGGAGAGAAAAAAGAAACTGAAACAGCTCGAGTTAGAACATTCTGCAATCGAAAAGGAATTGGATCAAATAAAGAAACGGCTGGACGAAGCGCTACCAACAGATTTTAAGAACTTTGCATAATATGCGTTACGACGTTTTCATCAGCTATCGCCGTGAGGGCGGCGGGCCAACGGCTCGTTTGCTCCGGACCGAACTCGAAAAGCGCGGCTATCGCGTTTTTATTGATGTCGAGGATCTCCGGCAGGGACATTACGACGAGTCGCTCTTGTTGCATATTGAGTCGGCCCGAGGTTTTGTGGTCGTGCTCTCGCCGGGAGCGTTGGAACGTTGTTCCAGCGAGAAGGATTGGATTAGGGTGGAGATCGCTCACGCGATCAAAACAAAGCGTAGGATTGTTCCCGTCCTGATGCCCCATTTTGAATTCCCGCCAGTGGAAAATTTGCCAGCGGAAATAGCATCGCTGCCTCGGCATCAATCCGTTCCTTACTCGAATGAGCATTTCGCTTCGACGATGGAGAAGACGACGAAGCTTCTTGGAGCGCCGATGAGCGCTCGTATGGGGATACTCAAGAAAGTCATTTTGTGGACCGCTGCTCTCATGATCGTCTTTGCTGGTGCAACGATGATTTGGAACAGCGCCAGCGACGAGGCGGCAGTGCAGGACTCCCGAAGCCAGGCAAGCAGCGTTCAGGCTCTCTTGGCGGACGTCTTCTCGAATCTCGGGCATCTGGATCTCCGATTGGAGGCGGTGGAGCAGTTTGTGGATGCGGCGCTGGCGCAAAAGGAGGAAACGCTGCCGAAGATCCGCCGCGAGGCGTTGGAAAAATACCTTAGCGATCTGCGGGTGCAGTTCAATGGCGATCCAATGGTAAAGGCGTTTAGCCCAGCTCTTAACCCTCTCGTGGTTCAGAGCGGGTTGCAGGTGGATTTCGTTCGCAAAGTTTACGACCAGTTCACGGAGGTGGATTACGCCACCGAGGCCCTGCTCTCGACGTTTGCCGATTGGGCCAAAGAGGAGAGTCCGGCCAAGCAGGATTTCCGCAGGAAATGGGTGATGGTAGAACGTGACCGCCTCCGTGCGCGGGCGCAATCTGCCTATTTGGCGGGGATGCGATTGTTGATTCTTGCCCCGCCGGAGATGCGTGCGCCGACCCTTCAAGGGCTCTCTAGTTTCAAAAAGCTGGAACCCAACCGGTTCGTTTCTGCTAATGATATTTTTCTTTTCGAACAGCGAAGCGCGGAGCAAATCCAAGCGGTTTTGAAGCGGCGCGGGGAATTGGCGAAGGAATATTCGGTGACCCTCAGCGAAGCCCAAAGCAGGCTAGACGCGGCCATTTCCAAATTGGACGTAAAGCCATCCGACACGCCCGACGACATCGCCATGAACGCATGGAAATGCCGTCTACTTGGATATCGGTCCAAAGCTTTCGCGCTGCTCGACGAATACAGCAAACGCTTTCCCGACTCCAATGCCCCGGAACACAGGTATGCGGAAACAGCCCAAGCGTTTTTTGCGGCAGCGCAAGAAGCCAAAGTCAGAGAGGCATGGTATGTGACCGCGGTGGAGTCCATTCCCAACGCCGCTCCCTGTGCTTTATCCGAGGGGGACATTTTGATCCAGCTCAATGGAAAGTCGATGGAAACGGCCAAGGCGTTTTCTGATTACTTCAAAGACCATCCCGGCGAATCAGGACAGCTTGACTTGATGCGGCGAACCGAGGGCGGCAAATTCGAGAAGAAACAAATCCAATTCAAGAAGGATCGGAAATTCGGGTTGATGGGGATTTAGTCGTATGCGCGCAAATCTTGAAACCAAAATGAAGCCGTATGGCATGACGGTTCGGGCCATCATAGCGGACGAGGCTGGACGACTGCTTCTCCTCCGAAGGGCAGCGCAGAGTCGGAATTTCGTGGGCGAATGGGAGTTCCCCGGCGGCAAGATGGATGATGGCGAGATGGTGGACGAGGCGCTGCGCCGAGAGGTAAGGGAGGAAACCGGGCTGGAAATCGGAATCGATAGCGTCGCCTGTGTGACGGAGTTCGAGATGCCGCATATTCGCGTGGCGATGCTTTGCTTTTACGCACACCAGACGGGGGGCGAATTGCGCCTCTCAGACGAGCATGACGATTTCACTTGGGTACCGCCGGACGCGATGGCAGGGCTGCCCTTGACGCAAGTAATGCGTGACGTCTTGGTTGCTATCGCAAACCGCCTCACTTCTCAGTTTCCATGAACGAGAACTTCCCCTCCCCCGAAACGCACAGGACACAAATCGAAGCTTACAGCAAGATCGTTGGATCCTACGAAGTCTTTGCTGGCGCATTGCGCCGAATATTTCAAAACGCGTGCAAGAGTGCATTCCCGGAGGCTCTGGTGCAGACGCGGGCCAAGACGCTTTCGAGTTTTGCCGAGAAAGCGGCACGCAAGTATGACAAATACAAAAACCCGGTTGAGCAACTGACGGACCTGTGCGGCGGACGGGTGATCGTTCAGACGCTGGGGCAGGTTCAGGCAGTGTGCCAGTTCATCGAGGCCAATTTTGAAATCGTTCAGAAGGACGACAAGGGGCTGCTTCTCGGTGGAAGCACGTTTGGTTACCGCGACATGCATTATCTGGTGCGTCTGAAACCCGAGCGGGACAATACGTTGGGGATCACCGATGAGGAGAGTCGGGCTATTTACAGCCTGAAAAATAGAACGGCGGAACTCCAGGTTCGCACATGGCTCCAACATGCCTGGGCCGATAGCACGCATGACCGACTGTACAAAAGCTCGCTAAGCTTCTCAACCGGGATCGTCCGGACGGGCAATCTTCTGGCAGCTGAAATGGAGCGGGGCGACCGCGGATTCGACGAGCTTGTGAACGAGGTGGATGGAATGATCGCCAATTACACAAAATTCGCGCCGAAAGAGGATGTGGAGAGGGAAATCGCCGTGCAGGAACTGATTTTTGCCAACGAGTTTGATCTCGCGAACAAACCTGCTCTTGCGCTCAAACTGGCCAGCCTCCACGGGTCGTGCGGTTCAGATCACTTCGTCGTGAAGCTTCTGGAACCTTACGAGAATCTGCACGATGCCAATCGCTGCGAAATGCTGCTTCTGCTTGGTTTCAGCCTCTGTCGCGTTCACGCATCAAAACCGGCATCAGGGGAGTTTCGAAAGGGACAGGCTTATCTGGCAGAGTGCGTGGAGCTGTGCGGGAAATCCGACTCGGTCCATGTGCAGGATCTACGAAAGCGGGAAAGCGTGCATGCCCGCGCTTTGATTCGTTTGGGATGGGCCTGGAACCAAGTTCCTGGAGAGGAGCACGAGGCGAGGGAATGCTTCAAAAAGGCTCATGAACACGAACCCGCAAACCCCTACTATCTCGCTGAGATGCTCGGGATGGAATTGCGTTGCACGGGCGGTCGGATCGAGGCGATTGATGCTCTGAGGCCGATGCTCCGCGTGGCTGTCGAAACATGCAAAGAGCATGCAGAGGTCGGAAACGAGATTCCTCAGGCATATTTCACCGCCGGGCGCCTTTCGTTTTTGCTCGAGGAATCGGAAGCGGCGGCTCAAGGCAAAGCTTCGGGGGCCAGTGCCCACAATGCTCTCGGCTGGTATGCACGGGGCATAGCGTTTGTCCTCGAAGGCAAGTATTGTGTCAGCCCCGATACGCTCGCTAACGAGGCGGCGTGGCTCCATCGTATTCACTACGGAAAGAGGCCGTCGAGGATTTGCCTGCACATCCAGAAATTACTGGAACTTGCACGGCACATTGCCGCTGGCTCAAAGCCAGAAGGCGAGCACACGGCAATTTCCGAACCGGTTCTAATCGTGGCCGGGGGCGCGGATTCATTGTCTTCCGAGGACGTCGAGGTGCTTCGTCCCCTGCTTGACGTTGGCTTGAGAGCCTTCCAGGGAACGGTTATTTCTGGAGGCACCACCGCGGGCGTGCCCGGTTGCGTGGGTGATGTCGCGGCGAGCCTTGCCGCAGAAGGCAAAAAGCAGTTTCGGCTGATGGCCTATCTTCCGCAACAACTGCATGAAAAAACAAAGTTTCACGAGAACTATGACCAAGCGGTTCGCACCGGCGAGGATTTCGACCCTGGGCAAATTCTTCGTTATTGGGAAGACATCCTGGGTTCGGACATCAATCCGCGTTGTGTCGTTTTGCTTGGATTCCACGGAGGCAGCCTGAGTGCAGCGGAGTACCGCATCGCCCTTGCGCTCGGGGGCAATGTGGGTTTGGTTTCGGGAAGCAACAAGGACGCGGCGCATGCCATGCTTACGGATTGTATTTGGAGCAGCCTGCCGAACTTGTTGCCTTTAGGGGGCGATCCCATGACCATCCGTGCGTTTGTGGGCCCCAGCGTCGTTTCATTTGATCCAACCCTCCTTGACGAGATGGCCCGGGAATTTCACGCGCAGTATGTTTCCGATAACACCAAGGCTCTCCCCGACAAGCTCAAGCCCTGGCCGCAGCTCAAGGAGACGTTCAAAGCAGCCAACAAAGACGAAGCGGCTTATGCGGTGCGGATTCTCGAAGCCGCCGGTTTTTCCGTGCGCAAAGCGGACGCCCCGGCTGCTTTTGAGGGATTTACAGAAGCTGAAGTCGAGCGCATGGCGGAAATGGAGCATGGTCGATGGGTCGTCGAACGGCTCCGGGATGGCTGGCGGTATGCAAAGGAACGCAACGACGCCAAGAAGTTCCACGACTGCCTGGTCTCCTGGGACAATCTTTCGGACGGTCCAGATGGCGTGCGCGAATACGATCGCAAAGCCGTTCGTGCCTTCCCAGGTATCCTAGCCAAAGCCGGCCTGGAAGTCTCCAGGCGCTGAGGGCTGGCGAAGTTTGGTGCCGGTGGCGACTTGGCACGGACTTGCACGGGAGAGTGGCCATCTTGGCCGCTCGGCGGCGGGCGTGAATCTCGCTTGTCCAAACTAGAAAAGCCTGTCTGTCCAGTCAGGTGGCCTGCGATACGCACGGTTATCGTGCATGAATGAAATGGGTAGGGTGTGCTGCGTCACCCAGAAACTGCATGCTACCCGCCCTCAACCATTCACGCCATCAACAGCCAAGAAACGATGGATTGCGCCAAAATGTGTTCGATCTTGCGGGCCGGATGGCGAGCGGCCCTCGGGCTCCACGGAATCGTGGTAGGACTTTTGTGCAACTGATGACCAGAAGTTTCTCCGCTGAGGAGACGGGTGCGCGGCGAAGCTGCTACACAAGCTACTTACCTATGAACATGACTGCTCCGATAGTGCTGGAAAATCCGCTTTTGCTCCGCCTCGGGGATTCTGTATCCCGGCGGTTTTCCGGATCTGCCGTCAAGCTCTGGAAATCCATTTCACCATCCACGCTCTGTGTGGCTGGCATTCCAGTGTATTGCTGGTGAGATCGAGCGGAGAATCACCTAAAATGTGCATCCTCCTTATCTGCGTGATCTGGCTCGTTGTAGTTCTGTTTACCCTTTGCATTTTCGGCCTCGAATAAAACCAGCACTTCTGCAATTAATATGAATCTTTTATTCAACTATATCGCCCTGCCTATCAAACGCATCATGCCGATTATGGTCAGCGTGCTGCTGTTTCTGTGCCTTTGCTGCTCCGCTCGCGCAGATTTGACGGCCCTTCAGTCAGACTTCACCGCGCTGGTTTCGGAGTGGCGAGGCTATCAACGTGCGTCTGGCAGTCAAAGTAGTCTGCATAATTACATAGAATTAAGCTACTATTCGATTGGCGGGTTCGGATACTGGTGCGCAAAATGTGATTCGTTATCGGGTGGAACAAGCGGAAGCCATATTTCCGAAGAGCGGGGGTTTTGGAATGCTGGAGGTAATGGAAATCAGTTCTATTTTCAATACCTTACCGGGGAAATCCTGAAGATGGACGGAGGCACCGGACTTGTCACGCTTTACCAGGACTATTGGAACACATTTAGCGGCGATCTCCCGTTAAGCTATTCGTTTGCTATCGGAGCGAGCGCCCAGACGACATTTCATATTGCGACCACATCGTTGACGCTTCCGATCAGCGGAGTGAATGTTACGGGCATTTTGCCGGAAGGATTGTCCGTGTCCATGACGCAGCCCGGCGTTTTCGTTTTGTCGGGTACTCCCATATTAAATAGCGATGGGGATTACCCCGTTACGTTTTCGGCGAAAATGGGGCAATTTCCGACGAGCTGTGGCAATTATTTGGAATCTCCCTCTTACTCGACGGTCATCCATGTTGAAGACAAAGGGCCCGCGTATCAGATTGTAACAAAGGCCACCCCGTCCAATGGCGGCGCTACGAGCGGCGCCGGTAGTTATGTTGCCGGGACCAGCGTTACGGTGTCAGCCGTTGCGAACAGCGGATATGTTTTTAATGGCTGGTCTGATCCTGCAACGGGAAGCCCGATCAGCAGCGGATCAGCCTTTACTTTTACCGTGTCCGGAAATCGGAATTTCCAAGCGAATTTCACCCAAGGCGTCTCGGTTTCGGTTCAAGCCTCACCGGCAACTGGTGGAACCGTTAGCGGAGGAGGCGGGTTTGCAGTCGGCGCTTCCACCAGTATTTCAGCCACGGCGAATACCGGGTGGACGTTCACCGGATGGAGCGATGGGAATACGCAGAATCCTCGCACGATCACGGTGCCGACGGGGGGGGCTACCTACACCGCAAACTTCCAAGCTGTGCAAACGGCATCACTCGCCGTGCAAGCGCTTCCCACGAATGGCGGGACTGTCAGCGGGGCGGGAACATATACGGTGGGTTCGAGCCAGACTATTTCAGCCACGGCGAATACCGGGTGGACGTTCACCGGATGGAGCGATGGGAATACGCAGAATCCTCGCACGATCACGGTACCGGCGGGAGGTGCTGCATTCACCGCAAACTTTCAGCAGCAAACGACGCAGCGATATTTGCTGAACCTTGCTTGTAGTCCGACAGCGGGCGGCGCGATCGTGGCCAGTCCACTGCCGGGTGCTGACGGCAAGTACGCGGCCGGAACGACGATTACGTTGACCGGTTCTTCGGCCGCAGGGTATAGATTCGATGCTTGGAGTGGAGGCAGTTCTGGGTTAACCAACCCGGTCCAGATCACAATCAATGCTGATACAAGCATTACAGCTCAATTTGTCTCCGGCTCATATCGCTCCTTACGATCTTTCTCCAGCAACGGATACGCGCCTGGCCAGCCCGTGACGGTGACAATCGCCGTAACGCCTGATTCAACCACAAAGACTTATGGCGTTCAAGATGCGCCTCCAGCAGGATGGAGCGTCAGCAACATCAATAATTACGGCGAATTCGATTCGGTCAATAATCAAGTTAAATGGGTGTTTCTTGATAACGGTCCCAGGACGCTCAGCTATCAAGCTACCCCTCCCGCTGACGCAACGGGGACGCAGATATTTGTTGGCACGTATGACTATGATGGGATCGACGAGGGTATCGGGGGTGATAGCTCGATTGCCCTTGCATCTTATCATCCAGCGGACAAAAACGGCGACTTTAAATTGGAACTTTCCGAAGCAGTCTCCTATGGAAGCGCATACAAGACAACCGGCGGGCATTGGACATCGGGACCGGACCCCATTCCGCTCAACTATGCGGTAAAAGCAGGGACTATTTACAAGTACCCAGGTGGAGCATACAAATACGATGGCAGCCTGACGCCGCCGCAGTGCTGGATTAGCGGGTCCGCCGCAGTAAGAGCTCTTTCGGCGATGCGGACAGCAAAATCGGCAGCGTTGGTGCAGACCAATGTGGCCATCCGAAAGGTTCCTTCTGGTTACAAAGCGGGACAGCCGTTGACCGTAAGTATTTCCGTTACGCCCGGGTCATCGACGCTAACGTATGGTTTGGAGGAAAATCCTCCGGCTGGGTGGACGGTCATACCGGCCGGGATCGACAACGAAGGGGTGTGGGACTCCATTAATCATCGGGTGAAATGGGTGTTTCTTGATAACAAATCGAGAACGGTAGCCTACCAGGTGATCCCTCCAGCAGGGACGTCCGGTACGGCACGGTTTGGCGGAATCGTCGATTTTGACGGCGCGGACTTCAATATCACAGGGCAAACTACTCTTGCCTCCACAACGAATGGCGGAGACGCCGAACTTGTGGTGCTCCACGGTGATGACAACACCGGAATTGATGGGACGGCGTTTGACATATTCGGCGCTCCTGCCGGAAACGACGCGGGCGGCATGGCCTGGCAGGCGCACGTTTACGGCACTGCGGAAAGTGGCGAGGGTATTTGGGTCGAGAGCGGCACCAACAGGATTCTTACCGCTTTCAGCGGCGACGCTGTTCCGGGCGTCACGGGCGGCCTATTTACATCATTTAGCGATCCCGTTCTCAACTCAAAATCTCATACAGCCTTCCGGGCCCAGTTGGTGACCGGACTGGGAGGAGTGACGACGGCGAATGCCTCTGGCATCTGGGCGACGACTTCGGGTCGGCTTTCGCTGATCGCTCGCGCCGGATCACAGGCTCCAGGGTGTCCCTCCGGATCCAGATTCAGCGCCTTCACCAAACTGGTCGCTACGGATTACGATCAGGTCCTCTTCACGGCGAACCTTGTGCAGGGCAGCGGCGGTGTAACGATAGCGAACGACCAGGGGCTATGGATCGTGGACAAGCTTGGAGCAAGGAAGCTACTCATTCGTGAAGGTGGAAAACTCATAGTTGGGACTCTCACCAAGACGGTGACCTCCTTCTCGACGTTTGTCTCACCTTCCTACGTGGGGGCGCAGAGCCGGGGTTTCAATCGAGTGGGAACGGCTACTGGGCTGGTTTCATTCAGTGACGGCACCAGCGGCATCTTCAAGGTGAGCGCGACCGGAGCGGTCTCCATGGCGGCTGCAAAGAACGGAGCAGCCCCAGGGATCACGGGAGCCAAGTTCAGCAGCTTCGGAACTCCGGCCATCAACGATGCGGGGCGCTCCGCATTCCGTGCGACCGTTGCGGGGACCGGCATCACCAGTGCCAATAACACGGGGATCTGGGCGGATTCCAGTTTGGCCGTGCGCCAGCTTATTGCACGCACCGGCGGCGCGGCTGCGGGTGTTTCCATGGCGGTATTTGCTGGGTTGAGCGACCCGGCCTACAACAACAATGGGCGGGTCGCATTTATCGGAACATTGAAGGTCGGTGTGGCGGGAGTGACCATCGCGAATGCCAGCGGGGTTTGGTCAAACTCGTCAGGGGTCTTAAAACTGATGGCCCGAGCCCAGGGGCAAGCGCCCGATTGTCCAATCGGCGCGAAGTTTGCCTCCTTCTCCAAGCTGGTCCTTCCTGATCAGGGCGGCGCGGTGATTCTTGCGAACCTTTTGACCGGCGCGGGAGGAGTGACATCCGCCAACAGCCAAGGGCTTTGGGCCGTGGATACCGCGGGCCAGTTGCATTTGGTTGTGAGGGCAGGCGATCTCATGGCGGTCGGCTCCGGATCGAAGTCCATTTGCGGAATATCGATCTTCGATGGCGCCTCAGAAACTCTCGCCCAGAGCCGCAGTTTCAATCGGCCAGGGGATTTGATCTATAGAGTCTTTTTCACAGATGGAACGACGGGCATCTGTAGAGTTGTATTTCCCTGATCGAGTGTTACGCGACGGGTGGGATTTAAGAGGCGGCATAGTGAAGCCCTCGCATACTTCCGAAAACGGAGATTCCTTGGGATGATTGCAGCATGGAACGACGAGGCGTGGAGCCACAATGGAAGGACATAGATACGAAAAGCTGGCCAGGATCTTCGCCGACCCGAAAGCGCTTCGAGTATTCAAGGAGTTTCAGCAAGTCACCGGCGTAAAGATTCTGGTCTGCAGCGCGTTGGACGACTTGTCGCCCAAAGACATTGCAGATCATGGTTGCGGGCAGGGTTTATGTCTGTGGTTCAAATCAGCGACGGCACGAGCACGGAACGAATGTGGCCGTCTCCACGCAGGGCTGCGGAAGAACGCCCTGGAATGGAAAGAGGTTTCCTATGCGAAGTGTTCCGGCGGCTTCGAGCATGTGGCGGTGCCGTTGCTTTGTGATGGCAAGTCTGCCGGGTTGCTGAACGCCATTGGTTTGTCTTCGAGCATTGACGAAAAAGCCAGAGTTTGGGTTGAAGTGGTCAATTTAATTGGACAGGTCGCTTCCGTTAAAGATGACGCGGGAGATTGGCCGAACAAAGAGATTTCCGGGAACGCGCTGCCTGTGATCTTGGTTCGAGCGATCAAATTTGCGGAGGAGAACCATCACCGGGCCGATCTATCTTCGGCTCAAGTGGCCAGTGCGGTCGGGGTGACGCCTCAAAGGCTGGCCCAACTATTCAGGCGCTTTCTTGGAGAAACATTCACGGATTGGCTGTCGTGCCACCGAATATCCATTGCCATGAGACTCCTTCGCGACGGGCAGAGCCGAATACTTGATATTTCTGGCGAATGCGGATTTGCGGCCCTTTCTTCGTTCAATCGCAACTTTCGAAAATGGACGGGAATCAGTCCCCGCCATTATCGCCAGGGGGTGGAGCCGGCGGCCCGATCTTTTAAAACCCAAATGTCAGCGCCGCGCTGAGTTTGTCGATGGCGCAGCCAATGTGCGGGCGGGTTTCCAGATGGTGCGGTTGCCATGCGAGGCAAATCTCGCGGTCCAGTTCGCGCAGGGATTTCAGTGGGAAGGCCCAGACGGCATCGAAGTTCATTGTGAGCCGGGCGAGGTCGGGCAGAATGGCAGCCATCTGCCCTTGCTCCAGCACTTGAGCGGCTTGAGGAAAGGATTCGCACAGGAGGCGAATGTTAAGATTCCACTTTCGGCTTTGGGCGACTTCCTCCAGTTGCTGCTGAAAAAGCGTGTGGTCGCCCTGCGAAGTGATCGGCAGTTCCTGGAGTAGCTGCGCTTCTGTCGCCTTGGTGTCCCGAGCCCGAAGCTTGTCTGGAATAAAGAGGCTGTACCCGAATTTTCCCAGCGGCCTTCCCTTCAACGACCCGCGCGTGACGAGATCAGAACGCAGCAGCCCGAAGTCGATCACATGATCCTGCAACCGCTGGCAAATGGCCGCGTTCTGCAAATCCTGCAACTGAAGCAGCCCCGGCCCCACCGCATCGTTCACCTTGCGGATTCTCGGCAAAACGAGCCATTGCAGCAAGCTGTCCCCCGCGCCGAGGGTCACCTCGCTGGGATGACCGTGGCACTGGTCCTGGAACTCCTCCAGCTCGCTCAGGTAATGCCGCGTGATCTTGGCCAAATTCCGCCCGGCAGGTGTCAGCCGGATGCTCTTTCCCTCTTTGCGCTTCAACTCCGTTTGGAAAAACCGCTCCAGCTCCGCAAGCTGGCGGCTGATCTGGCTTTGGCGCGATTCATCCTCAGGCGCGGCGGAGACGATGTTCCCCGCTTCGTCCACCTCCACCAACGTGCGCAGCCGGTCCAGCGAAAGACCCTTCTGGTTAAACAGCCGCGCATATTTCATGGGCGCTGAACTATCGTGTGCGAGCGAAAATGGAAAGCCTGAACTGTCTCAAAAGTCAGGACGCCTGCGATATGCGCTGTTATCAAACGATAGGTGAAAGCGCTACGGTGCGCCCATGCAAAAGATGAAGTGCAACTTCCGCGGATTGATGGACCTGTTCGGGTATCACCTGTATCCCGAACCGGACTTGTTTATTCGCGAGCTGATTCAAAACGCCCATGACGCCATCCTGCTGCGGCGTGTCATCGAGCCGGCGCACGCGGGGCGAATTCACGTCAGCATCCACCCGGAGAACAGCACTCTGGCAGTTTCCGACGACGGGGAGGGCATGAGTTATGAGATGATTGACGAATACCTTTCGACGGTCGGCTCGTCCGGAACCTTTGCGATGAAGACCGTGTTGGCGCGGATTGGAAACACCGATGTCGCCACGATTGGTCGGTTTGGCATCGGCTTCCTTTCGGCATTTACTGTAAGCGAGCGCGTCAGCGTCTTCACCCGGCACATCGAATCCGGAGAAGCGTGGCGCTGGACCAGTTGCGGTGACGGAGAATACACCCTACTTCCCACGTCGGAAATGCCGCACACGGGAACGCGCATCATCCTCACTCTGAAACCGCACTGCGCGGAGATGCTCGACGAAATGATGGTGGAGCGTGCCATCCGGAAATACGCCGACTACCTCCCGGTGCCCGTCTTCCTCAACGGACGCGGCCCCGTGAACGCCATGCGATTCCCGTGGGAATCCACGGCCGCGCATCCGCCCGCCTCGTGCAACGAGCGCTTCGTCGAGTTCATCGAACGGCGCTACCGTGAGACCCCGCTTCAGATTATCCCGGTGGATCTTCCCAAAATCCAGACGCACGGGTTTCTGTTCACCGCCGATTCCCATACGCCGGAAATTCCCCCGGCTAGCCAAGTCGACCTCTACCAAGACCGGATCTTCCTGCGTTCATGCGGCAGCGAGCTGCTGCCCGAGGGGCCGTGGTTGCGGGGCATCCTCAACACCCGCGCCCTCCAACCCAACGCCGCCCGCGACGACGCCCACCGAAACGAAGCGTGGTATGCCCTCCGGAAAGCTATGGGGGAAATAGTCGCTGAAACGCCCCGATTTGAGGCGAAACCCTGTCGAGAACCCCTTGGATCAGAACCGGCGTAAGCGACTCCGAGTCAGACACATCCGCACCAACTCACTCTTATGCTAAAGCAGCAAAAGCAAAATGTTTTTATGAGAATTGCAATGGTTTGCATCCGTTTGATAACGTCCAAAACAACCTCCATTTGGAAACGGATTATGACCGACAAGCGCTTCGAGTATTACGCCTTCATCAGTTACAGCCACAAAGATGAAAAAGCGGCAAAATGGCTGCACAAGAAGCTGGAGAATTATCCTCTTCCCAGCGCCCTCCGCAAGGAATCCGACGGACAGATTCCAAAGAAGATCCGCCCTGTTTTCAGAGATGCCACCGACCTGGGCATCGGCGACCTTAGAAAAAACCTGCACCGCGAATTGGAAGACTCCCGCTTCTTGGTCGTCGTTTGCTCACCAAAATCAGCCCGGCCTAATGCAGAGGGCGGGCACTGGGTGAACGATGAAATCAAACGCTTTATCGAGCTTGGTCGCGAAGACCGGGTTGTTCCCATTATTGTTGAGGGATGCCCAGATTCTGGCGACCCGCAGACCGAATGCCTACCCCCCGCGATCAAAGAACACAAAATCCTTGCCGCCGACATGACGAAGCTCGGCAAAGAGAAGACGTTTCTTCATGTTGTCGCGAAGATTCTCGGTCTCAAGTTTGATCGACTTTATCAGCGCCACCTTCGGGCCGAACGCCGAAAGAATGTGTTGCGAGGCGTCCTTGCTGCGCTCGTCGCAGTTGGCATTGGCGTCGCAATGGATTACCAGCGAGAGAAAACCGCCTATTTCGCCGATTACGTCGAGCATTGGGGTGTTCCGGTTGGCCTGGTGCCGCTAACCCAGGAACAGGTCGCCCACCGGGAATATTCCTGGAAGTCCACGAGCCAACACTGGAAATTGCGAAAGATTCAGCGCGTCAATTCCGCCGGAGGACTTCGGGCCATCGTGGATACCGACGATGCCGTCCGCCCGGTGATGATGACCTTTGATTACGCAGAAAACGGAAAGCTGCACAAAGTTCAGGAATGTGACTATCTGGGAGAGGTGAAACGGATCAGACGCTACAACGACACCGGGGATTCGCTAAGCTATCAAATTCCTGGAACGCATCAAGTAAACGACAGGCTCGACGCAGGCTCGCTCACGCAAGACTTTCTTGAGAACAACCAATTGGCCATAGAAAGGAAAACAGCCACAGCGGTTCAGGGAAATGATTTTACCTATGATCAAGCAGGGCGACCTTCTACAATAACAAATATCGATGCAAATGGAAACAAAGTTGCAGATTCTGAAGGGATTTTTGAAGTGATGTGTTCGTATGGCAAGACCGGACAGGTCGAGTCCATTAAATACTTAAATATGCACGGGAATCCAACAACCCTAACGTGCGGAGTTGCGGGAAAAACCTTCGGATATAGTCCCGAAGGCTATAAAATATCAGTGACATACGTTGACGATAAAGGGCTTCCTATTGAAAATCAAAATTTCTATGCGATCGAAAAACGCGTTTACGACCAGTGGGGAAACTCCACCAAGGTCACCCTTCATGCCAAAAATGGGGATCTCGTTTTGCACGATAATCTCTATTCGGGATTTACAAACGAATTCGACCCACGAGGCAACAAGACAAAAAGAGCATATTTTGGACTTGATGGTAAAGCCGTAAAACATAAATTCGGCCATTCAGCCATGGCCTATCAATACGATGATCGCTGCAATCTTATTCGCCAGGATTGCCTTGGAGCCGATAAAGAGCCGCTGGAACTGTTCGGGATTTCTTCGACGGTATTTAAGTATAACACTGAAAACAGACCGACTGAAGTTCATCTCCTTAATGCAAGCGGAAAAGCGGCATCAGTGGCGGATGCAGGCTTTGCGGAAATCTTGGTCAAATATAAAGGTAAAAATATTGAGCGAGTCACGTTTTTAGGGGTGGACAACAAACCTTCGCTGACGGCGAACGGTTTTGCCGAGGTTTCAAGAAGCTATGATCAATTTTCCAAAGTCATAAAGGAGAGTTATCTCGGACCAGATGGAAAGCCATGTCTTCGCTATGGAGGTTACGCCCGACTCGAAAATGATTACAATGATAATCAAACACTAAAAGCAGTTTCGTATTTCGGGCTGGACAACAAGCTTTGTTTGATAAAGAAGGGTTACGCAAAGATTGTATACAAATACGATTCACGGGGGGATGCAATCGAGGAAAGCTATTTCGGCAGAGATGGAACGACGCCTGTTTGCTCGAAAAATGGGTATGCGACCGTCAAGCGGGAGTTTGACAGGAATGGCAATGAAACAAAGGTTACATATTTGAATGAAAAAGGCCAATCCTGCAGTGTAAAGGAGCGCGGAGCAGGAATTGAGAGTGAATACGATGAACACGGGAATAAAGTCAGCGAAACGTATCTGGATGAAGCCGGGAAGCCCACAATGACTAAGGATGGCTTTTCGAGTCTTCGAAATGAATTCAATGAGCGGGGAAAAATCATCAAGACCGAATATCGCGGGCTAGACGGGAAGCTATGCAAACGGAAAGGCGGTTTCGCAATTATTCGGAAGACGATCGATCATGAAGGGAACGTGATCGAAAAGAGGTATTTTGACGAAAATGATAGGCCATGCCTTTTCTTCGAAAGCTATAGCGTCAAAAAATCCACTTATAACTCGAAGGGTGACGAGGTTTGCACCGAATATTTTGACGACGAGGGAAAGCGATGCGCCAATGATGGCGCGGCCATAGAAAGGATGGAATACTACAAGGACGCAAACATGATCAGTATTGCATTTTTCGGCGCGGACGAGATGCCATGCCTGAATGTTGATTGTGTTCACAAAATATTCAAAGTCTACGACCATTACGGAAACCGCATTTCCAAGAGCAATTTTGGACTGGATGGAAATCCTGTTTCAGACCAGGAAGGTGTATATTGCACGATAACGGAGTATGATGGAAATGGAGAAGAAACAAAGGAAGTTCACTACAACAAAAACCTCGAAGTCTGCGATTGAGAGGAAGGACACTTACGAAAAGCTGGCAGGAAAGTAACGCTCTCCGTTCATTCAAACAGGAACACCCGGATGTAGAATAGATCGAAGGAACTGTTTGCAGAATCGCAGCAACCGATCAGCGATAATTTAAGACCAGCAAAACGGTAGCGACAAAATATCTGTAAACCGATTTAATGCCCTGTTAACCCCGGGGCGATAACGCAAAACAAAACACACCAACAACAATGAAAAGAACACTGATTGCCTCAATCGCCAGCGTGGCGACTGTTATCACCTGCACCGCAACAACTCTGATTTCAGGCTCCCGTGCTGAGTCTTCGATGGCTTCATGCGCGCACGCCAACCCCGGCGACCAGCATGAATACACTGGAAAATGCTCCCTTTGCGCTTGCCCGCGTTACAGAGCTGTTGTCGCGGGGACTGGTTGCTACTGCGGCCATAGTCTTGCGGCGCATTAACGTAATGGCACTCCGATCCGTCGGATACTTTCTTTCCTGTGGATCTGTAGACTGAAGCCCAAACAGAAAAGCAATGGGCGGCGCGGTTCGTTAAGGCGGGCCGCGCCCGCGCCAAGATAGTTGACCATCGTAACAAGTTCAACGCAGAGTCGATCATGCCATCCATCCCCAACACACCCGCTCAACGCGATTACTGGTGCTTCATCAGTTACCGGCACGCGGATAACAAAGCACAGGGTCGGCAATGGGCGACATGGCTGCATCATGCCCTGGAAACCTATGAAGTGCCCGAGGACTTGGTGGGGACCTCAAATGAACGTGGGGACGAGATTCCGTCCCGGATCTACCCGGTGTTTCGGGATGAAGAGGAACTCCCTGCGGACGCGGAACTTTCGGAGCCGATTAATCGTGCGTTGCGGAGCAGCCGATTCATGGTTGTGATCTGTTCGCCATCGGCGGCAGAGAGCCAATTTGTCGAGGACGAGATTCGCACATTCAAAATGTTGGGTAAGAGCGACAGCGTTCTTGCGATGATGATCCGAGGCGAGCCCAACGCATCGGAGGATGCAGGAAAACAGCGGGACGGCATCCGCCCGGACGACGAATGCTTTCCTCGCAGTTTGCGGCACCGGGTGAATGCCAGCGGCTGCGTGACGGGCGACCGCACAGAACCCGTGGCAGCCGACTTCCGGCTCGAAGACGGCACCGAAGGATGGACTTCCCCCGAAGCTTACCGTCACGCCCTGCAAACCGCCGGGATTGCCCGCGCGGAAATCAAGGCCAAGGTGGACGCGTATGCGCAGAGGTGCGGGTTGATGAAGCTGAAAATCATCGCGGGCATTCTGGGCGTGCCGCTTGGCACCCTCACCGACCGCGAAAAAGCCTATCAGTTGCAGCAGGCCCGAAAACGCACCCGCAGCCTTCAGAGGTGGCTGGCAGTTGTGAGTCTGGCGATGTGCATGGCGATTGCAGCCGGAGTGTTCGCGGCGATGAAACAACAGGAGGCGCAGCGTCGGTATGTCGGCCTCAAAACATTTCTACGCAACGAATATGTCGAACCGGGGACAGCTTCCAGCTTATCTGAAGATGAAACAAAAGCTCTTGAAGAGATATTGAACGAGCCCGGCGTTTCCATCAATTATCGAGACAAGCACTTCGGAATGTCTTTGCTTCTTAAAGCATGCACACTGGGCCATTCTGATCTCGCCAGATGGCTGATTCTACACGGTGCGGATGTCAATGTGGCGGACAAGGCTGGACAGACCCCATTAATGTACGCATGTGCGAACAACTCCGACCAAAGTAACGATATTGTCAACATCCTGATTGGCGCGGGTGTTAATCCAAAGTATAAAAGCCCTGTCGGGATGACAGCCTTGCACATGGCTGCAACCCAAAACAACGTTTGGGCGATTCGCACTTTGGTGAATGCAGGTGTGGATGTGCATGAGGCCGGTCCTGCCGGATGGGTGCCGATGCAAACGGCTGCTGGAGGCGGTAACTTTGAAGCGATTAAGTGTCTGATCGATCTCGGAGCAAATGTGAACTACGTCAATATGAAAAGCCTCGACTGTAGCACTCCTCTTTTTATAGCTTTATGCATGCCTCCCGGTGAGCGCTGGAGCAAAGATAGACAGATCAAAACCATTGAGCTTCTTATAAAAGAAGGGGTGGATTTAAATTCTAAAAACAAAAAAGGTGCGACGGCTCTTGATTTTGCGATCGATCACGGTGATATGGGAATTGTTCGGACGCTTGTCCGAAATGGTGCGGATTTAAAGGTTGAGGACAAAAATGGAAACCGCATATTTGACAGGGCTGTGATCAGCAAGAATGAGGGTCTTGCAAAAGCGTTGATAGATGGCGGAATGGATCTCAAATCCAGCAATTCCAAGAGATATGCTCCAATTCACATGGCGTCTAAGTATGGCTGCATTGGTGTAATTAAGGCACTGCTTGAAAAGGGTGTTGCCGCAGACTTCCGGTCCCCGGGTGGCTGGACTGCGTTGATGTATGCGGCCAGAGAAGGCCAGTTGGCTGCAGCCAAACTATTGCTGTCTTCAGGAGCAGCAGTCAATGCCCAGACGCCATCCGGTTATGCGCCCTTGAGTCTGGCTGCATGGAATGGCCATTCAGAGATCGTGAAGCTTCTTCTGGATCATGGCGTGGACAAAAACTGCAAGGACGAAGACGGGAATGACGCTCTCCACGAGGCAATGAGCGGCGGGCACATTGAGTGCGCCGAAATTTTGGGATCCGGTCCTTGCACGGCCTATATTGTCGTTGATGAGCTTCAAGACAATGCGCAACCGACTGTCGCGGGGGTGAAGGCCGGGGACATCATTGTCGGTTGGGCAGATTGGGACGGAACCAAATTTTCCATTCCGGCAGCAGATCAAATTTCTGCCTTTAAAAGCGCAGTAACAAAAAGTGAACCCCTGAAACGGGAAATTTCAATTTGGAGGAGGCGCGAAAATTCTTCTTTATATGATGTCAAAAAGTTTAGTCTGGAGCCTGGTTTGGCCGGGATCGTTTATCATCCGGAACTCATTCCCATCGAAAAAAAGACAGCTCCACCAAAGCGTCCTCCACAGAATAAACCTCAACAAGAATTAGAAGATCATGCCTTACACACCACAGCCCATTGACACATCGGGGGTCGTGCTTTCGCCGGCGCTGGCTCGGCTCACCGAACGTCTCGCCGAGAACGCGCACGATCTGTGGGCGGCTCAGCGCATTAAGGATGGCTGGAAGTGCGGGCCGCAGCGTAATGACCAGGCGCGGGAGCATCCGTGTCTGGTGGCCTACGCGGAACTCCCGGAGTCGGAGAAGGAGTATGATCGCCAGACGGCGCTCGGCAGTCTCCGGGCGATTCTCGCGCTGGGCTATCGGATCGAGCCGTTATAGTTCGTCAACAGGAGGTTTTTATTTATGAGTGCAGGTTCGTTTGATCATCTGAAAGCGCCGAGGGGGCTTTGGTTGGTTGTTTTGTGTTCGGGGGCATTGACCTTGGGATTTGGCTTTATTGGTCTTGAGCAATACGGAAACGGGTCACTGACTTCGCTCTATCAGGCCGTCCAGATGCTGATTCTGCACACGCCTCATTTCGAGCACGGGATGAATGGCTGGATGCATGCGGGCTGTTGGTTCGGGGCGATAACCTTCTTTGCCACGGCCTTGGGGTTGTTTTGGAAACGCATCACCCGAGAATGGCGATTAGTTCGGCTCGCTTGGTGGTGGCGTCGGCATTATGTGGTATGTGGCCTTGGAGAAATGGGAATGGATCTGGTTCGCTCCCTCAAATCCAGGCATCCGGCGCCGCGAGTGGTGGTCATCGATCCGCATCCGGATGAGAGCTTCGTCAAAGAATGCGAGGCGCTCGGTGTCTGCGTGATCGAGAAGGATGCCAGGAAACCGGAAGCTCTCGAGCAAGCGAAAGTGAGCGTAGCTAGGGAGGTCGTTGTCATTACGCCTGATGACGAGACGAATGTGCAGATTGCCGTCGAAGTCCAGAGGGCGTGTGCCGCCAAAAGCTCGGGGATGGTGGAGTGCTTTGTGCACCTCGCGAATATCAATTTACGCGAGCGTTTGCAAACGCTCGCCGGGAATGTGCGTGGAAAAGGGGTGGGTTGCACCTTGAATTTCTTCGACCTGTTCGATAACGAGGCTCGGCGGGTGTTAACGTTGTTGCCGCTGGAGGGACCAGGCATATCCGCTGACGACCCGCGTTCGGTGCATGTGGTGATCCTCGGGTTTGGACGCATGGGGCGCAGCCTCGCTCAGCGCGCGGCGAAGATGGGGCATTTCGCCAATTGCAAGCCGCTTCGCATCTCGGTGATCGACCGAGATGCCAAACTCCAGCGGGAACGTTTCCTGTTTCGCTATCCCGCCCTGGAAAAAAACAACACTCAGGGAGCGGCGATTTGCGATCTGGCCTTTTACGAGGCGGAAGCGGAATCGATCACCGCTCGCAAGCAGGTTGAATGTTGGGCATCCGAGCCTGACACCCTGTTGCATGTTTTCATTTGTGTGGATGAAAACACCCGTGCAATCGAACTCGCGCTCCGGTTTCAGGAAGCGCTTGTCCGCCATCCGGATTGCAACCTGCTTGTCCGCATCAAGGCTCAATCCCTCATGTCACGGATCTTCAATTTGTCTCCAAAAGGAGGGCCGCGCATCCAAGCCTTTGGCGTCGTGGAAGGCCGTTGTTGCGAGGAAGCGTTCCGCCACGAACAAAACGAGGCGTTCGCCCGGGCTGCGCACAACGATTTTGTCAAAAAGCGGGGTGGCGATTCCAACAGGACGCTGGAAACCGATCCGGCTCTGGCGGATTGGAGTCAGTTGCGGGACGAATTCCGCGAATCCAACCGCCAACAAGCCGATCACGCCCCCATCAAGCTCCGCGCCATCGGTTGTGAAATGGTGGAGCTATCTGATCCGCGCGAAGCGATTACTCAATTCAAGCCCCGGGAAGTCGAGGTGCTGGCTGAGTTGGAACATACGCGATGGTGCGCCGAACGCTGGCTGGATGGTTGGCGGTATGGCCCACCGTTCAAAAAAGACCAACGCATCAGCGAGAATCTTTGCCCGTGGGGTGATCTGGACGATTCCATAAAACGATACGACCGGGAAGCCGTTGCCAACATCCCGGAACTCCTTCGATTGGCAAATCCGCCGATGAAAGTGGTAAGAAAATATTCCGCATGAATACATCGGTTGCCCGGGCGCAGTTGGTAATAGTGACCGCTGCTCGGGCTTCAACTGCCGGTCCATACGCTTGACAAAGCAACCCGCCGTAATGTGAATTGCGGCAACTCGTGTTATCAAAAATGTATTTCTGTCGTTCGCCAAAAGCTGTTGCGGCCTTCTTGCTGGTTCCCCTTCTTCTTTCAGGCTGCGGACCGTTCGCATTAAATCGGGGTCTCCGGGACTACGGGGCGGTTTATGCCAATGCCTCCAACCAGCAAACATTGCTGAATCTTGCCCGCTTGGCGAACCATCATCCCGCGTATTTTGTTCAGTTGGGCACGGTAACAAGCAGCTATTCCGCGACAGGTAATCTCGGGGCCGGAGCGACCCGGAATGACGGTGATTATATTTTCGGTGGAAACGGATCGGCGGGAGTGGCTGCCACTTCCGGTGGAAACTTCCAAATCATTCCGCTGGGGGGAGGAGACTTTGCATCGCAAATCGTCAAACCGATTCCGCCGGAGGTTTTCATGGTTCTTTATCGTGAAGGGTGGAGAGTGGATCAACTGATGCGTGTTCTGGTCGAACGGATCGAAATTCACCATGCGGATACCAACACCACGGAGGTTATCGGTAACAATCCGTCCGATCCGGAGTCCTACGTGCGTTTCCTACGCACTTGCGAGTTGGCCAGATACGCACAAGCCGCCGGGGCATTGCGGCTTGAAAAAAAGAATACAGAAGAATCAGTCTCTCCGATATTAGCAGTGCCACCGTCCGCAAAGGAATCCGTTGAAGGAGTTGAAAAGAACATCATTTGGAAGAAAGTGAATGGGGGTTGGCAAGCTTTCAAAAAAGGAGCCTCGCCCGTATTTTCCCTTGAAACCTCCAACCGACGTTGGGCGAATAGACTTGTCGAAGATCCCGCGTTCGCGTCAGAAAAAGCGAAACGAGCCAAGGAGAACTTTTTCAGTTTGCTGGCTGCCAATGGACTGAAGGTCAGAACATCCGATGAAAAATCTGAAAACGCCGGCGACTCGGCCGAAGTCGTGATTCGATCGTTTAATGGCGCATTGGCCGCCGTAGCCCTTGAGCAGGAGGCTTTTCAACCGTTTGTCAGATCGCACGCGGAAGCGATTCCGGCGGCTCAACAAAGGCCCATTCTGACCCTCCGCTGGGATGCTCCGCCTCCCGGATGCAACACTCTGGTTCAGGTGACCTACAACCGATCACGGTATGCCATCGCGGACGTCCTTGGTGATGGCGGTCAATCAAGCTGGAACCGGGATGTCTTTCGACTGATCACGCAGCTTTACTATCAAATCTCTGTCGATATTTCCAAATACAACCAAAACACCTATTTCCTTTCGAGATGATCTCTCTCTGATGAGGGTTATAGGAGGTGCTCCACCCTTACGTGCTCTCGTGCATAAAGGGTTCCGGCTTCTGTTAGCAGCGGGATTAAGCGGAGATTATCCATGCCGAAGTCGCCATGCGTCTTAACGGTCGCCGCCAGTTCGTCAGCGGAGTACAATTTATTGTATCGGGCGTAAGTAAATTTCTTGTTGGAATCCGGACAGGGGTCGGAGTGGATTAGATCTCCCACTTCCATGTCGATTGGCGCACCAAACAGACATTCGCCGTGAACCCTGCATGCCATGTCTTGATGAAGGCCCACCGAATCCGCAAATGCTGCCAGGGAGAGCCGGATTTGAGAAAGTCTGTTCGGGAATACGCCCTTCTTCGTTTTCCAGATTGAACGGGTCCGACCGGTCCCAACTGATACAATGTGGAGCTTGTCCCTTCCGGTTTTCCAATCGCCCCCATAACACGGCAATGTCGCCATCAAAAATGCGATTTGGCTTGGATTATTATAGGGGGTAATCCCGCCATCGACAAAAATGAACCGTTGGTCCCCCAAAACGATCATTTCGGGCGGATAATACCATGGAGCGGCTGCGCTCGCCCGAATCAATTGCCAGAGCGGCAAGTCGAGGTTGCATTCAACATTGATTGACCCGTCCTCCAGAAACCGTTGATTGAACTTGGCCTTCGGATTGTTCGTGACAGGCCAGGAAGAGCCTGTGCTTGCGTTTCTCATGACCAGCAGCAAACGGGTTCGAAGAAGCTCGCTCCCAAGAGTGGCCACCGCTCCGCCTTTTTCCACATAATAATCGCGCAGGAAATCGGCGAGCCCTTTCCGGCGGTATTTTGCCCGATAGAAAAGCCAAATGGGCGTTTTTTGAAATATAGATGCGGCCTTTTCGAGGTATATTTTTCGGATTTCGTCCACTGTGCATCCGGTCGAAAGAAACGTCCCGATAATCGCTCCCGTGCTGGTCCCCGCGATCATCTGGAAATGATCCGAAAGAACCAGTTCCGGGTTTCCATAATGCTGGCGCAGCAGCAGTTCGATTCGGGCCAATATTTCAATCGTAAAAAAGCCGCGGATTCCCCCACCATCCAGGGCGAGAATTCGATTACGCTGGTTATGTAGGGAGATCATTGGGATGCCGCCTGATCCCCCCCTGTGAGAAGGCATTCAGGATGCGTCTATTTTGACCGGATGCCGGTCAGAGAGACAAGATCGGATTTTCGCAAACCTGATTTCACGGTCAGGCAGCCTGTAAACAGCGCGGTTATCTGGAGAGGTTGAGTTGGATAGAGTGGGTTTCGTCAGCGGCAAATGCCCCTGGCGGCACGTTTTTCAGCGCTCATGACTCATAACCTTTTCTTCAACAGATCCGTTCTCGCGGCCGCGTCGCAAAACAAGTGTCTGCTGAACGGTCAAAAATCATGAAAACTGAATCGCAACCATTTCGGATGAATGTTCCCTCGCCGTGGTGTGGAAGGGTGCTCGTCGCAATTGCCGCACTGCTATCCCTCGGCAGCATCTTCGTTGCCCACGATTTCGGGAACTCGTTTGAGGGGAGGCTCCGTTGGGTCTGGGCTGCCCCCGCATTGATGCAGTCCCTCGCCGTGGCGGCGGGCCTCCTTCTGGCGTGGATTGCTTGCCGGATGAAGCCGGGCCGATATCTGTCGCCATGGACTCTTTTCCTGGCCGGAATGGTGGTTCTTTGCCTCCCGTTCATTCCCCCCTTTGCCTACAGCATCGAAGGGGTTCACCGCTGGATCGATTTTGGGAACCCCCGCTTTTATCTCCCGGTGGATTCGCTGGGAGTGCTGCTCGTGCTGCCACAATTGGCCCAATGGGCTACCAACGAGCACGGTGAGAATACTCATGGCCAGGCCCGGAAGCGGATTACACCATCCGCCGCATTTGCGCTTTCGCTCGTTGTTCTTAATCTTCTCTTCTTGGGGCAAAGGAGTCACTTCGGGGTTTTGCTCATCAATAGCATCGCTGCGCCGCTCTGGTTTTCCGGGCGACTGGAGAGGCGATGGAAAACCGGCGTCGGCGTGATCTTCGCCCTACTGCTCGCCCTTTACACCGTCGCGGGCTATTCAATATGCGTCACAAGGGCTGGCGGCCGTCCATTCCCACAGAGCCTTAGCCGCTCCATTCATGCAACTCGCTATTTTCATTGCAAGGTCGCCGAAGCCACATCGCAGGAAAGGTGGCTTGGCTACAGAGGGACTTTTCCGCAGCCCACGAAGACCCATCGCCCGAGGCCGGAGGATTTCTGTGAATACGTCCCGGATGTAGTGCGCCTGCGCTTTGGCTTTGCGGGCCTTATCCCGCTGGTGCTCGCTCTTGCGGGATTTGCGGCAGCCCTGCTGCAATTCACCCGTAGCGCGGGGACGCTCGAGTCCCGCCTTCAAAGGACGGCCTGGGCGGCATACCTGCTCATCCCGATGTGCGTGAACTTGGTGCGAACCCTCACCGATACCCGCATTCTCCCGGCCGCACCGTTCCCGTTTCTTAGTTTCGGGTTCACCATCACCACAACGGCATGGATTGCCGTTGGGTTGCTGTTGCGCGAGGCTCGATCAGAAAGCACCAGCGCCGCAGGGAACCATAATGCCTTACCAGTGAATTGCCAAAATCTCCCCAACCTCTGATTCTCAAACTCACACTCAAACCGAAATCCCTCCGAACCCTTCCTTTCACCGCTTTCCCTTTATGAAAAAGCTCCTTTGTTCCTTGATGGCATGCTCGGCATTCATTGCGCCGGTATCCGGCGCAGAGAATTTTACTGGGCAGCCCACCGCCATTTCCCCCAGCGTCAACTCCCTTGGCATGAAGTTCGTTCCCGTGCCGAAAACGAAGGTTCTCTTTTCGGTCTGGGACACGCGCGTTTGCGATTTCGAGGCGTTTGTAAAATCGACGGGTATTCAGGCGTCGTATCGAATGCTTTCCATAGGCAAGAGTGGATTGACGTTGAAAGCGGCGACCTGGAGAAACCCAGGCTTCGCGCAAGGCCCCACGCATCCCGTTGTGGGCGTCTCCTGGTATGAGGCCCATGCTTTCTGCGCGTGGCTGACAAAACGGGAGCGTGCGCTTGGTAACATCGGAAAAGACCAGCTTTACCGCCTCCCCACCGATAAGGAATGGGGCGTAGCCGTTGGCGGAGGCAAGTGCGCCTACGGCGGTAATAGCTGGCCGCCGCCCCCGAACGTCGCGAACTACGCCGGCAGTGAGTCGGGCTTGGATGATATGGCTGAGCCATGGGGCGTAATTTCCGATCCCCGGGAAGTGACGCCGGGTTATCAGGACGCCTATCCGCGCACCAGTCCTGTGGCCGCATTCCCGCCGAACCGCTACGGCCTTTACGATATGGGCGGCAACGTCTGGCAATGGTGTGAAGATTACTACCGTGCCAGCATGAATGGCTGGTTGCTGCGTCAAAAATGTGAATTTCTGCAGGACGAAGGCATCATTAGGCCCTATCGCGTGTTGCGGGGCGGTTCGTGGCGCACCACGAGCAATCGTCTCGTCCGGTCAGACGTCCGCTACCCTGGAATACCGAACGCATCGAGCGACAATACCGGTTTCCGCTGCGTATTGGCAAAAGAAGACATCCAGCCAAAAGCCACCAAGCGTATCAAGCCGTCTGCGGCCTTTATCCCAGTGGATGTCACAACGATTGTGGATAACCGCAACCGCCCGCAAATGTTCCTGGACGATAGCTCAGACGCTGCCGTGGCTAAAACGCTCAAGCCCGCTCCTGGCACCAGAGGCGTCTCTCTCTACTTCTTCGGCCACATGATCACCGTCGAGACCTGTCCCGGCACCTGGCTCAATATTCACTTGATGGCGAGGAACAACCCAAAAAGCTATGAAGCCGTGGGGCTTCCCGAAGGACTCGCCCTTGATTCCGTCAAGGGGATCATTACCGGAAAAGTGAAGCAACCGGGAACCTATTCGGTGAAGATTGTTGCAAAGAACGCGGACGGTTCAGGATCAGGAATCCTGAAAATCATCGTAGCCGATGCTCCAGCCCAGACCACAGTTGAATGAGCTTCCTAGAAAATCAAAGCCCAACACCCCTGATGCGCAACCGGATTATTCCAGCCAATCATTTCTTAATCGGCCTAACTCGCAGGAATTCGCCGAACCTGGCTCGAATCGAGCAGACTGATCGAATTCTCGCTCGCTCGCAGGTTTGCTATTCTTCTGCTGGGTCATGGGTCTTTTGGGTTTGGGTTGTTTGATCACTCTCTAGCCTTACCATGACCCACTTTCTTTTTGCAGATCTCTTCGGACACTACCGAGTTTCCATAGGTGATATTCCGATATTCTGCGTTAAAAACCTCTTTTAGGGCCCGCCCCTATATGCGTCAACTGCTGATTTCGCTGCGAACATCGTGGTGAGGAGGGCGCGTCAAAGTGTACCACCATTTCGGCCCCCGGGTCCGATGGCGATGCGCTGGGGGTGGCCACGTCCGCCCGACGGGACATGCGGACGAACAAGCCAGTGCGATGCGTTTGATGAAACGATCTTCGGGAAGGTGATCAGCGGATTATTCATCTCAGCGCCGAATTGTTGCCGATTTCCTCTGGGAAGCCCTTGTTTTGCCTTGGCCAATCTTTGATTATTCTGATAGCCATTTATCCCATGGAACGGGGAGGTCAACCTTGGAATCGGTGTTTCGGCCGCAGTTTTCATCGGGCTTTGCGTTTGCTGCTCATCACGGTCATTCTGATCGCTCCAGCCGCCCGGGCTGAGATCACAGACCAGCAGATAAAGCACTATGTTCGTAACACGCTGGCCATCAGCGACTTAATAGATGACGTCTTTTCTGCAACCATTGGCACTTCTTATTCAGGCATTCCATATAAGAAATGGATTGAATCCATTGTCTCACCAATCAACGCCGTTCCTGCCGCCGGCTCCGAAGCAGCGGACCAGTCTGCCTATCCTGCAATCGTATGAAATCGCACATCCCTCTCCTGCGCTGGCTCCTTTTAATTGTTCTTTTTCTGGGCGGGCAACTGGGCTTCGCATTGGATTTAACCAAGGAACGGCCATTCGATCCGAATGGCCCGGCGGACAACAAATACGGTCTGCCTATTCCCGCTGATGAACTTAGCAGCGGGACTTCGAGCCTCGTCAGTCCTGCTTTTGCTTATTGTCGCTGGGGGAATAAAACCGATGAAGCGACTTACCACCCTCTGTCAGCAGGGCCTTACGTATCTCTCTCGTTCAGCTATCTGACCCGCAGCCCTTTCTCTTACAAGAACAAAGATCTCGTTCTTCTGGATAGTTTGTCGAACTTTCACCAATTGCCGCTTCCCGATGTCGATCCGGCTCCTTGGAATGCCCAGTGGACCGCCCCAGCCGGAACAGAGAAAGGAGGCGTTCTTTTTAACCCAACGCCTGCGCCTGTCGATGGTTCGAAGCTCTATATGCTTCGCAAGCTCCATTTCAGTCCAGTCCTCTTCGAATGGGTTTCCACATCGAACCAGCCGCGCCTTTCGTCAGACGCACGCAAACTCATCATCATGATTCACGGCTGGAATCGGAGCGACAGCGACTTGGAATTACTATCGGGAAAACTGACTCCGCCCGAATATGATGCTTACGCTCAAGATCCAAATGGGGCATTCGCCAAACTCGCGACGGCCCTACGGGGCGCTATAGACGGGTCCGACTGGAATCTGGTGGGTTACCACTGGGAGGCAGACGCCGACACCGGGGGCGCAATATTCGGGGGTGACTGGGTGTACCATAACGCCCCCGAGGCGGCGGAAAACGCGTATCAGCATGGTTATCACCTCGGCGAACTCTTGAAAGCTCGATGCCCCAATCTGGAAAGTGTTCACTTCATAGCCCATAGCGCCGGTTCTTGGGCAGCACGCTGTGCCGCACGTTATCTGCTGGAGAAGATGCCTGGCATAAAGATTCAGGTTACCCTGCTCGATCCTTTTATTCCGCAGATCGTGAACTCGGATTCCAAGCTGAGCACCTCAGTAATGGAAAAGCTGGATACCCTGGACACGGCGACACCAAAGTGCCTTTTCCGATTGGAAAACTACTACGCCAGTGATTCTGCTACGGGGAGTGCGACCAAACAGCCTTTTGCATGGCGCCTTGAAGACATCAATCGCCGGATTGACATGGATGCCTCTGGGGCAACGATTGATCGTTTCAATGAGCATTCCGGCCCGATCGCGTGGCTAACTGAAACGGTGCTCAACCCGACCAATGACCCAAGTGGCAACTCCTCGGACCCGGGGCATGGCTGGCTGAATAGCATGTTTGAACAGGAGCCGACCTTTGTTCTCCAGCCCCCCTCAGAGTTGAACATTAGCTCAGGCACTACCGCAGTGCTTACCGCGAGTGCGATTACACGGGCAGGAGAAGGCGTCCGTTACCGCTGGTATAAAGACGATCAACCATTAACAGACGGCGACGGAGGGGGAAGAGTCTTTGGCGCAACCAATGAAACTCTTCAAATCGACGCGGCAACGGAATCCGACAACGGGAATTATGTGTTGCAGGCGACACACGCGGGGCTGACAACAGAAAGTTCTACGACCGCATTGACCGTGGTGATCTCGGGAACTTCCGATGGTTCTGGAACTTCGGGAGCACCGGTGATCGTAAGGCAACCCTCATCCAAGTCGGTGATCGTTGGGGGGACGACAACATTTGCGGTATCGGCTGGCGGCTTGCCTCCTTTGACCTACCAATGGCTGAGAAATGGCACGGCGATTACCAGCGCGACGAGCAATTCCTATTCACTGGCCGCCGCAAGCATGACCGACAATGGCGCCAAGTTCAGCGTCACCGTCAGCAACAGCATCAGCGCGGTCACCAGCGGAACGGCAACGCTCACTGTCACCGACATTCCAGCGAGCAGCAGCGACCCGTATGAACCCAACAACAGTTCCAGTACGGCAGCGCCCATCGCGGCGGGGCAGTTTGCGCGGGGGTATGTTTCGTCCCCATCGGACGTGGATTGGTTTAAGATCACAGTCGCTACCCCGGGGACGCTCAATATTTCTCTGAGTATTCCGGTTCAAGCCGATTACGATCTTGAACTCTATGGGCCGGATGGAGCTTGGGTGGTCGGTTCGTATCAAAATGCTGGATTGTCTGAAAGCATCTCCTATAACGCGGCTGTTACGGGGACCTATTATGCAAGGGTTTATGGTTATCCGGTCGGAAACGGTTCGTTCAGCACCACTCAGCCTTATAGCCTGAGTTATACTCTAGCGGCACAGAGCGCTAATGAAAGTTTGTCTGTAGCAATCTTCGGGGCGGGAAAAATGCCGATCGGATTCAGCTCAATGCGCTTCAGTCAAGTTTCTGTTGGTTTCGATTACACAGTAGCTCTCATGCCAAATGGAAAGGTTGTCGCTTGGGGGAAAAATGATTATGGTCAGTGCAACATACCTGAAAATCTCTGTGGAGTTGTTCAAATCGCAGCAGGAGAAAGGTATGTTGTCGCGTTGAAATCAGATGGGAGTGTGGTGGCATGGGGAAAAGGTAGTTGTAGTATTATAAATACACCTAATAATGCATCAAGTATTGTTCAGGTTGTTGCTGGCTATTATGATGCTGTTGCTTTGATGTCAGACGGGAGCGTTGTTGCTTCTTGCAATTATCTATCGGCAGGGGGGGTGTGCGGAGTTGTCCAAATCTCCGATGATGCAGCCCTGAAGGCTGATGGAACTGTCGTATCATTGATTGGTAGTTCCAACATCCCTGCGGGCTTGCATAATGTCATTCAAATCGCTAAAGGCGCAGCACTGAAGTCCGATGGGACAGTCGTGACGTGGAACGGTATCTCTCCTCCAATAGGTTTAACGGATGTAGTTCAAATTGCAGCGGGGTATGGCTACATGGTGGCTTTGAAATCCAATGGCAGTGTCGTGGCTTGGGGCGATAATACCTATGGAAAATGCGATGTTCCTTCAAATTTATCAGGTGTTGTCCAAATTGCAGCAGGAAGTCACACGGTGGCTTTGAAAGCCGATGGCACAATTGTAGCCTGGGGGCCAAAGAATTATAATTGCGGCTATACCAGTGAATGGGATTATGGGCAATGCATTACTCCGACGGACTTGTCTGGAGTGGTCCAAATTGCCCCAGGAACTCATGCGGGATCATGCTTTGCCGTTTCTAAGTCAGACGGAAGTGTCGTTTCATGGGGTGTATACAAATATGGAATACAAACGAATTATTGTAAGTTAGATCAACCAGATAGTGTTGCAAATGCAGTTCAAATTGCTATGGGGTATGACCACGTAATTGCGCTTAAATCAGATGGAAGTGTTGTGGGGTGGGGATCAAGTACATGGGATCAATGTGCTGTACCAAAAGACCTATCCGGCGTTACTCAGGTCGCTGCTGGCGGGGATGGGACTTTTGCATTGAAGAACGATGGAACCGTTGTTGCTTGGGGGGTTGGCTATAGCCACTATGACTATTGGAACGGCTATTGGACGGAAAATCCCGTGCCAAAATGGGTGTCGGGAGTTGTTCAAATCGCAGCCGGACCGCATCATGTGCTCGCACTTAAGTCCGATGGCACCGTTGTTGCGTGGGTGCACACATCCGGAGACTATGGTTCTTTATGTAATGCTCCTTTCGGTTTGGGAAATGTTATTCAAGTCGCAGCGGGGAGTAAACACTCCGTGGCCTTAAAATCTGATGGGAACATCGTAGCCTGGGGCGATAACAGCTTTGGGCAATGCAGTATTCCCGTGGGATTATCTGATGTTGTCCAAGTTGCTGCGGGAGATCGGCACACAGTGGCATTGAGGTCCGATGGAAGCGTCGTAGCATGGGGGGACAATACGTCAGGGCAATGCGATATACCTGCGACTTTATCTGGTGTCGTTTATATTGCGGCGCATGGAAACGAAACTGCTGTTCTCCACCATTCCCAGAATCCCTCCCCGTTTATCGTTCTTCCGAATCTGGGGCCGAAGATAGTTGCAAATGGAGGGAGTGTCACGTTTTCTGCGATAGTCCCATATCAAAGTTTGCTTCATTTTCAATGGCAGCGGAATGGTTTAGATATTCCCGGAGCAACAGAGCCGAGCTATACGATCAGTTCGGTAACGCTGGCCAGCGATTTGGACCGTTTTACGGTCCGTGCCTCTGATGGAATTACCTCAACGACCAGCACACCAGCGCTTCTTCGCGTAATTGCTGGAAACGCGAAGCTCTCGGCTTTGGCGATAAGCAGCGGAACGCTGAATCCGGCGTTCACCTCCAACGGAACGGATTATACGGCAACGGTAGCGAATAGTGTGACAAGCGTGACCGTGACGCCGACCCTTTCCGATTCAACCGCGAGGGTGCAGGTGGTGGGAGGAGCAGGGTTGGTGGTCGGCAACAATACGGTTTCGGTGCAGGTAACAGCTCACGACGGCATGACGACCAAGGTCTATACGATTGTGGTGAACCGGCTGCCGAATCCTCCGGGCACTTTGCAGTTCGACTCTGCCGTGTACTCGATTGCTGAAAATCAAGGCTCAGTAACATTGTTGGTTACCAGAACAGGAGGGAGTGGAGGCATCATTAGTGTCAACTATAATACGTCCGACGGCAGCGCGGTGGCGGGCTCTGATTATGTCGCCGGGAGTGGCACTTTGACTTTCGGCATTGGCGTTACGTCTCAGCAGATCAGCATTCCCATTTTGCAGGATGCCCTTTCCGAAGCAGCGGAGTCGTTGTCCGTTAGCCTTTATGATGCAACGGGAGGGGCGTCTATCGGAACTCAATCGACGGCAACCGTGGCTATTCTGGATTCGCCGGTCGGATATCGTCTTGATGTGGAAAAGACGGGTTTGGGAAGCATCACGGCCTTGGGTATTAGCGATTCAGACTTATGGCAGTATTACGCGCCAGGCCAGTCGGTGCAGGCGAATATCACGGCAAATCCTGGGTGGTACATCAAAGATATCAGCCTAAGTGAAAGCCAGCCAAACGCCCCGCCAAATGATTTTCAAAAACAGCTAATTTTGGCTCAGTTGCTTAATAAGCGCCTTACGACCGTATCCGCTTCGTTCGTGATGAATCAAAACCGGCAGCTTTCCGTTAATTTTGAATCGTTTAATCCTTTGGCACCGGTTGTGGTGACCGGGTCTGCCAGTGGGATTTCGGCTGGAAGCACCGAAGTTCAAGGAACGGTGATTCCGAATACCAGTTCGGCGACGGTGTGGTTTGACTATGGCCTTACCTCATCCTATGGGAGCCAGAGCACACAGCAGGTTTTGGGGATTAACACGAATGCTGTCGCCGTGAGTGGCACGCTGGCTCCGTTAACGCCGGGGAGGCAATATCATTACCGGATTGTAGCAGCCAACGCCAGCG
>SESF01018008.1_pt1 | contig 50181 bp, 39 predicted proteins | sample 3171521 | NCBI WGS metagenome assembly SESF01 (sample SAMN10866945, study PRJNA518727) | freshwater metagenome | biome: subpolar coniferous forest; feature: holomictic lake; material: water; isolation source: holomictic Lake 227, 6 m and 8 m depth | place: Canada: near Kenora, Ontario | collected...
CCGCCGCCCTCCTGCTCATCGACGCCAAGGAAGGCGTGATGGACCAGTCCCGCCGCCATGCGTTCCTGCTCTCCCTCCTGGGCGTGAAGCAGCTCGTCGTGCTGGTGAATAAGATGGACCTCGTCGACCACTCCGAGTCCACCTACCAGAAAATCGTCGTCGAATACTCAGCCTTCCTGAAGACCTTGGGTCTTAACGCCGTCCACTTCATCCCGATCGCCGCTAAGCATGGCGAGAATGTCGTCGATCGCTCCGCCAAGATGGCTTGGTGGAAAGGCCCGACGGTCACTGAAGCTCTCGATAATTTCGACCACGAGGATGACCTCACCGGCCTGCCCCTGCGTCTGCCGGTCTCTGACATCTATCGATTCGATCATCGCCGCATCATTGCCGGCCGCGTCGAAGCCGGTGCGATCCGCCCAGGAGACGAGCTCATCTTCCAGCCCGGAGGCCGTCGCAGCACGGTCCGCACATTCGAAGATTGGCCCGGACCGGAATCTCGCTCCGTCGTCGGCACAGGCGGCTCCGCCAGCGTCACCCTTTCCGAACAGATTTTCGTGGAGCGCGGCCAGGTCGCCGCCCACCCCTCGAACCAGCCCCGCGTCGGCCGTGAATTCCGCGCCCGCATCTTCTGGCTGGGCAAGGAACCCCTCGTGCCGAACAAGTCCTACCGCCTGCGCCTGCTGACGCAGAACGTCGAGGCCGTCATCGCGAAGATCGAGAAGATCACCGATGCCTCCACCCTTGAATCCAGAGACGGCTCCAGCGTCCCACGTGATTCGATTTGTGAAGTGATCGTCCGTGCCACCCGCAACATCGCTTTCGACTTACACAACGAGTGCCCGATCACCGGTCGCTTCGCACTGGAAGAAGGCGGCCGCATCCATGGCGGGGGCATCATTCTGGACGCCATCGCAAAGACTTCCGCGCCTTCGGGCAAGGTCACGGCCAGCGAACGTAATGCTCGCGCCGGACATCCCCCGGCGGTGATTTGGTTCACCGGCCTTTCAGGATCGGGCAAGTCCACGATCGCCGAAGCCGTTGAGCGCCGTCTCTTTGACGCCGCCCGCAATGTCATCCGGGTGGATGGCGACGACTTACGCGTCTCGCTCAATCGCGATCTCGGCTTCTCGGCCGCGGATCGTGCCGAAAGCGTTCGACGGGCCTCGGCCGTCGCTGGTCTCTTCGCCGGCACGGGCCACATCACGCTCGTGACGCTCATCGCCCCGCTCGCCGCTGATCGCGCTAAAGCACGTGCCGCTCTGGCGAACCATGCCTTCATCGAAGTCTTCGTGGACGCTCCGCTCGACGTCTGCGAATCCCGCGACGTCAAAGGACTCTACGCCAAGGCCCGTCGTGGCGAGATCGCCGAGTTTACCGGCATCTCTTCGCCATACGAAGCTCCGGAATCTCCTGAGGTGCATATTAAGACCGACAAGGTGACCACTGAAGAAGCCGTCGATCTGGTCCTCGGTGCCATCGACAAGGTCCTGCAGGGCAAGGGCGACGATTGGGAAGTGTAAGCGACCCAAACTAGAGGCCCGGAGGCCCAGAGGCTCGGAGGCTCAGTAAACCTGAGACCCCCAGCCTCTGGGCCTTCTCTTTTTCAGGCTGTCTCATTTTGGGCCTCTGGGCCTCTATGTGCCCTCTTGTCCTCCGGCCCTCCGGCCTCTAATCCTCGAGCATGCGCCTGACCCCAGCCCTCCTCCTCCTCCTAGCGTGCGTCTCTTCCTTTGCCGCCGAGAACCGCAAGAACGTCCTGCTGCTCGTCTCCGATGATTGCGGCACGCGCATGGGCACTTACGGCGGCCCGGCCCTGACGCCTAACATTGATGCCCTCGCCCGCGAAGGCGTGCGCTTCGACCGCGCATATTGCCAATACGCGCTCTGCAACCCGAGTCGCACTTCCTTCCTCACCGGCCTCCGTCCGGACACGACGCGCGTCTACGACAACGCTACTGAATTCCGCAAAGTCATCCCAGATATCGTGACGATGCCCGAGATGTTCAAGAACAACGGTTATGCCGTCGCCCGCATCGGCAAACTCTATCACTACGGCGTACCTAAGGAAATCGGAACGAACGGCCTCGACGACCCTAAATCTTGGGGGCAGGTCTGGAATCCTCGGGGTCGCGACTGCGACGATGAAGATAAGATTTTCTCCATCGGAGTTTCCGCTGGGTCCGCCGCTGGCAAAGGCAAGATGGGGGAAGTTCTCGTCGGCACAGGCAATTACGGCGGCACGCTCAGCTGGCTCGCTGCCGACGGGGATGATTCTGAGCAGACCGACGGCAAGATCGCAGCCCAAGCGATTAACTATCTGCAAACTAAGCGCGACACGCCTTTCTTCCTGGCCGTCGGCTTTTTCCGCCCGCACACCCCCTACGTTTCGCCTAAGAAATATTTCGATCTCTACCCCAAAAATAAGCTCGAAATCGTACCCGACCCCACCGCCGACCGTGCTTCAAAGCCCCAGGTGGCCCTTTCCAACACGGCTGTCGCCAACTACGGCATGACCGAGGACACGCAGCGCACGGCCAAGCAGGCCTACCTGGCTTCGATGAGCTTCATGGACGCGCAATTCGGCCTCGTACTTGCCGAACTCAAGAAACAAGGACTAGATAAGAACACGTTGGTAATCTTCATCAGCGATCACGGCTACAATCTGGGCGAACATGGCCTATGGCAGAAGCGCTCGCTCTACGAAGATTCTACCCGCGTGCCTCTCATCATCCGCGACCCCGGAATGAAAACGAGTGGCCAGTCGACAAAACGCGTCACCGAACTTCTCGACCTATACCCGACGGTTGCCGACCTTTGCGGCCTCCAGCCCGACAAGCGGATCCAAGGGAAGAGCCTGCGCCCCTTGCTTGAAGCTCCGGACCGTGCATGGAGTGATGTCGCCTACACGCAAGTGGACTTCGGTGCCGCCAACCGCGATGCGTCCTTCGCCGGCGGCAAACAAAAGAATGCTCCCGTTCGCAAGGTCGGTCGCTCCGTCCGCACCGAACGCTACCGATATACGGAATGGAACGGCGGTGCCGGCGGCATCGAACTTTACGATCACAATACCGACCCGAAGGAACTCACGAACCTCGCCCAAGACCCAGCGTTCGCCCAGATTTCGGCCGAACTCAAGGCGACCCTCGCCAAGGGCACTAACTAAGCGCCTTTCAGAGGCGGGGTCCGTTGACTCCCCCGCAGGACAGGATACGCTGACTGAATGAAAGTCCTCCATATTGACGCTTCGCCGCGCACGGTTCGTTCGATCACGCGTAAACTTTCGGCCGCCTTCATCGCCGCCCTGCGCGTCGAACACCCGGGACTGCAGGTCGTACATCGTGATGTCGGGCACCACCCGCCCGCCTTTATTTCCGACGCCTGGGTGGGCGCCGCCTATGCACCTGCGGACCATGATGATCCGGCCATGAAGGGAGTCCTGCATCACTCTGATGAGCTGACGGCCGAACTGCTCGCCTGTGACACCCTGCTCATCGCCTCGCCGATGCATAATTTCACCATCTCGGCTTCGCTCAAAGCGTGGATCGATCAGGTCGTGCGCACGGACATGACCTTCAAGCTCACCGAGGAAGGCGTCGTGCCGCTCCTGCAAGGCAAGAAGGCGCTCGTCGTCACTTCCCGCGGGGGCTTTGTCGCTGGCACCGATTACGACTTCCAAGAGCCTTACCTCCGGAAGATACTCCAATTCATCGGCATTACTGACATCACTTTCGTACACGCCGAGGGTGTGAACAGCGGCGACAAAGAAAGAGCCGATGCCATGACCCTCGCCTCGGCGAAACTGATCGAGCTGGCCAAAAGTTGGTAAGGCAGGAAGCTCACGTGGTCCTGCCGCGGATGAGCGAGGGCGCTCAACCTCAGGCCATCTCCGTGGCACATCTTGTCAACTTAGCTGTACTTCAACTCAACCTTCTTCCCCGTCTTAATCGATTCGTAGATGCCGCTGATGATCACCATATCACGGCGACCGAGCTCACCGGTACAGGTGATCGGCTGATTATCTCGGAACGCCGCAGCCACGCCATCCATATGGCGCTGCTGCTGTCGGAATACGCCAAAATTCAACTTACCCTTGGCCGAGGTCGAGATGTTTAGGTTGCGGTAACTGAAGACTGGCTTCTCACCCTTGAACCAGCCCTTGGCGGCCTCGGCGAGAAACTCCGCACGGTTGGCATCATACCCCGTCCAGACATCCGCCACGGCACCGTTGGCATACTCCAAGCGGAACTCCATCGCCTGTTCCACCTCGGTGAAGAATTCCGGCTGAGTCTTGGGCAGCTCCTTGGCCGTCACCGAAATCGGATTGGCATCGGCCGCCATGCAGCAGGCATGGACAGAGTAGATTCCCATGTCCATCAGCGAGCCGCCGCCGGCGAGCTTCTTGTCAATACGCCAGACCTTGCGGCGGAGCGTAAAGCCGTTGGCCGAGGTGATTTTCATGAACGGACCGAACTCCTGGGACTTGGCCAGGCGAACAAGCTCCTGGTGGTAAGGATCGTAATGAAGACGGTAGCCGATCGCCAGGCGCTTGCCGGCCTTCTTACCCGCGGCGATCATTGCATCGCAGTCGTCGACCGAAGTGGCCATCGGCTTCTCGCAGATGACGTGCTTGCCGGCGCCGAAGGCCGCGATGACGTTCTGGGCGTGGATGCCGGGAGGTGTCACGACATAGACGATGTCGATAGCTTTGTTCGCGGCGACTTTATCCCACTGCTCGTAGGAATAGATATTGGCTTCGTCGAAGCCATGGAGCTTCGCGAGCTTCACGCCCTTCTCGCGAGTACCCGTGATCACCGCCACGAGCTTCACATTTTTGGTCTCGAGCAGCGCAGGCGACAGCTCGCCATTCGAATAGTTGCCTAGACCACACAGCGCGAGGCCAAGCGGCTTTCCGCTGGCTTCCGCAGCACGCAGAGCTGGTGCGAGGGCATAACTGGCGGCCAGGCCGCCAAGGGAACCGAGGAAGGAACGACGTGTAGGGCTCATAGGGGATGGTCTTTTCTACCCCACCCAGCCCGCCCCGCAAGTGCAAGGTAGGGGCAGCACCGCGTGCTGCCCTAGCCTGCCTTACGCTTAGTCACCCTATTCGGTACAACCTAGACCTCCTCGACATGCTCCAGCATCCATGCAGCCCGCCGACGGACGCCGTCATCCTCAGATTTCACGAGCTTGGAAAGGGCAGACGCCAGCTCCCCGGACGCCAACTTGGCAGCCAGCTGGCAATACTGCCTGAACTCGACGCCCGACGCCTTATCGATGACTTCGAGCAACACTGTGCGAAGCCGCTGCTTATGCTTAGCACTTAGGTCGGCTCGTTTCAGTCGACGCAGCAATTGGGCCTTATCGTACCCTGAGCGAAAGTATCGAGGATTCACCTCCAGGAAAGTGATCGCGCTCTGGCGCCATTCACCATCGACCTCTTCGATCTCCTTTAGCTTATCGGGCCAAATCATGAAAATCCGGTAGATACCAACGTGCTCGGCTCCCGGCACATACCTGTTCCGATAATGAGCCGGCCCCAACGCCTTCATCACTTGCTCCAATTTGCTGATATCCCTGGCCGAGATGCTCATGGTTATTTCTCTCCCTTGAGATACGCCAAAAGATCAGACAGCTGCTGCTTGCTCAGGCCCGCCTCAAGGCCGGTGGGCATCAGCGAACCAGGCAGAGACTCGAGCTTGGCGAGGTCGGTCCGCAGGAGGGTCGCTTCCACGCCCAACGGACCACGCAAGGTGATCGAGTTGGGCGTGTCGCCGATCAAGATGCCGCTGAGGACGCGTCCGTCCTTGGCCTCGGCGAGGTAGGCCGTGAACGCCGGGGCGATTTCGGCGTCAGGATTCACGATATGAAACAGAATGTTCTCCTTAGTCTGACGACGGATATCGAAGAGGTCAGGTCCGACGGCGTGGCCTTCCCGATCTAGGCGGTGGCAGGTCGCGCAGATAGAGTTGAAGACGATACGTCCGTTCGCGGGGACCGGCGTGAGCGCCAAAGCCTTGCTGGCTTCGGCGAAAGCCTCCGGACGCGCCGAGACGGTCAGCAGACGCTCTGCCATGGCCTTGATGAGAGGATCCTTGGCAGCGAGCACCTGCCGACGGCGTACGCCGGTGAACGCATTCGCTGGCAGACGCTTCATTTCGACGGCGGTGAGCACACCTTTTAAATGAAACGGTGCTCCTAGTAAGGCCCCGAGAACGGCATCGCGGCGGGCGGGCGTATAACGAGACCAACCAGCGAGCAAGGCGATCGAGACTTCCTCTTTAGGATAAGCCACCACGGCCTTGAGCGCCGCAGCCGCAAGCGGGGGCGATGATTCATCCAAGGCGAGTTTGAGCAAAGACTCACCAGAGCGATCCCACGTCATACGAGCCATTAACCGAACCGCGACCGCCCTTTCCTCGGTATCATGAGCTTGATCCAAAGCGACCGTCGGAGATGCGTCCAAGAGCAACTGAAATGCCTTAGGCAGGCCCGCAGGCTTGCGCCCGGGTGCGGAGAGATACCCAGAAAGCAAGGCGAGCCTCACGGCTTCGGGCGCACTGCTCGCATCCTCAAGATCCGCTGGCTTGGTAAACGTCGTGCCCACATACCCAAAGACTTCTGCCAAACCTGCACTGACCTTCGAATCTGCGGGATGCGCTGTGAGCACCTCAGCCAGGAAAGCTTTTTCGCGGCCACTGATGCCACTCAGCACGGCATTCCGCATCCATTTATCATCAGCTTCGTGAACGGCGACCCCAGCCAGTTTACGCGTGGCTGCCGGCGACGAATCATCTCCGCTCGCAATCACCGACAGGAAGCGCCGGCGTTCCGTGAAATCTACGCCGACCAAAGTCGTCGGACTTGGCTTAGTCGCACGGACCCGCCAGATACGTCCAGAATTCTTACCGGTGTTAAAATCGGCATGCTTACGAACTTCTTCAGGCAGGTAGTCAGGATGCTCAATGACCTTGCGATACATGTCGGCTACGTAGAGGGCCCCGTCAGGTCCGTGCATGAGAAAGACCGGACGAAACCAATCATCACGCGAGGCGAGAAGTTCATGATCTTTGTATAAAGGTGTCGCGGCAAAGGTCGCCCCCTTGGGTATTAGGCGATCGGAGTGGACGAGATTCCCCGTCGGATCACAGGAGAAGACCGCGCCTTCGCATTCCGGAGTCAGCCCACCGCCAAACCAGACATGCACCGCACAGGCGGCGCTGAACGAGCCAGCATGGCCGTCGGCCGTGGTGATATTGGAACTGATCGGGAAAAGCCGGACGCCATCATGGCCGCCGTTGATACCATTGAAAGCATTGCGTTCGTTGCAATCCTCGACGGTCTCGCTAAAAGCTAGGCGTGGATTGCGCTTCAACCAAGGGGACTGGAAGACGACATGCTGAACGGGTAGCCGGTTCATGCAGATGAAACGGTTGCCGTCGCGATCAAAGCTCATGCCATATTGCGAACGACCATCCACGGCCTGCACCTCAAGAGTCTCAGGGTTGAAGCGGACATCGGAAGTCATCTTCAGCGGCGCCCGCTCGGGGTGTTCCGGACAGGTGATCGTCCCGCCACTCAGGCCAGCCGCGAGGTAGATCCAGCCATCAGGTCCGATTGTCGGGGCGTTGACGCGTAACTGCGTGCTGCCGGTGATCGCAAAACCTGTCAGCAGGATGCGACGCTCATCGGCAACTCCAGTGCCTTTGTTATCACGCAGAAAGATAATATCTGGAGCGCAGGTGACGATGAGTCCGCCCTTCCACGGCAGGACACCATTAGGGAAGGTCAGCCCCTCGGCGAAGACCGTACGCTTGTCCATCCGGCCATCACCATCGGTGTCTTCAAGCATCGCAATGACTCCGGCGGGCTTCTCCCCATCCTTCGGGCCGATGGGATAGCCGCGATTCTCAGCGACAAAGAGTCGGCCCTTGCCGTCGAAGGCCATCGCACAAGGCGAGGCCACCAGCGGCTCGCCAGCGACCAACTCCACCTGGAGGCCGGGCGCCACTTCAAAGGTCTTCAGAGCCTCTTCCGGGGTGACCGGACTGGACACCGGTTCGGCGACGAGCGTGGCGGCAGCGAGCAATATAACGAGGCGGATCATTTAAGCTGGGGTGGCTGATTGCCATAGAGCCAAGGCTTGCCCACCGGGCCGTTCGGACGATCGAGCAACGGTGCGGGCTTCATCTTGGCGGCAAGCTCGAGTCCGACGTTCATGAATTGCGTCCCCGCGGTGACCTCAAGATTACTGTAGCTCGTTAAGCGCGTCTCGTACCCGCCGCCGTGCGGACCGAAGGCTTCTTCGTCCGGCACATAACCGACGCAGCCGTTCGCGAGCTCCACCGGGAAAGTCATCGGAAAACCGCTGCGCTTCTTCAGCTGCAAACCATAGGACACGAAATACTCGGCGGGATTGGAAAGACAGACCACCGCGCCGACCTGGATAGCCTGCACCTCGACCTCCACATTACGCTTCTTGGCGATCAATGCATCGAGTAACAGCGTCTCCTTGGCCCAGACCCAATCAGGATGCGAGACCGGCCCTTTGATAAGTTCACGTGCCGCGGCCACACGCTCATCAGACGGAATACGACGATGCACCTCCCAAACCTTGTGGGCGGCGGCGAGAGGCACTTCGGCGGTACGGGTCTGCGACATGCTGAGAAGTACCTTGAGTGCCTCGGCGCCGACGCGACCGCCGACGAACTGCGACCAATCGTCCGAGGCGGGATTGGCCTTGGGGTCGAGGTTATTGACCTGGGTGACGTCACCGCAGGCGCCCTGCAGAAAGACAATCTTGGTGTCCGCGCCGTAATACCCCTGAATGACCTTCTCCGTATAATGAATCCAGTTCGCACCGATGCCGTCCGAATTCGTGGTCGCGTGGCAGGAGAAGTTCACGAGGCAACCGGCCAGCGTGCCATCCGGACGCCAGACGCCGATGACGCCGACCTCGTCATCGGTCGGATTAGCAAACTCAACCACGTCGGGGTTGTTCTTGCCCGGGTGCGAGAAAGTCAGGCCGTTCTTCATCCGCAGGCGTCGATTGTAGGCCACTTTGTCTTCGTGTCCTACGCCATAGCCCACCGTGACGGCGGCCTTGGCATGATCGGCGGCGACAATCGCCTCGACCGTGGCGGCGACAACTTTTTTTAGATAACCCGCGTCGGCGCACGAAGATTTCTTGTAAGCCAACTCCTGGATCTCGGCGGAGGCGTGGTCGAATTCTCCGGGCAGAATCATGCCGATCGGGCCAGAGGAATGGGAATGCGAGGCGCCAATCATCACTTCATCGATACCCGTGGCGGCTTTCACCAGACCTCGGATCTCCATGACCGTCTCGCGGCGGATCATCAGGGCATCGATACCGACGAGCGCCACGCGCTGCTGGCCGTCGTCGAACACGCTCGCCCGCACCTTGCAGGCGTCATGAATTTTCTTCGCGTAGACCTTACCGTAGTTGCCCGGGACCTCCATGCCGATGTCGGGTGTGATATCGCGATCGGCGAACCCTACGCGGACGCCGGGCTTGGCCGGCGGCGCGGCAAAGAGCGTGACGGAAGCCAGGACCAGCAGGACATGGCGGAAACCGAGTCGGGGAGAACTCATAGGGGTAAGAGCAGATATGTCGTGGGAAAGTTCCCGGGACAAGCGCTACCCCGATTCCATTTCCAGGTGGCGGGTGGCGGCCCCGGGGTACGGGTGGCGGGGTAAAACATCCAGCCACCTGCCACCTGGGGCCGCCACCTGCCACCCGAAGCGGGTTATCTCACTCGTGAAACCTGATCCTCGGCTTAGGACCATCCTTAGTCTTAGGTAAACGCTCGGGGTCGGTCAGGGAGGCTCCGGACTGAAGCTCGGACTTACCCTTCCACTCCCGTTCGAAACCGGTGCTAGCCAGGCGCACAGCATCCCGACCGAGCTTATGATTCAAGGCGTCAACGGCCTTCATGAGCCGATCCTTGTTCGGATCAGCCTCGCCGCCCATGCCAGGCAAGGAGGGCTGCACGACGTCGGCAGGTGTCAGGCCGTTGAGCATCACCCCGGCCCGCTTGTAGAGGTAACCGTCGCGGCGCACCCGTGCCAAGGCCCGCGAGGCCGCCGCACAGATCGCGCGGGCATCATCTGTCGGCGGATCAAGCGGTTCCACTTCGTCGCCGCGATACTGCTCCTGATCGATGCGATGCTGGTTCGTGCGAATGAAGACCACGATTGACGAAGCAACGAGTCCGTCTTCGCGCAGTTTCTCGGCGGCGCGGGCCGCATGCGAGGCGATGGCTTCGGACAGTTCATGCGCATCGGTGATCGGGCGCCCGAAGGAACGGGATACCAACACGCTCTTACGCGGGCCGGCGTCTTCGACGATGTCATGGCAGGAGATACCACGCAGCTCAAGGGCGAGGCGTTCGCCGACCACGCCGGCGATTCGGCGGACGAAGCCCGGATCGGCCTCCGCGAGGTCGATGGCCGAAAGGATACCATGGGAACGGAGGCGCGCCGCCAGGCCCGGGCCGACACCCCAGACATCTTCCGCTTCGACGCCACGCAGGAAAGCGATGCGACCTTCGACTGAGGCCGGCACGACGATCACGCCGCCGCTCGACTTGTCGGCCTTCGCCCGCTCGTTGGCTAGTTTGCACAGCACCTTCGTCGGAGCCATCCCCAGCGAGATCGGAATGCCCGTACGTTGCAGCACGTCGGCCCGGATACGCAGTCCTAACGCCCTTGCATCGGCGTCAGGCATATCGGGAAAGCCCAGAAAGGCCTCATCGACCGAATAGACCTCGAGGTCGCGCGCCTGTTCGCCCAGCGCGGCCATCACGCGTTCTGAAAAATCGCCGTAGACCTCGAAGTTGGACGAGAAGATGCGCACGCCATGCGCCTCGCAGGTACGACGCACCTCGAAATAGGGCGCGCCCATCGGGATGCCCAATGCCTTGGCTTCGGACGAACGCGCGACCACACAGCCGTCGTTGTTCGATAACACCACAATCGGCACGCCGATGAGCGACGGGTCCAGCGCGCGCTCGCAGGAAGCGTAGAAATTATTACAGTCAGCGAGGGCGCGGAGCATGGCGTCAACAGCGGCGCACGACGGCGACCACTGTACCCCAGATACGGCATTCCGGCGTGAAAGGCAACGACCAGCCCGACCAGCGCGGGCTATCGGCCCGCAGACTCCAGGCACCCGCGGTATCGCGCTCGAGATGCTTCACCGTGAATTCGCCGCCGACCTCGGCGACCACAATCGTGCCCGCGCGCGCCGTGAGCGATTTGTCGACCACGATGAGGTCGCCGGTAAGAATGCCCGCGCCCGACATCGAATCGCCGTCGACGCGCAGGAAGAAGGTGGAGATCGGATTGCGGACCAGGTGCTCGTTGAGATCGAGGCGACGCTCCATATGGTCGTCGGCTGGCGACGGGAACCCCGCGACCGCGCGCGAGCCGAGCAGCGGCAAGGCCAACGGCCGCCGGGCTTCGAACCCCTGCAATGTGCGCATATCCAGCATAGAGTGAACGGATGTTCACTTATCAGGGGAAGGCTTCAAGGAGAAAGCATCAGGCAAACCTGACTCCGGCCGCCGAACGGTGGCCGAAGGTAGGGGCACGACTACGACGTGCCCGCGGGCGTGGCGTAGCCCCGCCCCTACCCTTGCGTTCACCGTACGGCGAACGCCCCCAACAAAAAGGCCTGCGTCACGCGACACAGGCCTTCGGGACGAGCTGGGACCTCGGCTTACGAGGCGGTCAGCGCGGTGACTTCGGCGCGCACCTTCTCGGCCAGGGCGGTCGAGAGGTAGCGCTCGGAAGGCGAGCAGGCGATCGTGACGATGCGCTTGCCGGCGTATTCCGGACGCTTGGCGAGCTGAAGGGCGGCCCAGATGTTGGCGCCGGCGGAGATACCGACCGCGAGGCCTTCGCGGATGGAGACTTCCTGCGCCATGGCGAAAGCATCCTCGTTGGTGACCAAGATGACTTCGTCGATCAGGGAGATGTCGCAGTTCTTCGGAACGAAGCCGGCACCGATACCCTGGATCTTATGAGGTGCAGGCTGGACGGGCTGACCGGCCATAGTCTGGGTGATGACCGGAGAAGCGGCGGGCTCGACGGCGATGGCGCGGAACTTCGGGTTCTTACCCTTGATCACGGAAGCAATGCCCGTGATGGTACCGCCCGTGCCGACGCCGGAGACGATGGCGTCGACCTTACCTTCGGTATCATCCCAGATCTCAACCGCGGTGGTGCGACGATGCACTTCAGGGTTGGCCGGGTTATCGAACTGCATCGGCATGAAAGCGTTCGCACCGATTTCGTCGCGGATCAGCGTCGCACGCTCGATGGCGCCGCGCATGCCCTTAGCACCAGGGGTGAGGACAATCTCGGCGCCGAGGAGGCGAAGGAGGACGCGGCGTTCGACGGACATCGTCTCAGGCATCGTGAGGATGCAGCGGTAACCGCGGGCGGCGGCGACGAAGGCGAGAGCGATGCCGGTGTTGCCAGAGGTTGGCTCGACAATGGTGCCACCCGGCTTCAGGCGGCCGTCGCGTTCGGCGGCGTCGATCATGGCACGACCAATACGGTCCTTGACGCTCGAGAGCGGGTTGAAGAATTCAAGCTTCACCAGGACTTCGGCATGAAGACCTTCGGTGACCTTGTTCAGTCGCACGAGGGGCGTGTGACCGATGGTATCGAGAACGCTGTTATAGATGGCCATGGGTTTAATTATGAGTAGTTAAGTAATGATAAATAGATTTAACTTACCCTTCCTGCAATAAAAAACCCGGATACCCGGGCTTCACTGCATCAATACCGGCGCTTGGGCGGGGGACCAGGCGGACGGGGAGCGGTGTCACGCAAACGGAAAACAATGCGAGCCTGGGTCAAATCGGAGGGGCTCATCTCAACCTTGACGCGGTCGCCGGGGTTGATGCGGATGAAATTCTTACGCAGTCGGCCCGAGATGCGCCCCATTACTACGTGCTTATTGGGGAGCTCGATCCGGAACATGGTGCCAGGAAGCACCTGCAGGATTTTGCCTTCGAGTTCGATAACGGGTTCTTCAGCCATGCCTTGTAAGCCCCACTTCATCCCCACAACTCCGGAGAGTCAATCACCGTAAGTAGGCCTTGCTACCCTCTTGCCACGGGGTCTCGGGGTGTAATTCTGACCCCATGGATGGCGAAGCGCCCACCCCCCGCCCCGGACTCATCTGTCCGTTCGAGAAGCTCCGCCCATCGCAGCTGAATCGGGACGATGCCTTCTACATGGCCTTAGCCTACAACCTGGCCGTGGATGCCTGGCGGATCGACGAAGTGCCTATCGGAGCGATCATTGAGCGCGGAGGCGAGATCATCGCAGCCGCCCACAATGAAGTCGAACGCGCCAACGACCCGACCGCCCACGCCGAGATGCTGGCCATCACCCAGGCGGCGAAGAAGATTGGCGATTGGCGTCTCAACGAGTGCAACCTTTACGTCACTAAGGAGCCCTGCCCGATGTGCTCCGGCGCCACGATCATGAGCCGGCTCAACCGCGTGGTCTTCGCCTGGGGCGACCCAAAGATGGGCTGCATGGGCGGAGCCACCGAACTGCATTCCCTACCGAAATTGAATCATCGCGTCCAAGTGACACCCAGAGTGCTCGAAGAGCCCTGTCGCGAGATTCTCCAGGCCTACTTTAATATGAAAAGAGGGCGGGATTCCTCCGCCACGGCTTGACCCCCGTCGCCTTTCCTCATTCTTGACCCATGGACCGCCGCGATTTCATTCAAAAAACTTCCCTCGCCGCCGCCGCACTTGGCGCCAGCTCACTTTCCGCCGACCCGCTTTCCACCAAACACATGAGCTACACCCTCGCCCCCCTGCCTTATCCTCACGCCGCGCTCGAGCCGCACATCGACCAGGCGACGATGGAGATTCACCACGGCAAGCACCACAACGCTTACGTCACCAACCTGAACGCCGCCCTCGCCAAGGAAGCCGGCTTCGCCGCTCCGGCCGACGTTAACGCCCTCATCGCCGACCTCAGCAAGGTCCCTGAGTCCATCCGCACCGCCGTCCGCAACAACGCCGGTGGCCATGCGAACCACACCTTCTTCTGGAACATCCTCTCCCCGCACGGCGGCGGCGAACCCGTCGGCGCTCTCGGTGCCGCTATCCAGCACACCTTCGGCGGACTCGAAGGCGAGAAAGGACTCAAGGCCGCTTTCAAGACAGCCGCCACCACCCGCTTCGGTTCCGGTTGGGCCTGGCTCATCGTCAAGGCTGACAAATCCCTGGCCGTCGTCTCTACGCCCAATCAGGACAGCCCGCTCATGAAGGGCGTCGCCGACGTCAACGGCACCCCGGTCCTCGCCCTCGACGTCTGGGAACACGCCTACTACCTCAAATATCAGAACCGCCGTCCCGACTACGTGGACGCTTTTTGGAAACTGATCGACTGGAAGAAGGCTGACGCGATCTACACGCAGACCACAGCCTGAGCAATTCAGTCATATCGGTCTTAAGAAGCGGCCCCTCGGCCGCTTCTTTGTTTGGCACATCCGTCAAGGTATGCTGTCTTAGCCTTACCCCGATGCGCTTCCTCCCGCTCCTTCTTCTGGCTTTGGCGACTTCCGCCTGCGCCGCCGAAACCGTCTTGCCCCTCTGGCCCGAAGGCGTCCCGGGCAAGCGCGTCGCGCCGTCCAAGTCCGTCCTCGACCGCATCGGCGCGAAAGGCAGCTACGCCGGCCACGAGACCTTCATCAACGAGCCTTCGATCACGGTCTACCCCGCCGCCAATCCGAACGGCGCCGCGGTCATCGTCTGCCCGGGTGGCGGCTACTGGTTCCTCTCGACCAAGAACGAAGGCACGGGCGTCTGCGAATGGCTGAATAGCATCGGCGTCACGGGCATCCTGCTCCGCTACCGCACCCCGACGGCGGACGAGACTCTGCCACACGACTATCCCGTCCAAGACCTGCAACGCTCGCTCGGCCTCGTCCGCGCCCACGCCAAGGAATGGAACATCGACCCGAAGCGCGTCGGCGTGATCGGCTTCTCCGCGGGCGCCAACCTCGTCGGCCACGCCTCGTGGGATCGCACGCCCCGCACCTACGAACAGAAGCCCGGCGTCGACGACCCGCGCGGCCCGGACTTCACGGTCTTCGTCTACGGAGGCGGCTTCCTCGAGAAGGAGGACAAGACCAAGTTCCGCGAAGGCTTCTCCGTCCCCGCTGACGCCCCGCCCTGCTTCTTCGCGGTCGCGCATAACGACGGCGCCAACCCGCTCGAAGCGGCGAAGCTCTACATCGAGTACAAACGCCAAAACATCCAGGCCGAGATCCACGTCTACTCCAAGGGCGGCCACGGCTTCGGCACGCGTCAAACCAAGATGCCGGTCGATGGTTGGACGAAGTCCGCCGGTGAATGGATGACTTCCGAAGGCTACTTCAACGCCAGCAAATAAGCTGATGCGTCACCTTCTCGCCCTGCTGGCTTTCACGACCCTCCTCTCCGCGCAGACGCTCGTCGGCGACGGGCAGGCGGACGACACCGCCGCGCTCCAGAAGCTCGTCGACAACCAGGGTTCGGTCCGCCTCCCGAAGGGACGCTACAAACTCACAAAGACGGTCGCCATTGACCTCACCAAGACGGGTTACGCCGCGATCAGCGGCGACGGCACGGCGCAAATCATCATGGCCGGCTCCGGACCGGCCCTGCATTTCATCGGGACGCATGGCAAGTCGGCCGACCCCTGGAACTTCAAACCGCAAGTCTGGCAGAACGAGCGGGCGCCTTCCGTCGATGGCATCGAAATCGTTGGAGCCCACGCCGAAGCGGACGGCATCGAGGCCACGGGCGTGATGCAGCTCACGGTCGAGCATGTGCTCATCCGCGAATGCCGTCACGCGATTCACCTCACGAAATCGAATCGCAATATCATCATCAGCGCCTGTAACCTCTACCACAACTCGGGCATCGGGGTGTTCTATGATGACGTCAACTTGCATCAATCGAACATCGTCGGCACCCATATTAGTTATAATCACGGCGGCGGCGTCGTCTCGCGCGGCGGCAATGTCCGCAACGTCCAAATTGGCACCTGCGACATCGAATATAACCATGACCCGAAGGGCCCACCCGCAGCCAATGTGGAACTTGACTCGCGGGGCGGCTCGATCGGCGAAGTTGCCATCACCGGTTGCACATTGCAACACACCCATACCGCTGCCGATTCGGCTAATATTCGCATCCTCGGCGCCGGGAATGATCCCAGCCTCATCCGACAGGGCGGCAAGGAACACACCCAGGAAGGCAATGTGACCATCATCGGCAACGTCTTTAGCGATGTGCAGGTCAACGTTGAGATCAAACAGGCCCGCGGGATCACGATTTCAGGCAACACCTTCTGGGAGGGCTTTAGCCACGACCTATTAATCGAAGACAGCTCCAATGTCGTCATCACCGGCAACAACTTCGACCGCAACCCGCGCTACCTCGTCAACGGCCACAACCTCGCCGAGAAGAATGGCGTAGTGATTACCCGCACCGAAGACTCAACTTTCTCGGGGAACATCGTCTCCGGGGTCTGGAAGAAAGATGCCGCTGTCGACATCAGGGACTGCCGGCGCCTGCAAGTTACCAATAACAGCGTGCTTGATTCGGATGGCATCGCACTGCGACTGACCAACAGCAAGCAAAGCGTCATTAGCGGCAACCTGTTGCGGGACGACCGCCCGGCTGATAAGCGCAGCCCCTCATCCTCACTTGAAGTCAGCGGGGAAGATAACCTCATCGGCCAAAATCAACTCAGCCGGAAGTAACTTAGGCTCCGCCGCGGCGGATTTCAGAGCCCGAGAAGCGGATCGAGACGCGCCAGACCTTCTTGACGCGCGTGATCACCTTGCCGGTGCCGGCGACGATGGTCTCGGGAATTTCAATGCGGTGCTGATCGACCACGGCATGGAAGCCGCGTTCTGAAAAGATATCGATAAACATCGAGATCGCCAACGTATCATCGAAGACCATGGTCTCGATGTTGACGTGGGCCTGGCCGGAAATCGCGTGCGCTCGGATGATCGGCAGGAACTTGCCCTGGATCAAATCGATGACCTGACGGAACGTTTCCGCATTGCGGTCCGCATAGTCGTCGAGGCGGCGGACGAGGTCCTGGCGAGCGTGCTCGACAATCTGGGAAGCCAGCGGGATCGGCGAGATAAGGTCATATGTCTCTTCCGAAAGTTCCAGGGAGCTCTGATACTGAAGTTCCTTGATGATGCGGGCCTGGACTTCAGACAACGACCCCTGCGCATTGATGAAGTGGTAATGGAAGATATCCCGCAGTGACTGCAACGGCTCATAGGTGCGCTCCTTGAAAACCCGGTAGCGATTACGGGCGGCGTCCGGGGTGAGGTCCGTCTTGCGCACCTCGGCCAACGGACCGCCGTCGCGCTGTGCTTTCTCATTCTGGGCAAGAGCTTCCTGGCCGCGCTTAAGCTGTCGACGAACCGATTCGTTCTCGTCGACGAACAGCACCAGAATATGAAAATGCGGCTTAGGGAAACGGATGCCTTCGGCCGAACCACGGAACTCCGTGCGAAGATCATTCAGCTTGGTGAAGAGATGCTTCAGACATTCCACCTGCACCATCGAACGAGGAAACCCGTCGACGATCGCCCCGCTGATATACTGAGGCTCGAGGAGCTTACGGAAGAGAATCTCGACCACCTCGCGATCGCCGACGAGCATGCCGGCGTCGATGCGCTTCTTGGCCTCGGGGCTGGAAAGCAGGTCGCTGACCACAATCGGGTCGGCGCCGTAGTCGCGATACTGCAGGATGAACGCCGTGTTCGTGCCCTTACCGGCACCAGGCGCGCCGTTCAGCCAGAAGATTTCGCGCGGAAAAGCGAGTTTCTCGCGGCCGAGCTCCCGCTCCAGACTGGACCAGACCGAATCAAAGATGATCTGGCCGTCTTTGACCTCAAGGTCACTGATGCCGGGGGCGGCGGGTCTGTTCGGAGTTTCTCCCATGTGGGTAAGCATCAAGGACTAAAAAGTCCGCCCCTCACCTGCGAGGCAAAAAACAAGCACACACCCTCCAATTCCCTGCAATTACTTAGGAGAGCCTGTAGACTTCACCGCATCTGACCCCGGCTTGACCACCGGCAGCCCCGGATCACTGGATTGATTCCGACGGAACTGGTAGCGATTAATGTCCTGCATCGAAAGCTGATCGACCGTCTTCGGGGCGCCATTGAGCCGATCCTGCCAAGTGGACTTCACCCCGGCGTAGCGAGCATTGGTATCAACCCCCATGCGATTCTCCCAATCCTTGACCACGGCCTTCGAGCCATTGACCGCAGAGGTCGTGCGATCGATCGATTTCACCTCGACGGTCTCCTTCTGACGCACCGGCGCGCCCAAGGTATCCTCGACGGCGATATCGGATTTCTTTCGGCCGAAAGTATCGTAACGACCATGCCAGGTATCGAGCGTCAGGAGATTATTGCGGGAGTATACCTGCTCCTTGCCGATCGGCGCCATGGTCGTGTCAAATTTCTTCTCCAGGACGTCGCTGGATTTGGAGGCCTTCTTCAGACTCGCATTGAAATCCACGGCACCGTCGACGGATTTGTTACCTTGGCCTTCCATCGTGAACGGGACCTTGCGGCCATCGGCAGTCCGGAGTTCGGTCGCCCCAGTCTTGGCGGAAGACGGAGCTGCCGGCGCAGATTCGACGACGGAAGTGGCGACGGCCGGCCGCGGGCCTGGGGCGGAGGAGGGCCGCGGAGCCGAAGGCCGGGCCGAACCATCCATCGGGCGACCATCAGCGTCATAGCGAATCACCTGCGTGCCGCCTTCCACGCCGCCTTCGGCCGTGATCACGAAACCTGCACGCTTGGCCCCAGGCGGAAGTTCGGCCGCCCGGGCCGTTTCGGCTAAGCACAACGTAAGGAAGGAAATGGACGCAAGGAAGCGCAAGACCTCCCGACTATGGGGGCCTGCGCGACGAACCTCAATCCCTTGTTAACGAGGAATCGGCTGGGATTTGGTCTTCCAGATGAGCCGGGCGTAATCAGCAATCGAACGATCCGATGAGAATTTAGCGCAACGGGCGACATTCCGGATGGCCATGGCGGCCCACCGACGGCGATCCAGGAAGGCCTTGTCGACCTTAGCCTGGGCGTCGAGGTAACTGCGGAAATCGACCAAAGCCAGATACGGGTCGCCGCCCTCGACAAGGGAATCGACCACTGGCGAAAGCGCGCCGGGCTGCTCCGGCGTAAACGTCTCGGAACGGAGCCAGTCGAGCAACGAGGCCAGCTCCGGATCCGCGGCGAGGACATCGTGCGGATTGTAACCGCGGGCCCACAGCGCCTCGACCTCTTGCACCTGGAGTCCGAAGATAAAAATATTCTCGTCGCCAACTTCCTCGGCGATTTCGACATTGGCGCCATCCAAGGTGCCGATCGTCACGGCCCCATTAAGGGCAAGTTTCATGTTACCCGTGCCTGATGCCTCCTTGCCGGCGGTTGAAATCTGCTCCGAAAGGTCGGCGGCTGGGATGATGCGTTCCGCGAGCGAGACGCGATAGTCCGGAAGAAAGACGACCTTCAACAGGCCGCGGACGCGTTCGTCGGAATTGATGACCGCGGCGACGCGGTTGATCGCATGGATGATATGCTTCGCGAGGGCATAGCCAGGCGCCGCTTTCGCACCGAAAATACAAACGCGCGGCGTGAAGTTACCGTTCGGCTCGTTCAGGATGCGGCGGTATAAGTACAAGATGTGAAGCAGGTTCAGGTGCTGGCGCTTGTATTCATGCAGACGCTTGATCTGGACATCGAACAGGGCATCCGGCGAAACCTCTACTCCGACCAATTCTTTGATGCGGGCGGCCAAGCGTACCTTATTCTCGCGCTTGATCGCGAGGAAACGCTCCTGAAACGCCGGGCGATCGGCCAGAGCATCGAGTTTGCGCAGGCGGCCGAGATCAGCTTCCCAGCCCTTCCCTGCCACCTCGTCGCACAAGGCACCGAGAGCGGGATTGCAACCGCGCACCCAGCGCCGCGGGGTGACGCCGTTGGTCACATTGACGAACTTGCCCTTCCAGAGCTCATTGAAGCCCGGGAAAAGATTGGAACGGATCAGGCGGGTGTGCAGTTCGGCCACACCGTTAACATGATGTGAGCCGACTACGGCGAGATGCGCCATCCGCACACGTTTGGGGGAACCTTCCTGAATGATGGAGAGCTCGGCCTTACGGGCATCATCCCCGGGCCAATGGCTATCCACTTCCTCGAGGTGGCGGCGGTTGATTTCGTATACAATCTCGAGGTGGCGTGGCAGGACTTTCTCGAACAGCGGCACCGACCAGGTCTCCAGCGCCTCAGGCAGGAGGGTGTGGTTCGTGTAACTGAAAACGCGAGTACAGAGCCCCCAGGCTTCATCCCAGCACAGACGCTCATCATCGACCAACAGGCGCATCAGTTCAGCGACGGCGATGGAAGGATGCGTGTCGTTCAACTGGATGGCGACCTTCTCAGGCAGGCTATCCAGGCTCGAATTGAGACGGCGATGGCGGCGCAGGATATCCTGCAACGAGCAGGACACGAAGAAGATCTGCTGCACGAGACGCAACTCCTTGCCGCTTTCCGTACTGTCATTGGGGTAAAGCACCTTCGAAACCGTCTCGCTCGAATCACGCTCGCGCACCGCCTCGACATATCCCCCGCGATCGAAAGCCCGGAAATCGAACTCCGAAGCGGCCTTAGATTCCCAAAGCCGCAGAAAGTTCACGCTGCTCGCATTGAACCCGGCAATCGGGATATCCCAAGGCACCCCGAGCAAATTCTTGGTTTCCACCAACTCCGCCGAATGGTTACCTTTGTCATCCGTGCTGTGTTTCACCCGCCCATACAAAGGCACGCTGACGCGGAAGTTCGGACGGCGCACCAGCCACGGATTATTATTGGCCAACCAATTATCGGCGACCTCCACCTGGCGGCCCTGGACAAAAGTCTGTCGGAATAATCCGAATTCGTAATGAATGCCGTAACCGATGGCCGGGATGTCCATCGTCGCAAGCGAATCCAGGAAGCAGGCCGCCAGACGGCCGAGGCCACCATTACCTAAGCCCATGTCCGCCTCTTCATCTGCGACGCTCTCCAGATCCTGGCCAAGTTCGGACAAGGCGGCCGAGGCCACGTCGCGCAGGCCCAGGTTCACGAGATTATTACTGAGCACCCGACCCATTAGGTATTCCAAGGAGAGGTAATAGACCCGGCGGACATTCTTACTGGAATGCTGAGCCTGCGTATCGATATAGCGTGCGAGCATCAGGTCACGTGCGGCCATGCAGGTCGCGGACCACCAATCGTTACGGGTAGCGGTCACCAAGTCGCGGGCGAAAGTACTCTTTAAATGCCTGACGATGGCATCACGAAACTCCGCCACCGGGGCGGCCGCGGCGGCCTTCGGCTTTACCACGGCCTTGACCGACGGTTTCTTGGCCGGCTTTTTCGCCTTCAAAACCGATAAGGACTTCTTCGCGGGCTTCTTCTTTTTCGGCATAATTGTCGGTTAGGACAATGGACCGTAAGCCACAAGCGAGCCAAAACCGCTTCAGCCCTGTGCCAGCTCGCGTAACTTGTTCAAATCCAGCTTACCCGTGCCTAAAATCGGGATGACGGGTACTTTCTTGAACACCTTGGGGATCCAAAGGTTGGCGAGACCTTCCGCGGCTAAGGCATTCCGGACCGATTCGACATCCAAGTCATCAACATGGAGCACGACCAGTTGTTCGCCCTTGGCCGCTTCGGCGGCGCTGGAGACCGCGACCTTAACTTCCATGGAGCTGATCAGCCCGAGCACCTTACGCAGGGCATCCTCGACCGTACCGTGGGGAACCATTTCCCCGCCGATCTTCGAGAAGCGGGAAAGCCGACCGGCCAGGTGAAGGAAGCCGTCATCATCCATGCGGCCAAGATCACCCGTGCGATACCAACCATCCGGCGTCATGGCCTTGGCGGTCTGCTCGGCATCGAGATAACCCATGAAAATATTAGCCCCGCGCACCTCGAGCAGGCCAACCTGGTCGCTCGGCACAACGGCTTCCGTCACCGGGTCGATGAAGCGAATGGCAACGCCGATGACCGGACGACCGACCGAACCACGCACCGTACCCACCCAGACGCCGCCAGGAGCTTCCTCGGGGTCCGAATGATTAGGCACATTGACCGAAAGCACCGGGCTCGTCTCCGTAATGCCATAACCTTCAAGAATCGGGGTCTCGAGCTTGTCGATGAACGCATCCACAAGGTCATTCGGGCATTTCTCGGCGCCGACGACTGCCCATTCGAGCGTCGCGAAGTCCGCGGCGTTACCACGGCGCACATAGGGTCGCAGGAACGTAGGCGTGCCGACCACCACCGTGACCTTCTCGTCTTTGATCGCCTTGACCGCGGCCGCTGAATCCAGTGGCGAAGGCAAGGTGACCAGACGCGGAGAACGGGAGAGGCAATACCAGAGACCGATGGTAAATCCGAAACTATGGAAGACCGGCAGGCTGCTCAGAAAAACCCCTTCCTCCGGGAGAATTTCTGCGTTTTCGATCTGGCGAAGATTGGCCAGTAGATTGCGGTGTGAAAGGCGGACGCCCTTCGGCTGGCCCGAACTTCCGCTGGTGAAAAGTAAGGCGGCCTCCTCGTCTCCGCCATGTCGCGGGAGTCCCATGCAGAACTTGAGCCATGAAGCCGGGAGGCTGCGGATCAGGGCCACGCGACATCCCAGATCAAAGCGAGAGTGCACCGCTTGAAAGTCCGCGACATCGAGCACCTGATCACCCCAAGGAAAGTCGGGCGAACGTTCCGAGAGTTTTGCACGGAACGCGCCGGCGGTAACCAAGAGATTCACCCCGGCCCGGCGGAGACAAGACTCGGCCTGCTCGCGGCCGAGCGAGAAATTAAGGTTCACCGGCACCTTGTCGGCCAGAACGCACCCGAGATTAGCAACCGTGGCGCCGATACCGGGCGGCAGCACGATGGCCACGCGCTTGGAATTCGTCCGCCGCTTCAGTTCGGCCGCGAAAGCCCAACTCAAAGCCAGCAGAGTCGAGGCGCTGAACTCCTTCCGGCCGGAGGCGAGGTCCACCATGGCGATGGAGCCGCCCTTCTGCGCCAGTCCGCGCACCATCTCCCGGCTGAGGTGCTTTTCCAGCGATGGACGCATGGAGAAAGCCTCGGCGGACAATTCAAGCAGACGCAGGCGGGTCTGCGCGCCCTCTTCCGCGGGAAATGGCTTGCCAATAACCACGCCGATCGGACGCGGGAAATGCTGGGGTAGCTTCCAGAAAAACTTGCCACCGCTAAAACTAAGGAACGAACCCCACATGCCATCGATGGCGATCGGCAGAATCGGCGCCCCACCTCGGCGGGCGATCAGTTCGAAGCCTTTGCGCAACTGCATGAGGCTGCCGTTACGGGTCAGGCTGCCTTCAGGGAAGATACAGACGACCTCGCCGCGCTTCAGCGCCTCGGCGGACTTGATGATGGCGTCCTTGGCCTTAGTTTCCGAAACTGGAATCGTGCCCATCATGCGGCACATGAACCCCAGGAACTTCTGACCTTCAAAACCTTCCCAGGAAAGGAAACGTACTGGGCGACGCGAAAGCACCCCCACGACGAGAACATCGGCGTAGGCGACGTGATTGGCGAGCACCAGGACCGGGCCGGATTCGGGGAAGTTTTCAACCCCACGGACACGCAGCTTATAAAAACACTTCAGGACCAGCATGCAGAAGGTCTGCATGGCGCAGTAGCCGAATGACATCGAAGAATGCCGGCGCGGCGCCCGCCAGGCCAACGCCAGAAGGAAGACCACAACCGCCAGGGCGAAGATCGACGCCATCGCGATAACCACGTAAAGCAGGATGGAAGTGAGGAAACTGAGGAGGGGCACGGCCACAGATTGCCCCTTGGAATTACTTGTGCAAGGACACTCTCGCGGGTTTCGGATTGACCCCTGCCGCTCGGTGCATGCCCTATATAGACCCCGATGCGCGACTACGTCCTCAGACGGTTGCTGCTTGTCCCACTGACCTTCGTGGGCATCACCCTTGTAGCATTCTCGTTTACACGCTTTGTACCGGGTGGCCCCATCGAGCAGGCGCTCGCCGAGCGTCAGCAGGTGGACCGGAAACGCAGTTCGGCCGCCCGCCCGAGCGGACCGGCCTCACCGGAAGAACTCGATAACCTCAAGCGACGCTACGGCTTCGACCGCCCCTTGCTCGAAGCCTATGCGATCTGGCTCGGCATCATGCCTGGACCAGCGGACTGGACCACGGTGCGTCTCGACAAGGGAGGCCAAGCGGAAGCAGAGGTCAGCGACGACCTCAAGCCCGGCCAGTCTTTCAAACTAGCGGTCAAACAACATGGCCAGTCTTTCTCCGTCCAAACCCTGGGCGGCCAAACGCGCGAACCTTGGCGAGCCAGCCTAGCCCCGCTTCCGGATGATCCCGAGCAGGCCCCACGCGTGCTGGTCTACCGTAAAGCTTACTCCGGACTCCTGCAGGGCCAGCTGGGCGATTCCACGGGGAGCGACAAACCTGTCTGGGACGAAATCAAGTCTCGCCTGCCGATCTCCGCGTGGTTCGGCGGATGGTCCCTACTGCTCGCCTACGCCGTCTCGATCCCGCTCGGCGTCGCCAAAGCCCTGCGTCGCGACGGCTGGTTCGACCGACTGTCCTCCCAGATACTTTTCGTCCTCTACTCCATTCCTGGATTCATCCTCGCGGTCGCGATGCTGCAGCTGCTTTGCTTCCAACTCGGTTGGTTCCCGACCAAGGGCTTCGACTGGAATCACCTCAGCTGGGCGGGCCGCTTTCACCACACCATTGTGCCTCTCGCCTGCGAGATGATCGGTGCTTTCACGGCCCTCACGCTCTTCACGCGCAACGGCCTGCTCGACAATCTGGCCGCCGACTACGTCCGCACCGCCAAGGCCAAAGGGCTCAGCCACCGCCGCGTCGTGTTCGTGCATGCGCTCCGCAACTCGCTCATTCCGCTAGCGGCAACCTTCGGAGGCAACCTGGGCTTCTTCCTGACAGGATCTTTCCTCATTGAGGTCACCTTCAACATCCCGGGGCTCGGACTGCTGGGCTACGACTCACTGGTGCACCGCGATTTCCCGGTCTTCCTCGGCCTGCTCACCCTTTCCAGCCTCGCCATGTTGCTCGGCAACATCATCTCCGATCTCTGCGTCGCCGCCGTTGATCCGCGCATTCGGTTCGATAAACAATCATGAGCGTCGTCGACCCCATCACCCTCAAACGATTCCAGCGCTTCCGCGCGAACCGCATGGGCTGGTGGTCCTTGCTCACCCTGCTACTCGTCTCGTTCCTCGCACTGCTCGGCCCCCTGCTCGTCGGCAATCGCCCCTTGGTGCTGCGTATCGACGGGCAGTGGCGCTTCCCAGTCTTCGCGGGCTTCATCTCCGGCACGGAGCTCGGACTGAAGAATGTCGCCGAACCTAATTATCGCCTGCTGGCCAGGGACCTCGCCGCCAATCAACGAGGATGGTTGCTCATGCCCCCGGTTCCTTTTGCCCCCGGCGAAGTCTGCGAAGTCATGCCCGACGTCAGCCAGGATCGCGAAGGACGCTGGTGCGATCCGCGTGGTGTCATCGCCGAAGGCCGCATCTTCACGCTCAACAACAAGGGGACGCGAAAACAGGTCTGGTCGGTCATCAACGGTCGGCTCAATGGCGATGCCCGCAAGTTCGAAGACGGTACCGGCGTGGCCCGCGCCAAGCTTTCCGCCGACAAGGTGGTCATGACTGTTCCGGAGAAGGATTCGACGGATTGGCAACCGCGCGGCGCCCTGTATACCTTGATTCCATCCCCTTGTCCGCCGGGGCTCGACGGACACTGGCTGGGCACGGATGAGTCGGGCCATGACATGGTTGCCCGACTCTTCGGGGGCTTCCGCATCCTGCTACTGGCGGCCATGATCTACCTTCCGGCTGTCTATGCCGTCGGCCTGATTCTCGGTGCATCCATGGGCTACTTCGGCGGCTGGTTCGACATGTTCTGGCAACGCGCGATGGAGATCTGGTCAAACATCCCCTTCCTTTACGCCGTCATCTTCTTAGCAAGCCTGCTCGAGCCATCCCTGGCCATCCTGATCTTGATTTTGGTCGCCTTCTCGTGGATCGGACTCGCCCAGCAGCTACGTGCTTCGGCCTACCAGGTTTCCGCGCGCGATTACGTGACCGCCTCGAAGGCGCTCGGTGCGGGGCACGCGCGCATCATCTGGCGGCACATCTTGCCCAACTGCGCGACGGTCATCCTCACCACCCTGCCCTTCAGCCTGCATGGGCTCGTCTTCTCCCTCTCCGCCCTCGACTACCTCGGCTTCGGCCTGCCGCCGACTGAGCCATCATGGGGCGACCTGCTGCACCAGGCCAAGGAAAACTGGAACGCCTGGTGGATTCTCGGCCCCTCGCTTTTCGCCCTCGTCGCCACCATGGTCATGATCAACTCAGTCGGGGAAGCGCTCCAGGACGCCTTCGACCTTCGTCGTGCCCAACGATGAAAACTTTCTTCACATTCCTCGCACTAATGGGCGTCGCCCAGGCGGAGACCTACCAGGACCCCAAGGCCGCCGCCTATTACGCCGAGCACAAGGAGTTCTTCCACTTTGCCGCACCCAGCGACCTGCCGAAGAATCTGGTCTGGCATGACGGTGCGGAGCAGAAGGAATTCGCGGAGCCGCGAGCCATCCGCGGCGGTAACCTCCGGCAGTTCACTGCATCGACCCCGCCCACGATGCGCCGCGTGGGCCCCAACGCCAACAACGGGTTCCGCGGCGAGCTTTACGACAACAACGATTTCGGATTACTGGCCGCCCACCCCAACACCGACGAACCCATCCCGGCGCTCGCCCTGCAGTGGGCGATGTCGGCCGATGAGATGACCGCCTATTTCCGACTCGATCCGAACGCGAAATTCACGGATGGGCAACCCATCACCGCGGACGACTACTTCTTCGCGTTTTATTTCTACCGCTCCCCGTGGATCAACGCCGAGTGGTATGTAGATTATTACACTCGAGAATGGGGCGGTATCACCAAGTTCGACGACCATACCATCGCCGTCCAAGCTCCCCGCAAGCGACCACAGCAACTGGAGAACCTCGGCGAGCTGCGCCCGATTCCCCGCAACTTCCTCAAGGAATTCGGCCCCAACTACGAAAAGCTCTACAACGATCGCTTCCAGCCGACCACCGGACCATACTTCGTGAGCAAGGAAGGCTTCCAGCGTGAGAAATCCGTGACCTTGACCCGCGTGGCGGATTGGTGGGGCGACCGTCGCAAGTTCTACCGCTATCGCTATAATCCCGACGTCATTGAGTATACCGTCATCCGCGAAATCGATAGCGCCTACGAATCGCTCCTCGCCGGCGAGATCGACTTCATGTCCATCGGCATGCCGCGCTACTGGTACGGTACCAACGAGAAGAAAGCGTACCTCAACGGCTACGTCACGAAGGTCCAGTTCTTCAACGACATCCCGCGCCCGCCCTACGGCCTCTACATCAACACCCAGAAACCCCTGCTCAGCGATATCAATGTCCGCCGCGGCCTGCAGCATGCGACCGATTTCCAACGCGTCATCGAAGGATTTTATCGCGGTGACTACGAACGCCTCAATCAGTTCAGCGAAGGGCTGGGCAAATACACCGACCCCGCCATCCGCGCCCGCCAATACTCACCCGAACTCGCCCGGGCCGCCTTCGCCAAGGCCGGCTTCACTCATGCCGGTGACGATGGGATTCTGGTGAACACGGCGGGCGAACGTCTATCCTTCCGACTCACTTTTGATAATTCCGATCGTCGAAAATATCTCGCCACGCTCGTCGAGTCCGCCCGTCGCTGTGGTCTCGAATATCGCCCGGAGACGCTCGAGCACACGACCATGTACCGCAAGGTCATGGAGAAGAATCACGATATCGCGTTCTGGGCCTGGTCGGTCTCGAGCCGGCTGCCGGCGCTCTGGGAATCGCATCACGGAGACAACGCTGTCGATAAACTGGCCGACGGACGAAAAGTCCCCAAACGCCAGACCAATAATATCACCGGGATCGATGACCCCGAACTCTCGAAGTTGATCGACCAGTTCCGCGCCTCGACGGATGAGAATGAAATGATCGGGCTCTCCCACCGGATGCAACGCCGCATCCATGATAACGCCGACTTCATCCCCGGCTTCCGCGTGCCAGGCTACCGGCTGGCGCACTGGGGCTGGGTCAAGTTTCCGGAAGGATTCGACGTCAAGTCTGCCGAGGACCCACAGAGTTTCGGCCTCTTCTGGCTCGACCCCAAGCAACGCGAGACCGACCTCAAAGATTTCCGTGCCGGCAAAGTACGCGGAGGACCGAAGACATTGATCGAAGATCGCTGGCGGACCGAATGAGTGCGTTCTTCCTTCCCCTCACCCCTGCCCTGACCTAACGTGTCGCCCATGTCCGCCGAGCCCCTCCTGAAAGTACAGGACCTCTGCATCACCTTCCACGCCGGTGACCGAGCGACCGTCGCCGCCCAGGATGTCAGCTTCTCCATCGCGGCCGGCGAAGTCCTCGCCGTCGTTGGAGAATCCGGCTCCGGCAAATCGGTCTCCGCCCTGGCGCTCACCCGCCTCCTCCCGCCCGCCCCGACCTGCACCGTGACAGGATCCGTCACGCTTGGCGGCGTCAACCTGCTCGCGCTCCCCGAGGACAAGCTCGCTCAGGTGCGCGGCGGTGCCATCGCCTACATCTTCCAAGAGCCCGGGACCTCCCTCAATCCGGTCTACACCATCGGTTTCCAGATTGGCGAAGCCATTTCGCTGCATCGCCCTGAGGTCAAGGATGTCAAAGCCGAGATTCTGCGTGCCCTGCAGGAAGTACACATCAACGAGCCGGAGCGGGTCGCAAACCAATATCCGCACGAACTTTCCGGCGGCATGCAGCAGCGCGCGATGATCGCGATGGCGCTGGCCTGCAACCCGAAGATCCTCGTGGCCGACGAGCCCACCACCGCCCTCGACGTCACCATCCAGAAGGAGATCATGGATCTCCTGGCCCGATTGCGACGTGAACGCGGCATGAGCATCCTGCTGATTACCCATAACTTCGGCATTGTCGCCAACTTCGCCGATCAGGTGCAAGTGATGTGGAAAGGCCGCATCGTCGAGCATGGCCCGGTCAGCGAAATCATGCGCACACAGGCCCACCCCTACACCCGCGCGCTCATCGCCTGCATCCCGCGCCTCGGCCAGCGCCGCCGCCGCCTGACCACCCTGACCGACGAACTCAAGGTCTCCCCATGAGCGATTCCCCCAACCTTCTCGAAGTCCGCGGACTTTCCGTGCACTATCCCGGGCGCGCCAAGTGGTTCTTTCAAAAGGCCGCCCCGAAGAAAGCCGTGGACAATATTTCGTTTGTCGTCCCCAAGGGAAAGACCATCGGCTTAGTCGGCGAATCCGGCTCCGGCAAAACCACCACTGGTCGGGCAGTGGTGAAACTCGCACCGCTCACGGCCGGTCAGATAATTTACCAAGGTGTGGATATCGGCGGGCTCTCCAACGCGGAGTTCCTCCCCTGGCGCAAGAAGATCCAGATGATTTTCCAGGATCCATATAACTCGCTCAACCCGCGAGCAGACATCTTGAGTATCCTTTCCGAGCCGCTCGAAATCCACTTCCCGGAGATGACGCGCGCCGACCGCGAGGCCCGCTGCGCCGAACTCCTTCGCAGCGTGCAACTTCCGGCCGAGCACCTCCGCCGTCACCCTCATGAATTTTCGGGCGGACAGCGCCAGCGCATCGGCATTGCCCGCGCCTTGGCCGTGCAGCCCGAGCTAATCATCTGCGACGAACCTGTCTCAGCCCTCGACGTGTCTGTGCAGGCGGAAGTCGTCAACCTCCTGCAAGACCTCCAGGAACAGCTCGGCCTCACGTACCTCTTTATCGCCCACGACCTCGCGGTGGTGGAACATGTCAGTGATCAGATTCTCGTGATGTCCAAGGGGCAGATTGTCGAGCGAGGCACCCCGGCAGAGATACTTGGCAACCCCCGCGAAGCCTACACGAAGACCCTGCTGGCCGCTGTGCCCCGGTTCTAATGTCCGTCGAGACAAAACCTACGAGCTCCGCCGTGCTCGACAGTACGACCCGCGGACTTGGTTGGCTGTTGCTCGGTATGGCCACATTCACCACTTGGGATCAATGGGCGATCTGGAGTACCAAGGAAGATTACGGCTTCGGCTATCTCGTCCCCTTCTTCTCCGGCTACGTGCTCTGGGAACGTTGGGATGAATTGAGAAGGCTCCTCGTGGGCACGCACTCCATTCCTTCCGCTGCCACCGCCAAGCCGGTCATCATCGCCGCGCAAGCCCTCGCCTTCGCCGCGCTCGCCACCTTCGGCCTCGGTGCGGCCGCCCGCGCCATCTTCGGAACGGGCATCGGGCCCACGCTGGCCATTTCCTTCGGGCTGACCGGCACGGCCCTGGCCCTGACATTCTTATCTGTCCGCGGTCCTGAGGACACCGAAGCCACCGCCTACGCTCGGTGGAGCGGGGTCGGCCTGATGATTTTTCCGGCCGCCGTCTGGCTGATTTCCGGACCGTTTCTTTTCCTGGTCGACAATCAGATCAAGGGAGCCCTCCTGACTAACGTCACGGAAATCGTCTCAGGCATTCTTCGTGCCAGCGACGAGGCCATCCGCGTTAGCGGCAACACCATCATCTTCCCCAACGGCGATGCCGTCGGCGTCGCCGAAGCCTGTTCGGGCATCCGCTCGCTTTCCGCCTGCGTCTTCGCGGGAGCGTTTCTCGGAGCCGTCTTCCTCGAAGGCGGATTTCCCGGGGCGTTACTGCGCCGCATCGCAATGATCGCGCTCTCCGGACTCACCGCCATCTTGCTCAACATCGGCCGTAATACCTATCTCACCTTCCACGCCCTGCGCCACGGCTCGAAGTCACTTGAACGTGACTGGAATGGCATCGAGCACGGCCAGGCTGGTTTTTCGTCGTTCGGCACCATCCATGATTTGGCTGGCAATATCGCCATGATCGCCGCCTTGATCATTCTCGCCGCCTGCGTGCCCTTGCTCAACCGACTCGGCCGCCCGCGCACATCTCTTCCTGCCTGATGAAAATTCTTTTCGTGACGCCTGAACTCGCCCCTTGGTCCAAGGCAGGCGGTCTCGGCGATGCCACCGCCGCCCTCGGCAAAGCCTTAGCCGCCCAAGGACACGAGGTCCGCGCCGTGACACCCCTCTACGGCTCCGTGCCGGGGCGCGAGGGCATGGGTACGCTCATTGAAGCCCTGAAGGTCGATGTCGGTGGCGACCCCCGGAAAGCTGCGTGCCGAATTCGTACGCTGACCGTCTGCCCAGGCTTTGAAGCTTGGTTCGTCGAACATGAGGATTTTTACGGCTCCCGCGAGGTGTATCCCGTGCGCGAAGATGCTGGCGAGCGAGCGGCCTTCTACGGAAGAGCGGCACTGGATGCCTGCCTGACCACCAGCTGGATTCCCGACGTCGTACATTGCCACGATTGGACGGCGGGGCTGGTACCCGTCTTGCTGAATACCAAACTCCAGACTTCCGCGCTCGGGAGATGTGCCTCCGTGATCACGATTCACAATCTGCAGCATCAAGGCCTCTATCCGCGCCGAATCATGGCCTACCTGGGCTTGCCGGAGTTTCTGTGGAATCCGTTGGAATTAGAATGCCTGGGTGGACTTAATTTCCTTAAAGGCGGCATCCTGCACGCCCACCGCGTCATCACCGTCAGCCCGACCTATGCTCAGGAAATCCTGACACCTGCGTTTGGCTACGGCCTGGATGATATCGTGCGCCGCCGCGAGCGCGACTTGGTCGGCATCCTGAACGGAGTTGACCGCGACGAATGGAACCCCGAAGAAGATACGCACATCGCCCGCAGCTTTTCATCAAAGATGCCCGCCGGTAAAGCCGACTGTAAAGCCGCCCTCCTGCGCGAACTTAACCTCGCGACGAACCGCAACCTACCAGTGTTCGGGGTCGTCTCTCGCCTCTGGGACCAAAAAGGCCTCGACCTCGCCGTTCAGGTCCTCCCGAAGTTTCTACGCGAAGGCCGCCTGCAATTCGTCCTTCTCGGCAGCGGCGACGCCGCACTGGAGAATGAATTCCGCCGACTCGCCACGGACTTCCCCGAACTCTGTGCGGTGCGGATTGGCTACGACAACGGACTCTCGCACCGCATCGAAGCCGGCAGCGATTTCTTCCTCATGCCCAGCCGCTTCGAACCCTGCGGTCTGAACCAGATGTATTCCATGGCCTACGGCACCCTACCCGTCGTGAGAGCAACCGGCGGACTGGCCGACACGGTGCGCCCCTGGGATGGCAAGAAAGCTGGCACCGGTATCACATTTGAGCATGCCGACACCACGGGCATCGATTGGGCGCTGCAGAGAGCTCTGGATCTTTATCAGCAAACCAACGCGTACAAAGTTGTGCAGAAAACTGCCATGGAGACAGTGTTCAGCTGGTCGAAATCCGCCATCGCGCACCTCGCTTGCTACAAGTCTGCCTTAGACAGGTAAAAATCATCGAAGGAAGATTAAAAAAAGGCATCGAAGTCTGATTTTAGTCAGCACTTTGTTTAATTTTGTGTGCCATATATCAAACAGGCATAAATTCCGCACTTTGGCATAGAATAAGCATTAGCGATGTTGCCATGAAGCACACAACCATCGCCCTCCTCACCCTCACCGCTGCTGCCGGATCCGTCCGCGCCGCCGACGCCCCTGCCCCGGCGTTCACCACCACGGGCAACCTCGCCCTAACGAGTGATTACGTTTTCCGTGGTATCTCACAGACGGGAGGTAAGCTCGCCATCCAGGGCGGCTTCGATCTGACCAAGACCCCGATCAACGGACTCACCGCCGGCGTCTGGGCCTCCAGCCTGACCAACGGCACGGAAGTCGACCTCTACGCCAACTACGGTTTCAAGATCGGCGCCGTTGACGTCTCGGTCGGTTATATCGACTACACCTACACCGCCGCCAAGAACGGTGGTGAAGCCAACATCGCCGCCACCTACGCCGGTCTGACCCTCAAGGCCTCCCGCGGCGTCACCGGCACGCTGTCCGACTACTACTACGAAGCAAACTACAGCTACGACATCGCCGCCGTCAAGGGCCTCAACCTCGGCCTCCACTACGGTTCCGACAAGGCCAGCTCGAAGTACGACTATGCCGTCGCCCTGACCTACCCGGTCCTCGGTTTCGACGCCAGCGTCGCCTACAACAAACTCGAAGGCTCCGGCAGCATCACGGCCTTCACCGTCAAGAAGTCGTTCTAAGACTTCTGGTCATAACATCATAGCAAAAGGGGTGCTTTCCGGGAGGAGAGCACCCCTTCTTGTTTGTTAGGTTGAAAAAGAGAGGAAGTGGGTAATGTTGGGCACCTCCAATGATTGAGTCCGCCCGCAAACCCGACTGGCTCCGCGCCAAGCTCCCTAGCGGACCCGACTTCCTGGAGACCAAGAAGAATGTCGACGAGCATAAGCTCCATACGGTCTGCCAGTCGGCGCAGTGCCCCAACATGGGGGAATGCTGGTCCCGCGGCACGGCCACGGTGATGATCCTTGGCAACGTCTGCACCCGCTCCTGCACCTTCTGCGCGGTGCTCTCTGGGCGCCCCAGCGAACTCGACCTCGGCGAACCCGCCCGCGTAGCCGAATCCATCGCCCAGATGAAACTACGCCACGTGGTCATCACTTCCGTGGCCCGCGACGACCTTAAGGACGGGGGCGCCTCCGTGTGGGCTGCGACTATCCGCGCCACCCGTCATCGCAATCCGACGACCACCATCGAAGTCCTGCCCGCTGACTTCCGTGGCGAGCAAATCCACCTCGACACCCTGCTCGACGCTCGGCCCGACATTCTTAACCACAACCTCGAAACCGTCGAACGCCTGCAGCGCCCAGTCCGCAAGACCGCCCGCTACGAGCGCTCCTTCTGGGTACTCAAGCACGCCAAATCCCGCGACTTCGTGACCAAGACCGGTATCATGCTCGGTATCGGCGAGCGAAAGGAAGAAGTCGCGCAGCTCATCCACGATATCGCCGCCGCCCAGGTCGACATCCTCACAATCGGCCAATACCTCTCCCCCAGTAAGGAACACGCCCCCATCGATCGGTGGGTGCACCCCGATGAGTTCGCCGAATGGAAAGCCCTTGCGCTGGCAGCCGGCGTGAAGCACGTCGAATCCGGCCCCCTGGTCCGCTCCTCTTACAAGGCCGACGAACAAGTCACCAAGTTCAGCCTGATGGATCGCCGACAGCGACCCGCCCGCTAAGCCGTGGAAGGACTGCCTCCTGTCGATTTCCGCGCGGAGCTCAACGACGAGCAATACGCCGCGGTGACCTCGCCGCGCGGACCTGCGCTCGTGTTGGCCGGCGCCGGCTCCGGCAAGACCCGCACGCTGACCTACCGTGTCGCCTGGTTGCTCCACCAAGGAGCGCGCCCATGGGACATCCTGCTCCTGACGTTCACGAACAAATCCGCCAAGGAAATGCTCGAGCGCGTCGAAGACCTCACCGGCGTCCCGCGTGGTCAGTTCTGGGGCGGAACCTTTCACTCCATCGGCCAGCGCATCCTGCGCCGCAACGCTGCCGTCGCCTCACGCTCACCGGACTTCACGATTCTCGATCAAAAGGAATCCGAACAGCTGTTTTCCGAAATCGTGAAATCGATCGACGGGTCGTTCATCAAGGACAAGACCAACCCGAAGGCCGCGGTCATCCTCGACGCCTATTCCCACGCCCGCAACACCCTGCGACCCTTGGAGGAAGTTCTCACCGAGCGTCTCGACTGGATGAAAGGCGGCCCGGAGAAACTTATGCAGTTCTGCACGAGTTACGAGGCGGCCAAGAAAGAACGCAACCTCTGCGACTTCGACGACCTGCTGAGCCTCTGGCTCTACGTCCTGGAGAACGACCCGGCCGCGCTCGCCCATTACCGCCAGCGCTTCCGCCACATCTTGGTGGATGAATTCCAAGACACGAACCGCCTGCAGAGCCGCATCATCGACCTGCTCGCCAGCGAACACCAGATCATGGCCGTCGGCGATGATGCTCAGTGCATCTACACCTGGCGCGGCGCGGACTGGGAGAACATCGTCGCCTTCCCGAACCGCCACCCCGGGACGCTGATTCATACGATTGATACGAATTACCGCTCCACCCCGGAGATCTTGGCCTTCGCAAACGAGATCCTCAGCCACCGCCCCAAGATCGAAGGGTTCGACCGCCGCCTGAAAGCCGTCCGCACCCGCGGACCGCAGCCGACTGTCTTCACGGTCGGAGACACCTCGCAGCAGGCTAAACTCGTCGGCCGCAAGATTCTCCAGTTACATCAGGACGGGCATGCGCTTGCCGACATCCACGTCCTCTACCGTGCGCACTATCAATCGCTCGAACTGCAGATGGAGCTGAACGCGCTCGGCGTGCCCTTCGTCATCACGAGCGGCCACAAGTTCTTCGACCTTACGCACGTGAAGGACATTCTCGCGCATCTGCGGTTCGTCCACAATCCGCTGGACCAAGTCGCGCTCTCCCGCCTGCTCTGCCTGCTGCCCAAGGTCGGCCCGGTCGCCGCAGAGAAGATCAGCAAGGCTGCCCGCGAAGTTGATCAAGCCCAGGGTCGCGGCATGATTCGCGCCCTGCGTGATGACGCCGTGTTTCGCCGAGTCCCGGAATCCGCCAAGGATGACTTCAAGGACCTCACCATCACGCTTGAGGACATGCTCGAAGGCCTCGAAGCCGCCAAAGCCAAGCCCGGCCCCACCACCCCGGCCCCCGATCTTTTTGTCGCCGCTTCCGACGCTCATTCTATCAAAGTGGCGCGCACGCCAGCCGAAACCGTCCGCGTCTGCATCGAAGGATGGTATGGTGGCTTCATCAAGACGATCTTCCCCGACTGGAAGGATCGCGAACAAGACCTCCAAGGCCTGATTGGCTTCGCCTCAAAATTCGAAGACGTCGGCGATCTCGTCGCCCAAGTCGCCCTCCTGAATGGGGAATCCTCGGACAAGAAAGCCGAGCCTGAGGAGGACATGCTGCGCCTGACCACCATCCACCAGTCCAAGGGCCTGGAGTTCCCCATCGTCTTCCTGCTGGGAGTCGCTGACGGCCTACTCCCGCTGACGCGCGCCATCGATGAAGGCGATGTTGAAGAAGAGCGGAGACTCTTCTACGTCGCCTGCACCCGGGCCGAGAACATGTTGTTCCTTTTTGCCCCCCGCTTCGCCGTTTCAGGCGAAGGCTATCGCCCCTTGGACCCATGCCGTTTTCTGGAAGAAATGAGCCCGGATTGCTACGAATTGGCCGATTATGCCCATCGGCGGCTCTGAGTCGCTTATGACAGCCAGACGGGGGTAGGTGCTTGCCTTTACCTTGGGTGGGCATTTATGACTCCACGCAAACTTTCCACGCCATCGCCATGCCCAAGGTACTCGTCGCCGACAAGATCTCACCCACCGGAGTCGCCCTCCTCAAAGCCCAGCCGGGCTATGAGGTCGTCGAAGCCTACGGCTCCACCCCGGAACAGGTCCTGAACCTTGTCGTGGACGTGGACGCCATCTTGGTCCGCTCCGAGACCCAGATCACCCGCGAGGTCCTTGCCGCCGCCCAGCGCCTCGTCTGCGTCGGCCGCGCCGGCGTAGGTGTCGACAACATCGACGTCGATGCCGCCACCGAACGCGGCGTCATCGTGATGAACACCCCCTCGGGCAACACCATCGCAACCGCCGAACTGACTTTCACCCACCTCCTCTCATTGGCTCGCCCGGTACCGGAAGCCGTCCAGTCCATGCGCGAAGGCAAGTGGGACCGCAAATCCCTTTCCGGCTCCGAGCTCTTCGGCAAGACCCTCGGCGTACTCGGCCTCGGTCGCATCGGCGCCGAAGTTTCGAAGCGCGCCCTCGCCTTCGGCATGAAGGTGCTCGCCTACGATCCCTATCTGACCGAATCCCGCGCCAAGGCCCTGGGCGTCTCCATCGCCACCCTCGACGAAGTCTTCGCCCTCTCTGACTACATCACCGTCCACATGCCTCTCATCGAGAAGGGCAAACAGGGCGCGACCGAAGGCATGGTCGACGACGCCGCTTTCGCCAAGATGAAGAAAGGCGTGAAAATCGTGAACTGCGCCCGTGGCGGGATTGTCGATGAAGCCGCTCTCGCAGAAGCCCTGAAGTCAGGGCAGTGCGGCGGCTGCGGCTTTGACGTGTTCGTCGAAGAACCCCTCGCCAAGGATCACCCGCTCCGCTCCCTCCCGAAGGCGCACCTCTCCCCTCACCTCGGCGCCTCCACCGCCGAAGCCCAGGAAAACGTCGGCGTCGAAGTCGCGGAAGCCGCGATTACGGTCCTCGGCGGCGGCTCGCCCGCCAACGCGGTCAACCTCCCTTCCGTCGACTCTCAGACGCTCGCCGCCATCAAGCCTTTCCTCGCCCTCGCGCAGAAGCTCGGCTCCATCGCCCGTCAACTCGCCGCCCCGGGTCGGATCGAATCTCTCCGTCTCACCACCTTCGGCACAGGTTCCGACCAGGGTGCCAACGCGATTGCTCGCGCCATCCAGCGCGGCTACCTGCGCGGCATCGTGGAAGGCGTCACCGACGTGAATGCCCCAGGCAAGCTGAAGGCTCTCGGCGTTGAAGTGCAGACCGTCCGTTCATCCGCCGAGGCTGACTACAAGGAGCTCATTCTCGTCGAGGCCGTGCTCGCGGGCGGCAAGACCGTCTCCGTGGCTGGCACCGTCCTCGGTAAAGCCCAATCTCCTCGCATCGTTTCGATCAACGGCCGCACCCTCGAATTCATCCCCGAAGGCAAGTTGCTCCTCATCGAGAACCAGGACCAGCCTGGGATCATCGGCGCCCTCGGCAGCTTGCTCGCCAAGGAACGCGTGAATATCGCCAATATGGCCCTCAGCCGCACCGGCGGCTCGAATGCTCTCGCCGTCTACCAGCTCGACACGGCTCCGGGCGCCGCCGCCATCGCCGAAATCCTGCGCAATCCGGCGATCGTCAGTGCTAAGCTGCTCGAAGCGTAAGCGATGTTCGCGGCTATCGGAATTTTTGCCTTACTCGGCTACCTTATCGGTTCCGTCAACTTCGCCGTGCTTGTGGCGAAGAAGCACGGCATCGACATCCTGAAGGAAGGCTCCGGTAACCCCGGAGCGACGAACGTCAAACGCGTGCTTGGCAAAGGACCGGGAAACCTCGTCTTCGCCCTCGATGTCCTGAAGGGCTTCGTCGGCACCGGCCTGCCGACGCTCGTCGGGTATGTCATCGCCTCTCAAAGCATCGCGCTCGTAATCCCGGGAGACTCCTTCATCCATGGAGTCGCCGGCTTCGTCGGCACGCTGCTCGGCCACTGCTTCTCCTGTTTCCTAAAGTTCAAAGGCGGCAAGGGCGTAGCCTCTACCATCGGCGGTCTGCTCGTGCTCCTGCCTCTCCCGATTCTTATCGGCGCCACCCTCTGGCTCATCGTCTTCGTCCTCTCCCGCTACGTCTCCCTGGCTTCGCTCGCCCTCGGAGTCTCACTGCCGGTGAGCTGTTTCTTCCTGAAACTCGGACAGTCTCGGTTCTGGTTCGCCGCCGCCATTGCGGCCTTCAACCTATGGACGCACCGTTCCAACATCGGGCGACTGCTGAACGGAACTGAAAATCGTTTCGTCAAAAAAGCCTAACATTTTCGCAATGACCGTCCCTCGCACCATCGGCATCGGTATCCTCGGCTTCGGCACCGTCGGCCAAGGCGTCTGGAAGCATCTGCATGAAAAGCAGACCGACCTCGAATCGCGCCTGGGCGTAAAGCTCGACCTCCGCAAGGCCTCCGTCCGCGACCTAAAGAAGAAGCGCACGGTCAAGATCGCCGCCTCTAAACTCACCAACAACCCGAACGATATCATCGACGACCCGAAGGTCCACGTGGTCTGCGAGCTCATCGGCGGAACCACCAAGGCCCGCGAACTCACCCTGCGTGCCCTCCGCCTCGGCAAGGTCGTCGTCTCCGCCAACAAGGCCCTGCTCTGCGAGCACGGCCCCGAGATCATGCAGGCCGTCCGCCAGCATGGCGGCCAGTTCCTCTTCGAAGCCAGCGTCGCCGGCGGCATTCCGATCATCAAAGCGATCCGCGAAGGCCTCGTCGCCAATCGTTTCGAACTCATCGTCGGTATTCTTAACGGCACCTGTAATCACATCCTCACCCGCATGGGCGAAGATGGTCTCTCCTTCGCAGACGCCCTCAAGGAAGCCCAGGAGTTGGGTTACGCGGAAGCCGACCCGACACTCGATGTCGACGGTATCGACGCCTTTCACAAGGCTTCGATTCTCGCCTGGCTGGCCCACGGCAAGTGGGCGCCCTCATCCCGCACGCTCGTTGAAGGCATCCGCAAGATCGGACCGGCGGACATCGACTTCGCTCGTCGCTTCGGTTTCGCCCTTAAGCACCTCGCCGTGATCCGCCGTGATTTCAAGGCCAACTGGATGACCGTCGGAGTCTATCCTTCCCTCGTCCCTAATCGCGATATCCTCGCCCGAGTCTCTGGCGTGAATAACGGCATCACCCTGCGTGGTGACGTCGTCGGCGCCACCACGCTCACCGGCCGCGGTGCCGGCGGTGATGCCACTGCCTCGGCGGTTATCGGCGACATCGTCGACGCCATCGCGGCCCTCACGGGCGCCATCCCGCAAGCCCTCTCCGCCGACGCCCTCAAGGCGCGCGAAAAGATCGGCCGCGGCCTGCGCATGGCGAACCTCGACGAGATAGTCTCGCCTTTCTACCTGCGACTCTCGTTGCTCGATAAGGCCGGCGTCTCGGAAGGAATCTACCGCATCTTCTCCAAGCACAAGGTCTCGATCGCCCGCGTGATTCAGTATGAACACCCCAACCAAGGTCGCGGCACGGTCACGCTTTCAACCTATCCGGTCAGCGAAAGCAAGATGTCCGCAGTCTTGACAGAATTGCGCCGCCTCAAGACGGTGCTCGAGGAGCCCGTCGTGCTCCGCATCTTCTCTCCCGAATCCTGATCCTCCGGTGGCCCTCATTGTCCAGAAATACGGCGGAACTTCCGTCGGAAACGTCGACCGTATCCAGAATGTGGCGGCGAAAATCAAAGAACAGTGGTCCAAGGGAAATCGCTTGGTCGTCGTGGTCTCCGCCCGCAGCGGCGTCACCAACGACCTCATCGCCCGGGCCAAAGCCCTCTCCAAACTCCCGGATGAACGTGAGATGGACGTGCTGATGACCGTCGGCGAACAAGAAACCATTGCCCTGACCGTCATGGCGCTCCACGCCATCGGCGTGCCCGCCGTCTCCCGGACCGGGGCCCAGGCCGGCATCTTTACGGACGACATCCACACCCGCGCCCGCATCACCCGCATCACCGGCGGAGACCTGTTACAGCGACTGGACGAGGGCAAAGTCGTCGTCGTCGCCGGCTTCCAAGGCTGCACCGACGCCGGCGAAGTCACCACGCTGGGCCGCGGAGGCTCCGACCTCACCGCCATCGCGGTCGCAGCCTCCATCAAAGCGGACCTTTGCCAGATCTTCACCGACGTCGACGGCGTCTATACCGCCGATCCGCGGATCGTCCTCTCGGCCAGCAAGCTCCATGAAATCTCCTACGAGGAGATGCTCGAACTCGCCTCAAGCGGCTCCAAGGTGATGCAATCTCGCTCCGTCGAGTTCGCCCAGAAATATAACGTACCGTTCGAGGTGCGCTCCTCCTTTAACGACCAACCTGGAACCATCGTGAAAGCCATCGACAAAACCCTCGAAGACGCGGCCATCGCCGGCGTCGCCCTCGACCGCCTGCAGACCCGTGTGACGGTCAACGACCTCCCGGACAACCCGCAGGCTCTCTCCGCCCTCTTCGATGACCTCGGCGAAGCCGGCCTCAGCGTCGACATGATCATCAAGAACCTTGGCAAGGACGGCAAAGCCAACCTGACCTTCTCGGTGACCACCGACCAATACTCCCGCGTCGAAGCCGTCGTCGGCCAGACCCTCAAGAAGCTCGGCTCGGGCTCCGTCCGTTCCGCCGGTGAAATCTCCAAACTCTCCATCGTGGGCGTCGGCATGATCTCCCACCCCGGCGTCGCTGGCACTCTCTTCAAGGCCCTCGCCTCCGTCGGTATCAACAGCGAGCTCATCACGACCTCCGAGATCAAGATCTCCGTCGCACTGGAGCCCGCCAAGGCTGACGCCGCGGTCCGGGCCGTGCATACGGCGTTCGGTCTGGACAAGGCCTAAGTCGGCACTCGCCTCTTGCCCGCCGCGCCGTGCCGACCATAGTCGGGCTGATGCTGCGGTTCACTCTGGCCATCCTCCTGCCCCTTGCCGGCTTCCTGCCGTCCTTGGGTGTTGGTCAAGATTTACCGCCCAACATCATCAGCACAAATGCCGCCGTGTCCGCCGGCCAGACACCCGAACGCCGGACCGAACTTAACCTCGCCGAACAAGCGCTTGCCGCCGGCCTTTCCTCCACGGCGACTGATCTCTATACGCTGGTATTAGCTGACCCTAAATTAAACGAGACGGATCGCGAAAAAGCCGGACTCGGACTTACCGCCGCCTTGATCGAACGTGCTCGGACCGCCGAAGCGGGCACCGCCCTCAAGACCCTGCCTAAGTCTGCCCGCAAAACATTGCGCGAAGGCCTCATCGCGCTGCTCGAAAACAACACCACTGCTGCCAAGGCCTTTGCCAGCAGCCTAGACCTTGCCGGCCTTCCGCCGCACGAAATCGCCTGGGGGCACGCCCTCCGCTGGACCGTAGCCGCGGCTGAGAACGACAATCTCACCGTCAATCAGAGCATCGAGGCGATCACTCGCACGGCCGTCTCCGAAGAACAACGCCAACGCATCGAGGTGCTGGGCTATCGTGCCTCCATCGTCGCCGGTCAGGTGGAAGACCGGACGCTCAATGCTCTCCGTGAACTCGCCGCGGCCGCCCAAGGAACTCCGCTGGCTTTCGCCTACGCCCGCAACCTGGCACTCGCCGAAGCCCATAAAGGAAATCTCAAAAACGCGGCCGAGGCGCTGGCCAAAGCCGGTCAGCTTTCTCCCGCCCGTCAGGCTGAATCTGACCTCCTGGCGGGACTCATCCTCGGATCGAACACCTCGGAAGGACGTCAAAAACTCAAAGATGCCGCCAAGAACCCGGCCAATACCGCCGTACGCCTCACCGCGTTACGCGCCCTCGTCGCCGCCGCCTCACCGCCAGCCAAGACCAATTCGCTCAATGATCCCAGCGACTATAAAGCCATCGCCAATGAAGTGAACGACTTTCTCCTCCGTCGCAACCCAGGTCAGCTCTCCTATTTCTGTCCGCGTGACATCAAGGTACTCGACGCAATTCATCTCGCCCGCGCCCAGTTGATGCTCTTCGCCGGTAATCGCGAAAAAGCCCGCCAAGCAGCCGAGGACCTCCTCAAAGACGTCCCCGCCAGCCCGCTGGCGCGTGAAGCCACCCGCACGCTCGCCATCGCAACCTGGGGCGACGGCTCCTATCGTCTCGCCGCCACCCACCTGACCACTTTGGCGGAGAGCAGCGTAAACCCTGAACGCGCCCAGCTCCGTATCGCCGCCGCCGATTGCCTCTTCCTTGCGAAGGATTTTGTGCTAGCCGAGAAAGCCTACGCGACCCTGCAAAAAGACGCCGCCGACACCAAGATCGCCGAGGACGCCTTCCATCAACGCATTCTTTGTCTGCTCGAAACCAATGATGACTTCACGACCTGGAGTCGCACCTGCGATGTCATCGAAGAGATGAGTCGCTCTAACCGCACCAGCACCCACAAACCCATCTGGAGCGCAATCTGGAACCTGGTGGAGGACGCCCGAAAAGCCAATCGCCCGGCCGACGCTGACAAACTCCTGACGCGCCTCGCACCCCTAACGGTTGGAACGGATCTTGAGTTCTCCCTGCGCTTTGACTGGCAGCGTGCCCTGATCGCCATCGCCAATAACAAATCAACGAAAGCGGCGCAGTTCGCCGACCAAATCATTGATCGGTTAAAAAACCTGCCAGCCAACGAGCCCATGCTCAAATCCGCCCCGGAGTTAAGCGGCTACGCCGCCTTACTCAAGGCACGCACCGCCCTCGACGCCGGCTCCCCCGCCAAAGGACTCGCAGAACTGATTGCCCTGCGGAAGAAGTTCGGCAAAGTTCCCGCCGCGGCCGCATCCTATCTCATCGAGGGACGGCATCATGCCTCAAAGCAAGACCACGCCGAAGCGCAGGCATGCTTTGAATCGCTAGCCAAGGAGTTCCAAGATGAACCCGCGCTCGCGGAATTCGCCGCGCTCGGCCTTTATGAGGCCGCCGAAGAAGCCGCCGCCCAGGCCACCCATGACGGTGAGGCGAAACTCAAGGATGCCATCGAGCTCTTGGAGCGATTCACCGATAAGTATCCACAGAATCCGCTCATCTTTCGCGTCGCCCTTCGTCGCGCGGAGATTCTCCGCTCCCTTGGACAGTTCGACAAAGCTTTGCTGGTCCTCGAGAACCTCATCCGCGAAAAACCCGCCGACCCTTCCCGCCCGCAAGCCGAGATGGCCAAAGCGGACGCGCTGTTTGGTCTCGCCGAACTTCGCCGCGACCTCAACGGACAACTTTCTCGCCAGCGGGTTGGCCGGGCCGCCGACGCCTATGAACGCATCGCCGAAGCCTCCTGGGCCAAGGACTCGCCGGAGATCAGCACCGAGGCCTGGTATAAATGGGCGGTCGCGCTAATTGAACGCGCCAAGACCGAAGCCGTGATCGAAGCCAAGGTCACCCGACTGGAAGCACGCAAGGTGCTCATCCGCACCTTCGGCATCCTTCGCGGGCCCGCCGCCGCCAGCCCCACCGAGGGCGCCCAGAAACTGTCCTCCGAAGGCCGCCTCTGGCTGGCCCGCTCGATTCTCCTGATGGGCGAGATCTGCGAACAAGACGGCGACCGCGAAGAAGCTATTGCCGCTTATAAGACCATTACCGAAGCAAACCGCGGACTCCCCGCCGACCAGCCTTGCCTGACCGGACAAGCCACGGCCGAAAGCAAACTTGCGAGCCTCCGCAATTCGTCGTCCAATCCCGCCAAGCCCCAATGAGAGACTTCACCTTCCCCTTCGATGCGGGCCCCTTTGTCTGGTTATTGCTCATCCTAGCGTTCATCGCCTTGGTCTTCGTCGTTGAGCGCGCCATGTTCCTGCACCGCGGTCTCGTCCTCTCCTCCGACTTCATCGAAGGGGTCCGCAATAATCTTCGCGCCGGGCGCCCCCTCGAGGCGCTCGCCGCCTGCGAAGAATCCCCGGGGCCGGTTCCCCGCGTGGTCAAAGCCGCCCTTCTTCGTTCTGCCAGCGGCGAAGAAGCCATGCGCGCCTCCGCCACCGAAGCTGCCCTGCTCGAACTCCCCGTCCTTGAACGCCGCTTAGGCACGATCTCCGCCATTGGCCGCGTCGCACCGTTGCTCGGCCTTGCCGGGGCGGTCTTCTCCGGATTCCACCTCGCGACGTCTTTGCGCGACGGCAGCGTCTACGCCGCCGCGGACCACCTGTTGCTCGACGTCCAGGCCGCCCTCGCCACCGCGGGCTTCGCCCTTGTCATCGCGGCGGGTTGCTCGATGGCCCACCATTTCCTCGTCGGCCGCGTACGCTCCATCGTCACCGAGATGGAAATCGCCGCACACTCGATCATCACCTTCGTCCGCCACGAGCTTCCCGAAGAGAAACCCAAGTCTTCTTGAAAATGCAGACGCCTCTCGGAGTCCTGGCCAAGGTACGACCCACGGAACGTGGCATTGATTTCGTACCCATGGCGCTGACGTTCGTGTGTGCCGCCCTGATTTACGTCCTCTCCTCGCAATTCGTCTTCGCCCCGGGATTATACGTCGGCTTCGACAAACGTCCCGGAGCAGTTTCACGCAATCTCAAGACCCCGATCAGCACCGTCGGAGACCTCGCTCGAACCTCGCTGACGGTCACCCTGCTGTCCGCCCGCGGTGCTGGCGTCTTTGTCGTGGCGGGACGCGTCGTCGACCGGACGGATCTCAGCACTGAATTAAGACGCGTAGCCGCAGCCGGCGGCGCAGGTCGTCCTTTGTTAATCAAGGCCGACGCCGCCCTGACGATGCAGAGTTTCCTCGAAGTCTGTGAGATGGCCCGCAAAGCCGGCTTCCCCGGTGTGCTGGTCGCGGCGGACGAACGCTGATTCACGGTTGCCAGAGGTCGGGAAGGTCCGACATTCTGCGGCCAAGTGTCGACCCCCGCGCCCATCCCGCCTATCAATCCTGTGCCCCCCAGGCACATTGGGATTATCATGGACGGCAATGGTCGCTGGGCGGCCGCCAAGGGCCTGCCCCGACTGGAAGGTCATCGTCGCGGGGCGGAAAGACTGATCGAAACCATCGATTCCTGCATCGACCTTGGCGTGAACACCCTGACGGTCTTTGCGTTCTCAGCGGAAAACTGGAAACGCCCGCCCGAGGAAGTCAGCGGCCTTTTCAAACTGGGTGAATGGATTCTTCGCGCGCACCTCGCCCGGCTCGAACGTCGCAACGTCCGCCTGCGGGTCATCGGCGAACTCGCCGCCCTGCCCGAATTCGTCCGCAAGCCGCTGGAAGAAGTCATCGAGTCGAGCCGTAACAACACTGCCTTCAATCTCGTCGTCGCGCTCAATTATGGAGCCCGACAGGAAATCGTCAGCGCCGCCAAGGCCATCGCGGCCGACGCGGCCACCGGAAAGATTAGCGCGGACGACGTCAGCTGGTCGGTGCTTGAATCACACCTCCAGACCGCCGGGATGCCGGACCCCGACCTCATCATCCGCACCTCCGGCGAATTCCGCCTAAGCAATTTCCTGCTGCTACAATCTGCCTACGCTGAGATTGTCTTCGCGTCCGTCTTCTGGCCGGACTTCACCAAAGATCAGCTGCAGCTGGCCCTGGCCGAATACTCCAAACGTGAACGCCGCTACGGCATGACGCACGAACAGGTGCAGACCACCCAGCCATGAAAGATCGCGCCCTCAGCACCATCGGCCTCTGGGTCGTCGTGGGACTCGTGATCTGGGTCGGCGGATTCTTCTCTGTAGCCGAACAATCCGCCTTCGGCCTGCTCGCCATTCTCGTCTGCGCTGCCCAATACGAATTCTATCAACTCGTGCGCAAAATTGAAGGTGTCGGCCGACCGGACCTCACCGGCATCGTCGCCGGTTTTGCTTTGCTGTTCGGGCTATTCTTCCTCGCCGCGGAAGAAGCGCGCGCCAACTACCTCCTGCTCGGCGGAGCGGTCGCCTTCGGCGCCCACTTGCTTTCGCTTCTCAGGACACCTGGACAGGTCCCCGTGTTGCTCCGCCGCTTCCCTACGCTTTACGGATTTGCCTATATCCCGTTCATGCTGGCCTCCTTGATCGCTATCGCGCGCATGAAAGACGGCCACTTGCTCACGGCAAAATCAGTCGGCCTATATTATGTCGTCTGGGTGTTCGTCGCCACGAAGTTCACGGACGTCGGCGGCCTGGTCTTCGGCGTCCCTTTCGGAAAACACAAGATAGCCCCGAACATCAGTCCGGCGAAGAGCTGGGAAGGCTGCGTCGGCGGCCTGGTCACTTCCGCCGCCGCTTCCGCGCTCTTTGCCTGGATTTGCACCGGGCCACTCGGACTGACCTTCATGATCCCGTGGAAGGCCGCGCTGCTCGCATTGCCGATCGCCGCCCTGAGCATTCCGTCCGACCTCGTTGAATCCGTCTTCAAGCGCTTAGCCGGGGCGAAAGATTCTGGCTCTACGATTCCTGGTATCGGTGGTGCCCTCGATCTCATCGACAGCATGGTCCTGACCGCCCCGGCGGCGCTGATCCTTCTCTCCTTCTGTCTGGAGTGGGCCAAGCGAGCAGGATGACCGAACCCTCGCCAGCCATCCATGTGCTGACGGGGCCGACGGCCGTCGGCAAGACGGAGTCAGCGCTGGTCTGGGCGGAGAAGCATGATGCCGAAATCCTTTCTTGTGACTCGGTCTGCGTTTATCGCGGCATGGATATCGGCGCGGCCAAGCCGACAACTGAAGAACAACGTCGCATCCGCCACCATGGCCTCGACCTGATCGAGCCCGACGCACGCTATTCCATTTCACAATACGTCGACATGGCTCGCGCAGCCATCGCCGCCGCCCATGGTCGCGGCAAGCGCATCCTCGTCACCGGCGGCAGCGGCTTCTACCTCGCCGCCTTCTTCGGTCCCGTCACGGATGAGCTAGAAATCCCGCAGGTCATCACCGACGAAGTCCGCACCCTCCAGCGGCAGGGAATCGCCTCACTGCTCCTGAGATTGCGCGAGCTAGAAGGCCCCGCCCTGCCCGAGTGGCTCGACACCCAGAATCCGATCCGCGTAGCCAAAGCGCTGGAGCGCCGCCTCGCCTCCGGACGCACTCTGGACTCCCTACGGGATGAATTCCTGACCCGCCGCGGCCCTTTCGCCGAAAACACCGTCAGTTTCGAACTACTGGAACGTCCCGACGAAGTGCTTAAGGCCAGGATATCCGCCCGGACGGCAACCATGCTTCGCACGGGGCTTCTCGAAGAGTCTGAACGGCTCCTGGCCCTGAATCTTGACCCCGAACTGACATCCTCACGTGCCGTGGGCTATCGGGCCGCCATGGACTGGCTGAGGGGCGGGAAACAAGTAGCCATGGCTGGCTTAGCTGAACGCATCAACCTGGACACTTGGGCCTTGGTTCGCAAACAGCGTAAGTGGTTCCGCAGGTTAGGATTAGCCAAAGATCCTGAATAAGGACTTTTCACCCTGATTCCCCTCAAGCCAAGGCGGTTGATCTTAAAATTGGGTCATTTAAGCCATTTTATAGCCTCCATCCTTGCAACCCCCTGTTTTTTGACCAATTTCGGCACCACACCCCCTACCCACCCTAAACCATGCCCCTAAAACTCGGCCAGCCTCTCCCTGAAATCTCCCTCAAGCAGAAGACCGACGCCGGACTGGTGGACGTCAATCTGCGCCGCAATGTCGGCAAGGGCAAAACGGTCATTCTTTTCGTACCACTCGCCTTTACGGGCGTCTGCACTGAGGAGCTTTGCAAAGTCACGGGCCTCCTCGACGAGTACAAAAAGCTCGGAGCTGATGTGATCGCCATCTCCGTGGATTCGCCTTTCGCCCAGGAAGCTTGGGCCAAACAGGCCAACATCGGCCTCACGCTCGTCTCTGACTTCAACCGCGTCGCCCTCAAGGCCTTCAAGGTCAAGGATACCCGCGTTATTCCTGAAAAGACCGGCCTCCTCAACGTCGCCAAGCGCTCCGTCTTCGTCGCCGACAAAGCCGGCAACGTGATCCACTCCGAAGTGAAGCGCGATCCGGCCTCGATGCCGAATTTCGCCAAGATCAAGAAGGCCGTCGAAGCCTAAGCGTTAATCAGGCTTATTTGAAGGCGGTCGGGCTTGCCCCGACCGCCTTCTTTGCTTTTGGCTCATAGCCCGACCGGCACCTTCCGGACGATACACCTTATCCCACCACCGACCATGGCCCTCCAAGACCCCTTAAAAGCCCTCCGCCCGTTTTCTGCTGGCGGCAAATCCGGGCAAATCTACTCCGTGCCCGCCCTTGAACAGGCTGGCCTCGGTAAAATCTCGCGCCTCCCGGTTTCCATCCGCCTCGTCCTCGAATCCGTGCTGCGTAACTGCGACGGCATCGCCGTCACCGAGAACGATGTGAAGACGCTCGCCGCGTGGAATGCCGCCAAACCCGTCGACACGGAAATTCCGTTCGTCGTCGCGCGCATCGTGTTGCAGGACTTCACCGGCGTCCCCTTGCTCGTCGACCTCGCCGCCATGCGCGAAGCGGTCGCGAAGCTCGGCAAGGATTCCGCCGTCATCGAACCGCTCGTCCCCGTCGACCTCGTCGTCGATCACTCGGTGCAGGTCGACCGAGCCGGCACCGCTTCTTCGTTCCTCGAGAACCTGCGCCAGGAATTCGGCCGCAACACGGAACGTTACGAATTCCTCAAGTGGGGTATGCAGGCTTTCAAGACCTTCGGCGTCGTCCCTCCCGCGATCGGCATCGTCCACCAGGTCAACCTCGAGTTTCTCGCGAAACTGGTCTTCCAGAAAGACGGCGTCTTCTACCCAGACACCCTCGTGGGCACAGACTCTCACACCACAATGATCAACGGTATCGGCGTCGTGGGCTGGGGCGTGGGCGGCATTGAAGCCGAAGCGGGCATGCTCGGACAGCCCGTCTACTTCCAGACGCCGGAAGTCATCGGTGTTAATCTCACCGGCCGCCTCCGCGAGGGCGTCACGGCGACCGACCTCACCCTTCGCCTCACGGAAATCCTCCGCAAGGCCAAGGTCGTCGGCAAGTTCGTCGAGTTCTACGGCGAAGGCACCGAGGCCCTCTCGCTCGCCGATCGCGCCACGATCGCCAACATGGCCCCGGAATACGGCGCCACGATGGGCTTCTTCCCGGTCGACGATAAGTCGCTCGACTATCTCCGCCAGACGGGCCGCGACGAGTCGCACATCGAGCTGGTGAAGGAATATTACAAGGCTCAGGGCCTCTACGGCATCCCGAAGGCTGGGAGCATCGATTACACCCAGAACATCGATCTCGATATCAGCACGGTCGTTCCTTGCGTCTCCGGCCCGAAGCGCCCGCAGGACCGCATCGATCTCCCGAAGATCAAGGACACGTTCAACACGCTGTTCACTGCGCCGAAGGATAAGAACGGCTTCGGTATGGCCGCCACCGCCCGCGACGCCGCCGCGCCCGTCGGCAGCACGGGCCGTCAGCTCAAGCACGCTTCGGTCGTGATTGCTGCGATCACCTCGTGCACCAACACCTCAAATCCTTCCGTGATGGTAGCCGCCGGCCTCGTCGCCAAGAAGGCCGTTGAGAAAGGCCTGACGGTGAATCCGAATGTGAAATGCTCGCTGGCCCCTGGCTCCCGCGTGGTCACCGATTACCTCAACGAGATTCAACTCTCGGGCTACCTTGATCAGCTCGGCTTCAATCTCGTCGGCTACGGCTGCACGACCTGTATCGGTAACTCCGGTCCGCTCGACGCCGACATCGAAGGCGCCATCAAGAACGGCGACCTCGTCACGGCTTCCGTGCTCTCGGGTAACC
>SESF01018413.1_pt1 | contig 50139 bp, 49 predicted proteins | sample 3171521 | NCBI WGS metagenome assembly SESF01 (sample SAMN10866945, study PRJNA518727) | freshwater metagenome | biome: subpolar coniferous forest; feature: holomictic lake; material: water; isolation source: holomictic Lake 227, 6 m and 8 m depth | place: Canada: near Kenora, Ontario | collected...
GTTTCTGGTTCGTCACGGTTGGTGAGAGGGGTTGGGCGGGATGGGTGAAATCGTCGTCGCCTTGGTGGCGGGGCTGTTGTTTGGTGCCGGTCTGGCGCTCTCGGGCATGACCAATCCCGAGGTCGTGCTCGGCTTCCTCGACATCGCCGGAGCCTGGAATCCGGCGCTGCTGTTCGTGATGGCCGGCGCGGTGCCGGTGACCTTCCTCGGCTACCGGCTGGCCTTCCGGCGCGAGCGCTCCTGGTTTTCCGGGCGTTTTGACCTGCCGGCGACCCGGACCCTCGACCGGCCGCTGCTGCTGGGCGCGGCGCTGTTCGGCGCCGGCTGGGGGCTGGCCGGCTATTGTCCGGGTCCGGCGCTGGCCTCGCTGCCGGCCGGCGCTCCGGGGACGCTGGTGTTTCTGGCCGCGATGCTGTGCGGGCTGTGGCTGGTCCGGGTCCGGCGGGCCGGATCGGAGCGATGACGAGTGCGCGACACCATCGGATGACAAGACCGGCTGACGGTCGCGTCCAACGTTAGAGGAGATTGCCGCCATGACCTTCGTGCCGCCCCTGAAGGATGCCGCGCTTTACCGCGACCTCGCCCATATCGGCGGCGCCTGGGTCGGGGCCGACGATGGCGGGCGGTTTCCGGTCACCGACCCGGCCACGGGCGCCGAGCTGGGCCGGGTCGCCGATCTGGGCGCCGGCGAAACCCGGCGCGCGATCGCGGCGGCGGCGGCGGTCTGGCCCGAGTGGCGCGGCCGCACTGCAAAGCAGCGGGCGGCGCTGCTGCGGCGCTGGCATGATCTCATTCTGGAGAACCAGGAAGATCTGGCGCTGCTGCTGACCCTCGAATGCGGCAAGCCGCTGGCCGAGGCCCGGGGCGAAATCGCCTATGGCGCCTCGTTCATCGAGTGGTTCGCCGAGGAGGGCAAGCGGGTCTATGGCGACACCATTCCCGCCACCGCCGCTGACCGCCGCTTTTTCGCGATCAGGCAGCCGATCGGCGTGGCGGCGGCGCTGACGCCCTGGAACTTTCCCAACGCCATGATCACCCGCAAGGTCGCGCCGGCGCTGGCCGCCGGCTGCCCGGTGGTGGTCAAGCCGGCCGAGGACACACCCTTTTCCGCGCTCGCCCTGGCGGTGCTGGCCGAGCGCGCCGGCTTTCCCGCCGGGCTGTTCAACGTCGTGACGACCAACCGCCCGGCCGAGGTCGGCGGCGAATTGTGCGCCAACCCCACCGTGCGCAAGCTCTCGTTCACCGGCTCGACCGCGGTCGGCCGGTTGCTGATGCGCCAGTGCGCCGACACGGTGAAGAAGGTGTCGCTGGAACTGGGCGGCAACGCCCCCTTCATCGTTTTCGACGACGCCGACATCGAGGCCGCGGTGGCGGGGGCCATGGCCTCGAAATTCCGCAATTCCGGCCAGACCTGCGTCTGCGCCAACCGCTTCCTGGTCCAGGACGGCGTTCACGACCGCTTTATCGAGCGCTTCGCCGCCGCCATCGCCGGGCTGACCGTCGCGCCCGGTGTCAGCCCCGGCTGCCAGCAGGGGCCGCTGATCAACGAGGCCGGGCTGGCGAAGGTCGAGGAACTGATCGCCGACGCGGCTTCCCTCGGCGCCACCATCCGCCTTGGCGGCGGCCGCCACGCGCTGGGCGGCACCTTCTACCGGCCGACCCTGATCACCGGCGCCACCCCGGCGATGCGCCTCGCCCGGGAGGAGATTTTCGGCCCCGTGGCGGCGGTGTTCCGCTTTGCCAGCGAAGAGGAGGCGATCCGGCTCGCCAACGACACCGAGTATGGTCTGGCCGCCTACTTCTACGCCCGGGACGTCGGCCGGGTCTGGCGGGTTGCCGAGGCGCTGGAATACGGCATGGTCGGCATCAACGAGGGCATCATCTCGACCGAGGTCGCGCCCTTCGGCGGTGTCAAGAATTCCGGCATCGGCCGCGAAGGCTCGAAGTACGGCATCGAAGATTACCTGGAAATCAAATACCTCTGTCTCGGGGGGATGTAACCGGGCGGGACCTTGCGGAGGGACGGCATGGGGAAATCTCTCTTGCGGCGGATCGGTCCGCCCGCCGAAATCTACGACCTCTGCGGCGAGGGGCGCTTGCGCCGGCTGGGCGCCAATCCGGCGGCGTCGGTGTTCGAGGCGCTGAGCGGCGAGCAGGCACAGGCGCTGGCGGTGGTGGTCGACCGCTGCCTGCTCGAAGGCGGCGCCCAGGAGTTCAGTCTGATCCGGACCCGGTCGGGCACGGCGCAGCCGCAGCGGGTCACCCTCGTGCCTCTGCTCGACGACAGTGGCCAGCCGGCCTCGGTCTTGTGTCTGACCCTGGAGGGGGCGCCGGTGCGCAGCGGCCGTGGCGAGCGGTTGCGGGCGCTCTTGGAGCTGACTTCCGACGATATCTGGGAGTGCGACGCCGAGTTGCGCCTGTCGCGGATTCACGGCCCCAACGCCAGCCATCGGCCGCAATTCTCGGTTTTTCTCGGTTTCACCGCCGATGAGGCGCTGGACCACTCGGTGCCGGCGGAGGATTACCCCCGTCTGGTTGCGGCGCTGGCCGCACGCGAGCCCTTCCGCGACCTGACGCTGCCCGCCCGCCTGCCCAGCGGCGAACGGGAGTGGCTGCGTCTCAGCGGCTTTCCCCTGTTTGACGCCGACGGCAGCTTCACCGGCTACCTCGGCACCTCGAGCCGGGTCACCGAGGAGCGCCAGCGGCTGGCCACCGAGCGCCGCCGTCAGCAGCTGGAAAGTCTGGGCCAGCTCGCGGGCGGCGTCGCCCACGAATTCAACAATCTGCTGGTGCCGATCACCATGCTCTCGAAGATGGCGCTGCCGCGGGTGGGTGACGACGAAACCTTGCGTCTCTTCCTGACCACGATTCACGAAAACGGCTGGAAGGCGGCCGAGATCGTGCGCTCGGTGCTGACCTACGCCCGCCAGATGACTCCGAGCGCCGGGCCGATCGTCTGCGGCGAGGTGGTGGAGGAGCGTATCCGCCTGCTCCGTCAGGCGCTGCCGCCATCGGTGGTGTTCGAAACCGTCATCGCGGACCGCACCAGCCGCGTGCTCGGCAACGCCGCCGAACTCTCTCAGATCATCGTCAACCTGTTCGCCAACGCCGCCGAGTCGGTGGGGGACTACGGCACCATCCGCTGTGTGGTGGCCCGGGTGCCCTTGTCGGCGGCCGAACGCCGGGTGACCGGGCTCGCCGGCACCGAGGCGATGCGCATCACGATCGCCGACACCGGACGCGGCATTGCCGCCGAAATCCGCGACCGCATCTTCGAGCCGTTCTTCACCACCAAGCCGGCCGGCCAGGGTACCGGACTCGGCCTCAGCGTGGTCGAGGGCATCGTCAAGGACTGGGGCGGCAATATCGCGGTGGCCAGTGACCCCGGAGAGGGTGCAGAATTCACCATCCTGCTGCCGGTGGTCGAGGAGACCGCCGGCGCCGGCTGAACCACGAGACTGCGCGCCATGCCTCAACCGTCCCCGCGGCTCAGCCGCCGTCTGGAGATCCTGCCCGGCGACGGTGGCTTGCGTATCGTCGTGGGTGGGGTCTGGCTGATCGCCGATGGTCTGGCGGAGCATGGCGCGGTCGAGCGCGCCCTGGCCGCCGGGGGCTGTTCGCGGCTGGTGGTGGTGGCCGAGGGGCTGGAACGGGCCGACAGCGCGCTCGCGGTCTGGCTCACCGGGCTGCATGATCTCGCCGAGGCGCGCTCGGTGACCCTCGATCTCTCGGGTCTCGATCCCGGGCTGGCCCGGCTAGTCGCGCTGGCCCGCGGCGTGCCCGAGCGCACCGGCACCGACCGCGACACGGTCAAGCTGACCCGGCTCGACAGCGTCGGCCATCACGTGCTCGGCCGCCTGCGCCGGGCCGACGACCAGATTCAGTTTCTCGGCGACCTCGGGCTGGCGGTGGGCCGGCTGGTGCGGGGCCGGGCGCGGCTGCGCTGGCGCGACGTTCTGGAGGCAATGGCCGACAGCGGCCCCAATTCGCTGATGATCGTCACCGTGATCTCGGCGCTGATCGGCATGATCCTGGCCTTCATCGGCGCGATGGAGCTGCGCAAGTTCGGCGCCGAGATCTATGTCGCCAATCTGGTCGGCCTGGCGGTGGTGCGCGAGATGGCGGCGGTGATGACCGGGATCGTGATCGCGGGCAAGACCGGCGCCGCCTTTGCCGCCCGCATCGGCACCATGCAGGCCCAGGAGGAGATCGACGCCCTGACCACTCTCGGCGTCTCCAGCTTCGACTTTCTCGTGCTGCCGCGGGTGATCGGCCTCACCCTGATGATGCCGTTGCTCTATCTCTACTCCTGCGCCGTCGGGCTGGCCGGCGGCATGCTGATCGCCACCGTGACGCTGGGCATTCCGGTCGAGCAGTACTGGGCCTGGATGGTCTGGACCCTGCCGCTCTACCAGTTCGGCATCGGCGTCGCCAAGAGCGCGGTTTTCGGGGCGCTGGTGGCCGCGGTGGGCTGCCTGCGCGGCCTGCAGTGCGGGCGCAGCGCCGCCGCCGTCGGTCAGGCCACCACTTCGGCGGTGGTCACCGGCATTCTTTACATCATTATCGCCGACTCGCTGTTCGCGATCCTGTTGGAGGTCTACCACCTATGACCGGACCGGCGCGCATTCGGGTCTGCGGCCTCGACATGGCCTTTGGCAGCTACGTCGTGCAGCAGGGCGTGAGCTTCGAGGTCGGTTGCGGCGAGATTTTCGTGGTGATGGGCGCCAGCGGCTGCGGCAAGAGCACGCTGTTGCGCCACATGGTCGGGCTGGAGGAACCGGCGGGTGGCGAGATTCTCTATGATGGCGAAAGCTATTGGCAGGCCGACGAGCCCCGCCGCGCCCTGATCAACCGCCGCTTCGGCATCCTCTTTCAGAGCGGCGCCCTCTGGAGTTCCATGAGTCTGGCCGAAAACGTCGCGCTGCCGCTGTCGCTCCATACCACACTCGGCCCGGCCGAGATCGCCGAGCTGGTCTCCTACAAGCTGGCGCTGGTCGGCTTGCGCGGCTTTGAGACCTTCAGCCCTTCGGAGCTTTCGGGCGGCATGAGAAAGCGCGCCGGCCTGGCCCGCGCGATGGCCCTCGACCCCGACATCCTGTTTTTCGACGAGCCGTCGGCCGGCCTCGACCCGGTCAGCGCCCACCGGCTCGACCGCCTGCTGCTGGAACTGCGCGACAGCCTCGGCACCACCATCGTGATGGTCACCCATGAGCTGTCCAGCATCTTCGCGGTTGCCGACACCAGCGTTTTCCTCGACGCCGAAACCCGCACCGCCATCGCCTGGGGGCCGCCCGCCGTGCTAAGAGACCAGTGCGAACACCCGACGGTGCGGGCGTTCCTCTCGCGCGGCGACGCCTGAGGAGAAAGAGCGGCGATGACCCTGAAACCACCCAGCGCGCGCAGTATCGGCCTCTTCGTTGTCGGCGCGCTGGCGCTGACCATCACCGGACTGATCGCCTTCGGCGCCACCAGCTATTTCGAGCACCGGCCGCGGGCGGTGACCTTCTTTCACGGCTCGGTGGCCGGGCTGGCGGCCGGGGCGCCGGTGACCTTTCGCGGCGTGCCGGTGGGCAAGGTGGTCGACATCGCGCTCCAGATCAATTCCGCCACCGGCGCCGCCCATATTCCGGTGATCATGGAGTTCGAACCCGGTCGCATCACGGTCTCGGGCGACGCCGGCGCCGGCGGCGCCGGCCTCTCGAAAAGCATGCTGGCGGCGGGGCTGGGGGCATCGCTGGTGATGCAGAGCTTCATCACGGGTCAGCTCGCGATCGAACTCGACTATCACCCGGCCAGCGAGGAAACCCTGACCGGCATCGATCTGCGGCTGACCGAGATTCCCGAGGCCCGCGGCGGCCTCAACGCCATGAAGGACACCCTCGCCCGGCTGCCGCTCCAGGAACTGGCCGACGACGCGGTGGCCACCTTGCACTCGATCCGGGAACTGGTCTCGGCCGCCGAAACCCGCGAGATTCTGAAATCGGTGACCGCGGCGGCCAGGTCGGCGGCGGCGGTGGCGGCGATCGCCGAATCCCAGGCCGAGGGTCTCAGCAGGGACGCCCGCGAGGCCGCCGGCGCCGCCGCCCGTGCCGCCGGCCGCGCCGAGGCGCTGGTCGCCGAGGTCCAGCCCAAGCTGGTGACCGCGCTGGCCGACCTCGAGCGGCTGCTGGGGCCGGCCGGGGCCGGACAACTGGTCGCCGACGCCCACGCCCTGCTGGCGCCGCGCTCGCCGTTACAGCAGGATATCCAGACCCTGGTCCACAATCTCGCCGGGGCTTCGGGGGCGCTGCGCTCGTTCGCCGATCAGATCGACCGCAACCCCAATGCCCTGGTGGTCGGAAGGAGCCGCAGATGAACCGGTCCAGCGCCGTCGCCCTGCTGTCGTTGCTGTTCGCGCTGCTGGGGGGGGGCGGTTGCACCCCGCCGCCGCCGCCGACGCTCTATGTCCTCCAGGCCCCCGAGGCCGTCGCACCGGCGGCCCGGCCGAACCCGGACCGGGGCGGCCACCGGCTCGCGGTGGCGCTCGGACCGGTGACGGTGCCCGACTATCTCGACCGCACCGACATCGTGCGCCGGGCTGGCGACAACCGCCTGGATCTCGGTGCCGATGAACGCTGGGCCGAGCCGCTGCGCTCGGGCCTGCAACGGCTGCTGATCGCGCTGCTGGCCGACCGGCTGGGGCCGGGCTACTGGGTCACCGGCGGCGCCGGCCGTGCGGGCCAGTTGGAGATCGAGGTCCCGGTCGATATCGAGGCCTTTGAGGAGGATGCCGGCGGGCAGGCGGTGCTGGCCGCGACCTGGGAAGTCCGCGCCGGCGGGCGGGTGGCGCGCGAGCGCACCGGCTATCGCCGCGCCGTTGGTTCCGGCCGGGTCGAGGACCGGGTGCGCGCGCTTTCGGCCGACGTTGCCGACCTTGCCGCCGACCTTGCCGCCGCGATCCGGGCTCAGGGGCGGGATCGCTGAATCGCACTGGAATTATATAGTTTTTTCCACCCCGGCCCGGCCGCGCCGTCTTCCCAGACCCGCCGGGTGAGCGTATAGTTGATGAAAGAGCCGGCCGGGGCGGGAAGGGTATGATGCAGGAAGTCTTGATGCTGCTGGCGGCGGCGGTGATCGGCATGTCGGTGTACAAGACGCCGGCGCTCGATGACTCGGCCGCCGGGCACTTTTCCCTGGCCCTGGCGGCCCAGGGCATCACCGGCGACGCTGCGGCCAGTGCCAGGGCGCTGCTGCTCGATGCCCTCGGACCCGGCGGTGGCCGCGGCCAGCGCACCCATAAGTGCCTGGTGTTCGAGATCGCGGTCGCCGGACCCGACCGCTACCAGTGCCGGCCGTTCCATCTCTCGATCCAGGGGATCAACGAAGCCACGGTCGAGGGTACGCTGTGCCCGCGCGACGGCGCCTGGACCGAAGCCCGCGGGCTGGGCATGATATCGAGCACGCCGCAGGACTCGCACTGGCGCGACGCCACGCTGAGAAAGGGCGCGGCCCTCTACAATGATGCCCAGCTCCGCAGCGTCCTCGGCAGCTACGACTGGCCGGACGCCAGGGTCCAGGTCGGCGGCTACAGCTTTCGCGAGGCGTTGACCTTCGCCCGCATCCGCCTGCCCAACGGCGACGAGCGCTATGTCCTCAAGGACGATCTGGCCCCTGCGGCCGCCCGGCGCTGAGCGCCTCGCCCCCGGTGCGCCCGGCCGCTCATTTGAGCACCGGCAGGCGCCGCGGCCGGAAGGCGCGGGCCTTTTTCTCGGCCACGGTCATCAGCAGGATCATTTCGCCGGCGGTGATGACTTCGACCCATTTGCGCGAGGCCGCCGGGATCGGAATCTTGCGGTTGAGACAAAAATCGACCAGCGATGCCGCCATCTCGACCGCCCGGATTTCGAGGCGGTGACACTCGCCCGAGTCGGAGACGACGGTGATCGTCGAGTGGACCTCGCCGGTCTCGACCGTCCTGTACTCGACGCCGCGGATGGTGCCGGAGGGCAGCACCTCGCGGAGGCGCCGCAGTCGTTCGACATAGGCGGTGATGACTTCCTGGTCGCTGAAGACAAGACAGCGGAATTCTCTCATGGGCCGGTTGACGACGGGGCGGTCGGACGGGAGGGCATCGACAATTCAGGGTGCGATCCGGTAACCCTGGAACCTTCGGCCCGCGGTTGCAAGTGTTCTCTCGGCCGGACTCCGGCGCCTGCGGGACCGGCCGGCCGGTCCCTGCGACCGGAAGTCGCATTGCCCACCGTCTTTTGAAAATTTTCATGATTGTGCCGCTACCCTTCATCCCTGGCCCGGCGATGGCATGGTGATGGACTGGCCATCCGGGCTGGAAGCGGCGGTCAAACGCCCTATCTCTGCGTTATGGCTTCCCCGCCGAAGCCGTTGGTGACCGGAAGTGCCGTTGTCCGCGCCCGGTATCGGATTGGACGCGGGTTTCTCCAGGAGAAACTGCCATGCCGTTACCCTCTCCCTTGAAAAGCATGAACCCCTTGCATCAGGCGATGCTGATTCACGGCAGCGAATGCGAAATCGCCGAGGCCGACGCCTGGGCCCGCGCCCCGATCAGCGCCTCCGATCGGGTCAAGATCAGGGCCAAGATCACGCAGCAGAAGAAACGGCTCTGGCAGGCCAAGCACGGCCGGTGATCCGTCCCGGTTGCCGGTGCTGGAAACCCGGTTCACCGCCCGCGCGGGTGGAACGGTGACCCGGGGTCCGGCACACTCAATCGGACCCGCGGCGCCCTGACACCTGAACGCCTGGGCTGAATCGTCGCCGGGTCGGATATGTTTGGTCTCGAAGCGAAAACTGCCTATACTGGGGGTGGAGCCGCCGTGGCTGTTTTTGGTTGGGACTGGGAGATTATTCTTTGACCCGTCGGATCATTGTGGTCGATCCCGAAGGCCAGGGCAAGCTCGCGCAAAAAAATGCCGAGACGGCCAAGCTTCTTTTCAACACCATGCAAGATATGTTGGTACGATCCTTCGCAGGAAGGCAGAGTATTACTCAGGGCGATCTGCGACTCGTGCTCGGAAAATTTGAAGAGCGCTGGGCAACCATCGAAACGCTGTTCGATCGTGCTGCCAGCGAGAGCATCAATGACCTGACCTTCATTCAGAACGACCGGCGCAAGGATCACCTGACCCGCCTGGTGTTCGCGCGCATTCTGATGAAGGTGCAGGAACGTCCGCTGGCCAAAGGCCCCGGTTGCTATCCCCGCGCCATCGTGACCGGCTTGCAGGCCGCGATCACCGGCATGTTCAGCAAACCCGAGTGGACGATGCTCAATCAGCATGCCAAATGGGTGTTCGAGTTCATGGGCGGCGATTCCGATCCGGTGATCCTGTCTCAGTTGCAGAACAACGAGGCGGTTCAGCTGTTCGCGGAGCCGATCCTGGTCGCGCTGCTGCTGCGGTTCTACCGCTTTACCGTCCGGCGCTCGGAGTTCGTGCGCTTGATCAATGAAGCCGGCCCCGAGGCCGGACCCAAGCTTGGCGACGCCGAGTTCTGTGAACTCTTCGAGGCGTTGTTCGACGGCTACTTCGCCCTGCTGCTGACCGAACACGGGTTGCTCCGGGTCGACATGACCCAGGGCGAGGATTTTCTGATCCGCGTCCGCAGCGTCCAGGACCAGTATCGCCGCTGGAAGGAGGGGCTCAATCCACCCCACGCCAAACGCCGCAGCGGGGCCTGAGCGCCTGGGGAATGCCATACTGGTTTGCTTTGTTAATCTGTCGGCTTAAGCCATCAGGATAGTCCCCACTATCCGGAAAAAACGCCCCCGCCTGTGATCCAACCGGCCGCCCGTCCGCGTAACAAGGTCAAGGAAACCGGACATCAGGCGAAAACGCCGCTTCGGACCCGGGCTCAAGAAGGGGGCATCAGCATGGCCTACATCGACGATCCAGAAACCCAGCGGGCCAATCTGAATTATATCAAGGCCTCGATGCGCGAGCCGCTGCTGAGCCGCGATCACGAGTTTGAGCTGGCGGTGGCGTGGCGGGATCAGGGCGATGAAAAGGCCCTTCACGAGCTGATCCGGGCTTACACCCGGCTGGTGGTGGCGACGGCCTCGCGCTTTCGCAACTATGGATTGCCGATGGGCGATCTGGTCCAGGAGGGCAATGTCGGCCTGATGCAGGCGGCGGCCCGCTTCGAGCCGGGCCGCGAGGTCCGCTTCTCGACCTATGCCGCATGGTGGATCCGCTCGGCGATGCAGGACTACATCCTGCGCAACTGGTCGATCGTGCGCACCGGCACCACCGCGGCACAGAAGTCGCTGTTCTTCAATCTGCGCCGCCTGCGGGCCAAGATCGGCAATCCCACCGGCGCCAGCCTGTCGCCGGCCAACCTCAAATGGATCGCCGAGGAACTCCAGGTCGATGTTTCGGACGTTGAGATGATGGAAATGCGCCTTGCCGCGTCCGATCAGTCACTCAACGCCCCGATCAGCGAGGCCGGAGAGGATGACTGGCAGGACTTTCTGGCCGACGCCCGGCCGAACCCGGAAGACGTCGTGATCGGCATGCGCGACGGCGAGACCCGTTCGCGCTGGCTGGCCGAGGCCTTGGGCGAACTCTCGCCGCGCGAACGGACGATCATCAACCAGCGCCGCCTGCGCGAAGACGGCGCCACTCTGGAAGAGCTGGGCCGGGAACTCGGGGTCAGCAAGGAGCGGGTGCGCCAGCTGGAGCACCGGGCGATGAGCAAGCTGCGCGAATCGATGCTGCGCCGGGTTGAAACCTCGGGCGACCTCTTCACCAACAGCTGAGGCGAGGGCCTGCTACCGCAGCAGGCTCCAGAACATCCGGCTCGCGGTCAGCATCAGGAACAGGGCGAAGGCCCGGCGCAGCAGGACCGGGTCGAGGACGTGAGCGAGACGGCTGCCGAACGGCGCGGTGAGCATCGCGGTGGGGGCGGTCAGGCCGAGGCCGAGCAGACTGACGAAGCCCAGCGACAGCGGCGGTCGACCCGGCACATCCCAGCCGGCGATCATGAAGCCGAGGGTTCCGGGAATGGCGATCATCATGCCGACCGCCGACGAGGTTGCGACCGCGCGCCGGATCGGATAGCGGCACAGCACCAGCGACGGCACCGTGAGGGTGCCGCCGCCAATGCCCATCGTCGCGGAAAAACAGCCGATCAGCGCCGCGATCAGCCGTTGCGTCCAGGCCCCGGGAAGGGCGTCGCGCAGGCGCGCGCCGTCGGGCACCAGCAGCATGTAAAGCGCGACCAGCATCGCCACCGTTCCGAAGACCCCGGTGAGGAGGCTGCCGCGGGCGACGCTGGCCAGGGCCGAACCGGCGAACACCCCGGTGACCACGCCCGGCCCCCAGAGGCGCAGCAGGGCAAAATCGACGGCATCGCGCCGGACATGGATGCGCACCGCCGAGATCGAGGTCGGTACGATCGAGGCCAGCGAAGTGCCGACCGCGAGATGCATGGTCACCGCCGGGTCGATGCCGAGCATGGTGAAGAGCTGGAACAGCACCGGTACGATCACGATGCCGCCGCCGACTCCGAGCAGCCCCGCGATCAGCCCGGCGGCAAGGCCGGCGGCGACCAGGGCCGCGGCGAGGGAAAGCAGTGTGGCCGCATCGGGCATGGAGGACCCTCGAAGTAACACGCAACCGAAGAATGCCGTTCGGTGCACTGCCCCCGGCGCAGCCCGGAGACCGGGTCGGCAGGGCAGGGGCGGCACTATAGGCCGAAGCCGCGGCCCCGATCCAGCGCCGGCCGCGCCCGGGAGGGCTGGACAAAGCTGTTGCCTGTCTTCGTGACAAGGCACTACCATTGAGATATGACGGGCGGTTCGGGAAGATCGCGGGATTGTGGCGGCGCCGGGTCCGGTCAGTCAGAACGTTTCTTGCCATAACGAAGGACGACTGGCGATCCTTCCAGAACCGGTGAGCCCATGCTCGACCTGATTTCGGACATCTGCGACACCTCCGGTTTTATGCCCCATGGATATTGCTTCCTGTGGACGCCGGCCCTGCTGTGGGTCTACGTCGCGTCCGATGCGTTGATCGTGTGCTCGTATTTCTCAATACCGTTTTCGCTCTGGACCTTTGCCAGAAAGCGGCCGGACCTGCCGTTTCGGCGGGTGTTCATCATGTTCGGTCTGTTCGTCCTCGCCTGCGGCACCACCCACCTTTTTTCGATCCTCAACATCTGGTACGCAAACTACTGGTTCGATGCCGGAATCAAGGCGGTTACGGCGGTGGTGTCGACGGCGACCGCGATCATGCTGTGGACCCTGATGCCCAAGGCCCTGGCCCTGCCCAGCCAGACCCAGCTGGCCAACGCCAATCGGGAGTTGAGCGCCGAGAATGCGCGCCGGCGCGAGGCCGAGGCCGAATTGCGCCGGACCAATGCCCTCTTGGAGCGGCGCTCGGGCGAACTGGAGGCGGCCAACCGTGAGTTGGACAGCTTCGCCTATGCCGTGTCCCACGATCTCCGCGCCCCCCTGCGCGCCCTGACCGGCTTCAGTCAGGCCCTGCTCGAGGATCATGGTGGCCAGCTCGATGACGAGGCCCGGCTGTATCTCGATCAGATCGGCAAGGCCAGCGACCATATGAGCCGGTTGGTCGAGGGGTTGCTCACCTTGTCGCGTAGCACCCGGGGCGGCATGCGGCGGACCGGCGTCGATGTCTCGGCGTTGGCCGAGCGCGTCCGCGACGACCTTTGTCACGGTCAGCCCCAGCGCCGGGTCGGTTGGGAGATCGCACCCGGACTGACGGTGACCGGCGATCCCGGGCTGATCGAAGTGGTGGTGCGCAATCTGCTTGCCAACGCCTGGACCTATACCGGCGGCACTCCCGATCCGCTGATCCGCGTTTTTGCCCGCACGGACGAGGGCCGGCTCTGGCTCTGCGTCGCCGACAATGGCGCCGGTTTCGACATGGCCCACGCCGACAAGCTGTTCAAGCCCTTTCAGCGCCTGCATCGCCAGGACGAGTTTCCTGGCATCGGCATCGGTCTGGCCACCGTCGAGCGCATCATCGCCCGGCATGGCGGCGCCATCCGGGCCGAGGGTACGGTCGGCCGGGGAGCCCTGTTCCGGTTCTTTCTGCCCGCCGCCGAGGACTGACTGGGGGACCTGAAATGAGCAATCAGACCATTTTGCTGGTTGAGGACAATCCTCAGGACGAGCTGCTGACGCTGCGGGCTCTGCGCAAGGTCAATCTGGCCAACAACGTCGATATCGTCCGCGATGGACAGCAGGCGCTCGACTATCTTTTTCGCCAGGGCGAATTCGCCGGTCGTACCGACCTCGGCGTGCCGACCGTGATTCTGCTCGACATCAATCTGCCCCGGGTCAGTGGTCTCGACGTGCTGGCCCGGTTGCGGGCGGCACCCGAAACCCGGCTGGTGCCGGTGGTGATCCTGACCTCGTCCGACGAGGAACGGGACCGGCTGCGCAGTTACGAGAACGGCGCCAACAGCTTCGTGCGCAAGCCTGTGGAATTCAGCGAATTCGCCGAGACCGTGGCCCGCCTTGGCATCTACTGGCTGGCGGTCAACCGGGCGCCGTTCGGCTGAGCGTCCGGCCGTCGTAAGCATCATTGCTTAGTGCTCGAACAGGTTTGGGAGCGTATCGTTTGATCCAGGGCGCCGCCGGCGCCACGCAGGCAGGGCGCTGGAGGCGATCAGGTGGGCGGGGATGGTGTCGAGGGGGCGGTGGCCATCGTCGCGGATGATGCCGGTGGCCGCGAATCGCTGGCGGCGCTGCTGGAGGTTCACGGCTTCCGGGCTCGGCAGTACCGTTCGGCCGAAGCGTTTCTCGCCGCCGCCGGGGCCTTGGACGGGCTCGGCTGTCTCGTCGTCGATCTCTCGACGGCCGGGATCCGCGGCCTGGAGTTGCTCGATCGTCTGGCCGCCGCCGCCCCGCCGCCGCCCGCGATCCTGATCGCCGACGAGGTCACGGATCCGTTGCGCCTTCATGCGCAGGAGGCCGGGGCGGTCGCGGTGCTCGACCGGCAGGAACCGCCGCTGGCGCTGGTTGCCCAGGTCCGCCGGGCCGCCGGCTTTTGCCGATAGCGCGGGAGCGACGCTGCCGGACCGGGGTGTTCCGCTCCGAGGCGATCAGCCTCCGGTGGTTGGCCCGGCGTCGGTGACTGCGGCCGGGGCAGGCAGGAAGAAGCGGAAGGTGGCGCCCTGGCCGACGGCGCTTTCGCCGAGGATGGCGCCGCCGTGGCGGTGGATGATCCGCTGCACCGTCGCAAGGCCGATGCCGATGCCGGGAAATTCATCTTCCCGGTGCAGGCGCTGGAAGGGTTTGAACAGCTTGTCGGCGTGGGCCATGGCGAAGCCGGCGCCATTGTCGGTCACGCAGATCCAGAATCGGCCCTCCTCGTGGCGACTGTGGACGCTGATCTCGGCGGCGGCGGCGTGCGCTGTGTATTTCCAGGCGTTGCTCAGCAGGTTGCGCAGCACGACCTCGATCATCCGGGTATCGCCCCAGGCCCTGAGGCCGGGCTCGATCCGGACCACCACCCGACGGTCGGGAAAGGCACGGCCGAGGTCGCGCTGAATGCTGCCCGCCAGCGCCGAGAGATCGACCCGGTGGCGCACGATCTCGCCGCGGGTGCAGCGCGACAGCACCAGCAGGCCATCAACCAGATCGCCCATCTTGCGCGCGGCGGTGATGATGTGGCCGAGATAGACCCGGGCGTCCTGGGTCAACTGGTCGCCGAAATCCTCGATCAGGGCGGCGCTGAAGCCGCCCATGGCGCGCAAGGGCGCGCGCAGATCGTGGGAAACGGCGTAGGCGAAACTGTCGAGTTCGCGGTTGGCGGCGCTGAGTTCGGCGGTGCGTTCATCGACCCGGCGTTCCAGGTCGGCATTGAGGGCCTGAATCTCGGCCTGGGCCTGTTTGCGCTCGGTGATGTCCTGGATCGTGCCGATCAGACGCAGCGGCCGCTGCTCGGGGTCGCAATCGAAGCGGCCGAGGCCGTGGACCCAGCGCTCCTCGCCGGTATCGACCCGGTTGATGCGGTATTCGGCGTCGAAGGGCCGCTGGCACTCGAGCAGGGTCGCGAGATAGGCGCTCATTTCCGCCCGTTGCGCCGGATGGACGATCGCCAGCCAACTGTCGGCGGTCCGCTCGAAATCGGCGCCAATGCCGAAGATGGTGTCGAGCACCTCGGAACTGGTCCAGCGGTTGCTGACGATGTCGTAACCGTAGCTGCCGAGCCGCGCCAACTCCTGGGCCTGACGCAGGGCCTGCTCGACCCGCCGGCGTTCGGTGACGTCCTGGCAGAAGCCGATCAGGTGGGTTTCGGAAATCCGCACCGCGCGCACCAGGATATAGGGGGTTTCGCCGTCGGCTCTCCTGGCCTGGTATTCGGCTTCAATCATGCCGTCGCGCAGGAGGCTGGCGAAGTCGGCAAGGGCGCGGGTCCGGTCGTGATCGCTGAGGACATCGGCGATGCCGAGGGTGAGCAGGGTTGCGGCGTCGTGGCCAACCAGCGCGAGGCCGGCGGGATTGGTCTCGACGAAGCGGCCGGTCTCGTCGACTACGAACACCGCCAGCGGCGAATACTCGATATAGGAGCGGAACTTGGCCTCCGAGGCCGCAATCTGCCGGTTCTGGCTCAGCTTGCTGAAGGCCCAGTGCAGACGCTGCTGCTGCCAGAGCAGGATCAGGATCGCCGCCGCGGCGCAGAGAGCCGCCGCGACCAGACCGCCGGTCACCGCCAGCAGGCGCCGGATGCCGGCCAGCGCCTCCTCCTCGTCCATTTTGGCCACCAGCATCCAGGGCGTCCCCGGCACCGGCAGGGTCGCCGCCAGCACCGGGATCTGCCGGTAGTCCCGCCCGGCGATCAGTCGCTCATTGAGGCGGAGCGCCCGGGCGAGCGGCAGATCGGCGGAGTCGAGGGGCAGGCGCAGATCCAGCGCGGCGTCGGGCCGGAAGTGCAGGGGCGACAGGAAGAGCACGTCGCTTCCGTCCTGGCGCGCCAGCAGGGACTCGCCGCTGGCGCTGCCCAGCGGCCAGGTATTGAGGAACGGATAAAGGAAGTCCTCGGGCCGGAGGTCGATATGGATGGCGCCGAGCGCCCGCCGGCCGCCGCCGGCGGCTTCAGAGTGATAAAGCGGCGCGATGATGCCGAGGCGGATCGCACCGTCGCTCTCCCGGCGCACGAGGTCGAGCAGCAGCGGCTGCCCCGAGCGGAGCGCCTCCGCCACCGTCTCCCGGACCGTGGCCGGAGCCGGGGCGTCCGGCCGGTCGCCGAGCCGCGGACGCCCGTCGGTGTCGAGGATCGAGAGGCCGGCAAAGCTGTAGGTTTCACACAAATTGCGCAGGAGGTCGGCCAGCAGGTCCCGGTCCGCGACGTTGCCGGTGTCGAGCCAGCGCTTCAGCGCCGCTCCAATCACCGGGCTGCCCGAGAGCGAACGGGCGTTGGCGCGGCGTTCGGTCAGCCAGCGGGAAATGCCGTCGACCTTGAGTTCCGCCACCGCCCTGAGGCCGCTGAAGACGTTTTCCCGCAGCGCACCCGACTGGATGCGAAAGGCGGCAAAGGCGATCGTGCCGATCGCCGTGGCCAGGATCAGAAACACGGTCAGCAGCGGCCAGGACATACCGCTGAAGTCCGGCTTCACCATGGTGCCCCGGGCAGCCGCGGTGCGCAGCGCCATGAACAGCAGCGCCGAGGTGACGACGACGAACGCCAGGCCCTTGACGGTGCTCAGCTCCCGAACGGTCGGAATATCGGTCAGATAGGTCAGCCACTGGTCGGAAAAAAGTATCCATAGGGTTGCCACGACGGCATAGCCAATCGTCACCCGGAGGTCATAACGGTTTTTCTTCGAAGTCAGCACGAGCGGCGACAATCCGGATTGAGTCAATGACCTCGTTTTCACGAGCACAGTGTTCCCGAGCACAGTCTTCACTAGCACAGATTATGCCAGCATCAGCACAGAATATGCCAGCATGCAAAATCGGTGTTGGCGGGCTCCTTAGCGGTCTATGGGTGTCCGGGCCCGCGGGTGGGCCTTGTCGTAGACCGTCATCAGGCGTTCGGTCTCGACGTCGGTATAGCGCTGGGTGGTCGACAGCGAGGCGTGGCCGAGCAGGTCCTGAATCGTCCGCAGATCCGCGCCGTCGGCCAGCAGATGGGTGGCGAAGCTGTGGCGGAGGGCGTGGGGGGTGGCGCTGTCGGGCAGGCCGAGACGGGCGCGGAGCGTGCGCATCTGGCGCTGGGCGACGCCGGCATTGAGCCGGCCGCCCCGGGCGCCGACGAACAGCGGCCGGTCGGCCTCGACCCCATAGGGGCAGAGGGCGAGGTAATCCCGGATCGCGGCGCTGACCACCGGCAACACCGGCACCAACCGCTGCTTGCGGCCCTTGCCGGTGACCATGAGAGAGCCGAGGCCGTTGCCGGCGATCATTGCCGGCGCCTCGCGGCGGCTCAGGCTGAGGGCTTCGTCGATGCGCAGGCCGCAGCCATAGAGCAGGGTGAAGAGCGCCCGGTCGCGCTTGCCGATCCAGGCGTCCTCGGGCGCAGCCTCGGCCTCGTCGAGCAAGCCGGCGGCGTCGGGTTCGGGCAGGGGGCGCGGCACCGGCCGCCGCACCCGCGGACTGCGCACGAGGCCGATGGCGCCATTGTGCAGCCGGCCGCTGCGGTCGAGCCAGCGATAGAGGTTGCGCACCGCCGCCAGCGCCCGCGCCCGGCTGGAGGCGGCCAGCCCGGCGCCGGCCCGCTCGGACAGCCAGGACCGGAAGTCGGCGAGGCGGGCTTCGCTCAGATCCTCCAGGCTGGGAAAGCGGCCGAGATGATCGGTGAGGAACGACAAAAAGGCGCCGATGTCGGCAAGGTAGGCATCGAGGGTATGAGGCGAGACCCGGCGCTCGCCGCTCAGCCAGGTCCGCCACACCGCCAGCGTTTCGCTAAGCTCGGGTGCGGCCGCGAAGCCGATTGCCGCTCTGGCCATGCTAACCCTCACTGTCTGAAAAAACAAAAGACAGCGTAGGCGATTAGCCGCCATTCTTCAATCATGGTGAGAGCTGAAGCGGTTCTGTCCCGGCCGCTGTGGCCAAGCGGCACCGCCCGGTCCGGCGACGGGCTAACCGGCCAGGAAGGCCTTGACCTTCAGGAGCACGTCCTTCATCTCGGCCTCGTTCTTGAAACGCTGCTTGAAGGCGGGCAGGAACTTGGGATTGCGGAACTCGCGGCCGATGGTTTCCACCGCCAGCGCCCGCGCCTTGCCCTCGGACAGCTGGATGCCCGAGCAGACCTTGAACAGCAGCGAAATGCGGTCGGCATAGGCCCGGTTGGGCGCCAGCATGATGTCGTTCTTGAAGATGTCGAGCAGCATGGTGTCGACCGCGGTCAGAATTTCCGAGCGGGTCATTTCATCAATCGGCGCCGCGATCAGGGTCTTCATCACTTCGGCCAGGGTGCCGACCGCGGCCAGCCGGTTGCTGCCCTCGCGAAGGCAGATGCGGACCAGATCGTCGGGAGGCATCGCCGAGCGGAAATAGCGGAACACCGAGGCCTTGTTGACCGCGCCGGGGGCCAGCTGGGCCAACCGGCTGAGCACGGCCAGCTTCTCGGTGACCTTGGCGGCGACGCCGACGCTTTCGGCCACGGTCTGAACCGTGATCGCGCGCGCGGCCCGCTGGACCAGGCCGTCGGTGATCTCCTCGTCCTTGACCAGACTGGGCGCGACCTCGTTGAGGTGGCGGATCAGGACGTTGAGCCCTTCCAGTTCCTGCATCAGGCTGCGGCCGGGCAGCAGCGGCTGGCGGCTGATGATCTCGCGCAGCAGGCGCTTGCGCAGCGTCGAGCGCGTGCGCGGCATGCGGCTGTCGTTCATCAGGGTGTTGATGGTGGCGAGGCCGCGCACCACCGCGCCCGAACTGGTCTTGTAAGTGCCGCCGAAGAGATTGGCCACCGTACACATCGCGGAAACGCGGTCGCTGCCCTCTTCGAGCAGTTCGCGGAACGGTCCGGCGGCCGAGAGAATCTCGGAGGCCTGAAGGTCCAGGATGCGGATATGCTTGCGCTCGCAGTCGGGGCTGTAAAGCTGTCCCAGGCGGTCGAGCTTCTCCATCCAGGTCTTGGCGTCGAGCAGATAAGCCGCAATGGTGCGCAGCAAATGATAACTGCCGACCTCGGCGCCGAACTGCTTGTCGAACTGGGCCGCGACCTCGAGGAACCGGCCGGGCTCCAGCTTCGGCACCTTGACCGCGGCGGCATCATTGCGCACCTGGAGAACCAGCTGGCTCCAGAGCGACATCATGTCCTTGAACAGGGTGGCGGCGGAAACCTTGCCGCCGGAGGACTGGGCCAGCGGCACCGCCACCTTCTGGAAGACGCCCTGCAGAATGGTGCCGGCGTTGTCGAGGTCGATCGAGTGCTTTTCCGAGTGGATCAGTTCCAGCACCGTGACCCGTTTGTCCTCCATGTAGCGGCCAAGCTGGCCGCGCAACTCTTCCCGCCCGCGTTCCCGATAGAAATCGCCGAGTTGCCGCCAGACGAACGGAGTACCGATTTCGTTGGCCGGAGCCAGGGGATCCGGCTCGGTGGTCTCGCCGGTCATCCGCTTGAAAATGATGACGCTGTCGGTGAAGTCGTAATCGACATAATGCTCAAGACGGACCACCCGGACACCATCCACGGTCTGGTCCGAGTATAATTGCTCGGCCGCGGTCATGGCTTCGGCGCGGTACGCCCACGAATTCAACCGGTACCATGCCTGGTCCCGGAAAGAATGCAATTCGTAGGTGATACGGATCTCTCCGACGACTTCAGGGTCGGGATGCACGGCCTGGACCTTCGCTCAAAAGCATATAACCTGCGACGTTCATCAATCGTGGCGCCGCGGGATTTGTCCCAAGCATTCCTGGGGTCATCCTGGCGGCAACCAGGGTCTGGTTATAAACCAGCAGACTGGACTGGTGCCAGACATTTTGCCCCCTCAAAACGCGAACCCTTGAAAGCCAAGGATCAGGGCCGGAGTGGGCCAGGGCTGTGTTCCGGCCGCCGCGCCGCCGGGGTGGGGCTAGGGCGACTCGGTGGTGATGCGCCGCAGTATAAGATGGTTGACAGTCATGGTCATGACAACCTCGGCATGCTGATTCAGGGTGGCGTAGGTCAGACGGACGATGCCGCGCTCGGCCCTGCGCGAGGGCAGTAAACCGGCCACCGTCACCTTGACCCGCAAAGTATCGCCGGGGCGGACCGGGCGCAGCCAGCGCACCTCATCGGCACCGGCCTCGCCCTGGCTGGTCCCGGAGATCACTCCGGTGTCGCGGAACAGCCGGAAGGTCAGGATCAGGGTCTGGAAGCCGCTGGCGATGAGGCCGCCATAGGGCGACCGGCTGGCGGCCTGACTGTCGATGTGGAACGGCTGAGGGTCGAAGCGGAAGCCGAAATCGATGATCATCGCCTCGGTGACGGTCAGGCCCTCGGTTTCAAAACTCTGGCCGAGGATGAACTCCTCGAATGAATGTCCGGTCATGGCCGCCTTCCTGCCGCAAGCCTGCCGGTCCGACTATAGGGCCGGGCGGGGAGTCCGGCCACCGCTTCCTGAGACGGAGTCCGGCCTATCGTTTCGCTCCCGCCGCCCGCCTGGCCGGCGCCGCGGCGGTCCGGGCGGTTTTCTTCTGCCGGATGAACAGGGCGAGGCTGGCATCCTCGGTCTTGAGGTGGTTGAGCATCCAGTCGGCAACGAAGCCGACGGCGTCGTCCATCGTGCCGGAGTGCCCGGTCTCCAGGATTCTGGCCCCGAAATCCGATTGCAGGGTGCTGTGCGCGGTCATGTGCGTGTTGACGCCCGGGTAATCGATCCCGAACATCAGGTCTTCCTCTTTTTCAAAATGGGCCTGGAGCAACGCCCTGAGGTCGGAGAGCAACTTGACGTTGTTTAGTCGTGACCGCTGGCTCGCCGAGACGGTCTCAACCAGATTGATGAATTCGATAAGCCGCTTGTGTTCGGCATCAATTGACCGAACGCCGATTTCCAGTGAGTCTGTCCATGTGATCATGTCGGCGCTGGGATATTGTCACAATTTTGAAAAAATAGCGGCACCACTATTCATAATAATTATATCTGCGCCATCGGGCGGGACGCAACGAAAAATTTATAGGCCAAAAGTAGTATTCTTTTGAAAGGAGAGCGCCGTCGCATCACTTTCAAGTCTCTGATCGTTGTCAACCGGATGATGAAATCTTGGGCAGAGAAGGTCAGGCCAAAACGAATGGTTGTGGGAAGCAAGGACCGGAACAATCGATTTTCGCTGCCGTGTTTTCGGCCTTGACGGGTTTGGGGTCGGTTGCCGGGGCGGGGCGCAGGCGCCGTCTTGCTGACGCCACTTTCTGTGCTAACTCTGTTCCGGCTCCGGTCGGGCGACCGGTCGGTCCCTTTGAGAGTCGCGCCGGTGGGAGTTGCTGATGTATAAGCGTTTTTTCATTGCCACCCTTGCTTTGTGGCTGGTCACCGTGGTGGCTGCCGCCACACTCTTCGTCCGCGGCAGCACCGCGCCGGGCAGCGATGGCCGGACCGCGGTCGTGCTGGCGGCGGCGGAGCGGGACTTCATCCTGGGCGAAATGCGGGGCATGCTCGGCGCGGTTCAGGAGATCACCGGCGCCCTCGCCAGCGGCGACCGCACCGGCGTTGCCAGGGCCGCCACCGCGGTCGGCATGACGGTCGATCACGGCGTGCCGGTGGCGCTGATGGCCAAGCTGCCGCTTGAGTTCAAACAGCAGGGCATGGCCATGCATGCCGGCTTTGACGAGATCGCGGCGGCCGCCAGGCGGGGCGACGCGGTGCCGGCGCTGACCGGCCGGCTGGCCGATCAGCTCAGCCTCTGCCTCGGCTGTCATCAGAGTTTCCGCTTCAGTCCGTCGCCCTGAGCGGCCGGCTGGGGCTGGGGCCGGAGATAGCGCGCGATCTCGACCTCGTCGATCTGATCGGGCGAGAGGAAGGTCTCGGCGTAGCGGCGATGGATGCCGGCCACCAGGAACAGCTCAAAGAGGTCGGGGTCGATGTGCTGGTCGCGAACCATCCTGGCCATGATTCCGATCGCCTCGGAGAGGGTTTTCCGGGGCTTATAGGGGCGGTCGCTGGCGGTCAGGGCCTCGAAGATGTCGGCGATCGCCATCATCCGGGCGGGAATGCTCATCTGATCGCGGCTCAGGCCGCGGGGATAGCCGGTGCCATCCATTTTTTCGTGATGGTTGTAGGCCCATTCCGGCACCCGCTCGAGATGGCGCGGGAAGGGCAGCCCCTCCAGCATGATCACGGTTTGCAGGATGTGGTCGTTGATATGAAAGCGGTCCTCGGCGGTCAGGGTGCCGGCGCGGACTGAAAGATTGTGGAGTTCGCCGAGGTTGAAGCGGTGGGCCGGCGGCTTGATCTTGAAGCCCCAGGGGTTGTCGGCGGCGACCGGCTCCTCGACATGGGGGATGAGGTGTCGGGGCTTGTCGGCGAGCAGGGGCTCACGCGCGGGCGGCGGCACCGGCTGGCTCTGCCAGCGCCGGGTTTCGTCGGCGCTGAGACCGAGGCTGTCGTCGAGGGTCCGGACCCAGGTGATGCCGGCGATCCGCCTCAGCCGCTCGACCCGCTCGGCGCTCATGGACTCGCCGCCGATGTTGCAGCCGGCGACGAAGGCGAAATCCTGGTCGAGCCCGGCCAGCCGGGCGTCGCGGGCGGCGGCCAGCGCCGCCTCGTCGCCGCCGGCCAGCACCGCCTTGAGGTACTCGATCTCGACATCGCGCTTGACCACCTCGAAGCGGGTGCGTATCTCGTGGATGCGGTTGTAGATCGTCTCGAGCTTGGTCGCCTTGTCGACCACGTATTCCGGGGTCGTGACCTTGCCGCAATCGTGGAGACCGGCCGCGACCTCCAACTCGTACCATTCATCGTCGGCGAGGGCGAAGCCCGAGAACGGTCCCTCGGTGGTGTCATGGGCGGCCTGGGCCAGCATCGCCACCAGTTCGGGCACCCGGCGGCAATGACCGCCGGTATAGGGCGACTTGGCGTCGATCGCCCCGGCAATCAGCTGGACCAGCGCCTTGAACAGGGTCTTTTGGGCCTCGATCAGCATCTGATTGTCGAGGGCGACCGCGGCCAGCCCGGCCAGGGCCTCGATCAGCGGCACGATCTCGGCCGGGAAGGCGGTGACCCCGCCGCCGGGGGCGCGGGCGTTGATCAGCTGAATGACGCCGATCACATCGCCCTGATGGTTCTTCAGCGGCACGGCCAGGAACGAGATCGAACGGTAGCCGGTGCGGGCATCGAAGGCCCGGGTGCCTTCGAAGTCGAATTCGCCGACCTCGTAGGCGTCGGCGATGCTGACGGTGTGACCCGAAAGCGCGGCATAGGTGGCCACGTTGCGATGGTTGGGCGCGCCGGCGGCGTCGTGGAGCCGGAGCGGCGGAAACGGGATGGTCCGGCCGGTGGTGCCGCCCATGGCCATCGACAGCACGTCGTTGCGCATGATCTCGAAGCTCAGGCCCGCGCCGTCCTGGGTCAGCAGATAGATCGTGCCGCCCTCGGCCTGGGAGAGTTGCTTGGCCTCAAGGAGGATCATCTCCATCAGGCGCTTGTGATTGCGCTCGGTGGTGAGGGCGATTCCGACCTGGATCAGGCGCCGGTAGCGGACCTCCCGGTCGTCAGGCGGGTCCGCTCTGGAATGTGTGGTGGCCATGGCGGGATGCTTCAGGCGGCGGGAGTGGCTGGGCAGCCGTCGGCTAGCCTACCAGATGCGCGCGCCGCCAACATCACATTCATCCGGCCACGGTCTCGAATCGCGGCCGGGCGATGCTGCCTTCGTCTGCTCGTCGATGACCCGGCATGAAACAACTGGCCTGTCATATTTAATTAATTTGATTTTAACGGCGACGCCATGCCAGTAGTTGATCAGCCGTGGTAACGGAGACTCGAAAATGAGCACCGATGTCTGGCAGGAATCCTATAGAACGATTTGGATATCCGACGTTCACCTTGGATCCAGAGGCTGCAACGCTGACCTTCTTCTCGACTTTCTCCGCGCGACCGAATGCGAAACCCTGTATCTGGTCGGCGACATCATTGATGGCTGGCAGTTGCGGCGGAGCTGGTTCTGGCCCCAGGCCCACAACGACGTGGTTCAGAAGCTGTTGCGCAAGGCGCGCAAGGGCACCCATGTCGTCTATGTCCCGGGCAACCACGACGAGTTTGCCCGTCCCTTCGAGGGCCACAGCTTCGGCGCCATCGAGGTGGTCGGTGAGGCCGTTCACCGCACCGCCGACGGCCGCCATCTGCTGGTGATCCATGGCGACTGCTTCGACAAGGTCATGACCTGCGCCCGCTGGCTGGCACTGCTCGGGGACCACGCCTATACCGTGGCGCTGGCGTTCAACCGCTGGTTCAATTTCGGCCGGCGCCGGCTCGGCTATCCCTACTGGTCGGTCTCGGCCTATCTCAAGCTCAAGGTCAAGAACGCGGTCCGCTACATCGGTGATTACGAGGACAGGGTGGTTGAGGCGGCGCGCGACCGCCGGGTCGATGGCGTGGTCTGCGGTCATATCCACCACGCCGAACTGCGCGACGATGGCGGCTGCGTCTATGCCAATTGCGGCGATTGGGTGGAAAGCTGCTCGGCTCTGGTCGAGCACGCCGATGGCCGCCTCGAGATCGTCAACTGGCCCGAGCGGGCCGCCCTGCGGGCGGCGCTCGCCGCGGCCGCGGCGGTGGGAGTCCGGGCATGCGCATAATGATCGTCACCGACGCCTGGGCGCCCCAGATCAACGGCGTGGTGCGGACGCTGGCAACCCTGGCCGGCGAGCTGCGGGCGGGTGGTCACGAGGTGGTGATGGTCACGCCCGATCAGTTCCACACCGTGCCCTGTCCAAGCTACCCCGAGATCCGGCTGGCGCTGCTGCCCGGCCGCCGCGTGGCCCGGTTGATCGAGGAGACCCGGCCCGGCGCGATTCATATCGCCACCGAGGGGCCGCTGGGCTGGGCGGCGCGAAATTATTGTGTGCGTCACAACCTGCCCCATACCACCGCCTACCACACCCGGTTCCCCGAATATGTCCGCGCCCGCTTCGGCGTGCCGCTGCCGGTTTCCTACGCCGTGGTCCGCCGCTTCCATGCCGCCGCCCGGACCATGATGGTGGCGACCCAGACCGTCGAGGATGAGTTGAGGGCCCGGGGATTCCGTCATATCCGGCGCTGGGGCCGGGGGGTGGACACCCGGCTGTTCCGCCCCGGCCTGGGGCCGGTCTATGATCCGCCGCGGCCGATCTTTCTCTATGTCGGCCGGCTGGCGGTGGAGAAGAATGTCGAGGCCTTTCTGTCCCTGGACCTGCCGGGCTCGAAGGTGGCGGTCGGCGATGGTCCCCAGGCCGACGACCTCAGGCGCCGCTTCCCCGACGCCCACTTTCCCGGCCTCAAGCGCGGCCAGGAACTGGCGGCTCATTATGCCGATGCCGACGTCTTCGTCTTTCCCAGCCGCACCGACACCTTCGGGCTGGTGCTGCTGGAGGCGCTGGCCTGCGGTCTGCCGGTCGCGGCGTACCCGGTGGCGGGACCGCTCGATGTCCTGGGCGCCGCCCCGGTCGGCTGTCTCGACCCCGATCTCGGCGCCGCGGCACGGGGGGCGCTGGCCATCTGCCGCGCCGGCTGCCGCCGCTACGCCGAGGCGTTCTCCTGGACGGCCAGCGCCCGGCAGTTTCTGGACAACCTGTCCACCTTCGACTGGGATCACAGCCGCGACCTCAGCCATCCCGATCTGGTTCTCTTTCAACATGCCCTGAGCGACGGCGGCCCGGCATGACCCGACCCGCCGCCCTTCGATCCCGGCGTCCTATTTGCCGCGGATGACCAGGAAGCCGCGATTGGCCTTGGCGTCGCTGTCCTCGGTGGCCATCGAGGCCCAGAGGTCGTTGGCCGGTGCCCAGACCGGCGGCAACCGGTAGCGGGCGACGTCGAGGATGAGGAAGCGGTCGGAAACGGCGTCATAGGCGGCAAGCGGCGAATGGTGGCCGGCGCCCTCCTGGCCGAGATACTTGCGGTGGAAATTGATCAGCACCCGCGCCTTGGGATCGGCGAGTGCCTGGGCGGCGATGGTGCGGAAGCCGGCGAGATCCAGCGGCGCCGCGGCGTGGTGAACATCGACGGTCACGCCATAGCTCCGGATCATGCCCGCCAGTTCTTCCAGGGTCAGGCCGCTGAGATGAACGTATTTGGGCGGCTTGATGGCCAGCACCGCTTCGGTGAAGAAGTTGGTCTGGTCGAAACGGCGGTATGGGTAGATTGCCGGGGCCGGCGGCGACTCGACCTCGAGGGAATTGAGGATGATCGCCGCCGAGGCGACGCCGCAATAGGTCTGGTCGACCTGGGACTCGTAAAAATGCATCAGCTTCCAGAAGCCGGCCTTGGCCTGGGCTTCGGCAAAGAGCTTTTCCGCCGCCGGGTCGTTGATCGAGATCACCTCGGCGAACGCCGGACAGCGCGCCAGCAGAGCAAAGACCGCAACAAGCGCGGCGAGACACAGGCGGATGGACATCGAGGGGGCCTCTCTCGAGAAAAACGGGGTGGGGGCGAGCCCTGATACGGGAGAGCAGAAACCGACCGCCACACATCCAGTGGTAACAAGAATTCCCCCGACCCGGCAAGTCGCTTGATCGGGGATCGGGCCTGCCGGATCCGCGTGGCCTTCCCCGGGGAGGGGGGGATCAGACGGTGCGGGCCTGCTCCAGGGAGGTTACGGCGTTGGCCAGGGCGGTCAGGGCTTCATCGGGATCATCGCCCTGATAAAGGGTGAGCGGGATCAGGTAATCGGCGCACATGCAGATCGTGATCGGCTGGATCGGCCGGCCGATCAGTCCGAGGAAGGTGACATCGGGGACGCGGTCGTTGGCGTCGATGATCGCGGCCAGCAGCCGATCGTTGGTCACGCTTCACCCTCCCCGCGACGCCGGTGTTGCTCCCGGCCAACAATGCCCGTGCCGCCGGGGCGGGTCAACGGGCGGTAGTGTCGCGGGCGTCGCAGCCCCGCCCCTGGCACCGGTTTTGCTGTTTTTTTGAGTCCGGACTGGGCATGGTGCGGTAGGGGCCGGCAGGCTCCGGAGCCGGACGGAGTGAGGGAGGAGCAGGTGGTGAACGCTGGAAAAGACGGCCGCCGGCCGGCGCTGATGTCGGCGGTCAAGATGGTGCTGGCGGCGCTGCTGCGCCTGATCTACCGGGTCGAGGTGCGCGGCCTGGAGCATTACCATGCCGCGGGCGAGCGGGCGGTGGTGGTGGCCAATCACCTGTCGCTGCTCGACGCGCCGCTGCTGGCCGCCTTTCTGCCCGGTCGGCCGTCGCTGGCCATCACCGCCGACATGGAGCGCTGCTGGTGGATGCGGCCGTGGCTGGCGCTGGTTGATGCCTTCAAGGTGGATCCGCGCAGCCCCCTGGCCATGCTGCCGGTGGTGCGGGCGCTGAAGCGCGGCGGTCGCTGCGTGATGTTTCCCGAGGGCCGGCTCAGCGTCACCGGCGCCCTGATGAAGGTCTATGACGGTCCGGCGGTGGTGGCGGCCCGCACACGGTCGTCGATTCTGCCGGTCTGGATCGACGGCACCCAGCATTCTCCCCAGTCGCCGGTCAGCGGCGCGCAGCCGGACGCGAAGGCGCGGCGGCGCTGGTTTCCTCAGGTCACGATCACGATTCTGCCCGCCCGCTTCGTCGATCTGCCCGACGGCGTGCGCGGGCGCAAGCGGCGGCAGCTGGCCGGAGAGCGGCTCTATGACCTGATGACCGAAGCCGCCTTCGAGGCCGGCAATCCCGGGCGCACCCTCTTTGAGGCGATGCTCGACGCCCGCGCCCGCCACGGCGGCGCCAAGGTGGTGTTCGACGATCCCGAGGGCCGGCCGCTCAGCTACGACCGGCTGGTGCTGGCCGCGGCCGTGCTGGGGCCGAAACTGGCCCGAGTCGCGCCGCGCGGGGCCGCGGTCGGGGTGCTGATGCCCAATGTTGTCGGTACCGCGGCGCTGTTCGCCGCGCTCCAGGCCATTGGCCGGGTGCCGGCGATGCTCAATTTCACCGTCGGCCCCTCCCAGCAGGTCGATGCCTGCCGCGTTGCCGATCTCAAGCTGGTGGTGACCGCGCGCCGCTTCGTTGCCGCCGCTCATCTTGAGGCCGCGGTGGCGGCGCTGGCGGCGGTGACCCGCATCGTCTATCTCGAAGACATCCGGGCCAGCCTCACCCTGGCCGACAAGCTGGGCGGCATGCTGGCCAGCGTCCGGGCCCGCGCCGGCCACCGGGCGCTCGGGGTGAAGCCCGACGAGCCGGCGGTGATTCTCTTCACCTCGGGCTCCGAGACCCAGCCGAAGGGGGTGGTGCTGAGCCACCGCAATCTGGTTGCCAACTGCCTTCAGCTCAAGGCCCGGGTCGATTTCTCGCCGGCCGACGTGCTGTTCAACGCCTTGCCGGTGTTCCACTCGTTTGGCATGACCGGCGGCATGGTTCTGCCGCTGGTCTCGGGCTTCAAATGCTTCCTCTATCCGTCGCCGCTCCATTACCGGCAGGTGCCCGAGGCCGCCTACGGCTGCGATGCCACCATGATGTTCGGGACCGACACCTTCCTCAACGTCTATGGCCGCACCGCCCATCCCTATGATTTCCGGGCCGTGCGCTACATCTTCGCCGGCGCCGAGGCGCTGCGCGAAGAAACCCGGCGCCTCTGGGCCGACCGTTTCGGGGTGCGGATTCTCGAGGGCTACGGCGCCACCGAGACCGGGCCGGTGCTGGCGGTCAACACGCCGATGTTTGCCGCGCCGGGTTCGGTCGGCCGCTTTCTGCCCGGCATCCGCCATCGCCTGGAACCGGTAGAGGGTATCGCGGCCGGTGGCCGGCTGCTGGTTTCGGGTCCCAACATCATGATCGGCTATCTCAAGCCCGAGGCGCCGGGCGTGCTGGAACCGACTCCGGATGGCTGGCATGACACCGGTGATATCGTCTCGGTGGATGATCACGGTTTTGCGCGCATCGTCGGCCGGCTGAAGCGCTTCGCCAAGGTCGCGGGCGAAATGGTTTCGCTGTCCGCCGCCGAGGCGCTGGTGGTGTCGCTCTGGCCGGAGCACCGTCACGCCGTGGTCGCCGCCCGTGATCCGCGCAAGGGCGAACAGCTGGTGCTGGTCACCGACCGCGAGGGCGCCGTCCGCACCGCGCTGGCCGAACAGGCCCACAAGCTCGGCGTTTCGGAGCTGCTGATTCCGCGCACCGTGCTGGTGGTCGGCGCGGTGCCGCTGCTCTGTACCGGCAAGATCGATTATGTCCAGGTTCAGGCGCTGGCGGCGGCGCGCCGTGCCGGCCGGCATGCCGCCTGAGGGCGGGAGCGGCCGGCGGCGCGAATTAGGGCTTTGCGCGGCGGCGGAATGGATTTAAATTTCACGGCGCCGCGGGCCGGCTTCGAACGGGCGATGCGGACGATTCCCTTGGGAGGATTTCTCTACAATGTACGTCGCGGAAATCTTGCGCGCCAAAGGCGCCGAAGTGGTTACCATTGTCCAGACCGAAACCGTCGAGGCCGCGGCCAAAGTGCTGCGCGAGAAAAAGTTCGGCTCTCTGGTGGTCCGCGATCGCTCGGGGAAACTCGCCGGGATCGTCACCGAGCGCGATATCATCCGCGCCGTCGCCGAGAAGGGGGCGGCCGGCCTGACCTATAAGGTCGAGGACTTCATGACTCGCGAGGTCCGGACCTGCAAGACCACCGCCACGATCAAGGACGTGATGGAGCTGATGGCCCTGCGCCGGGTCCGTCACGTGCCGGTGGTTGAGAGCGGCGAGCTGCTGGGTATGGTCAGCTCGACCGACATCGTCAAGTATCGCCTGGAAGAGCGGGCCGCCGAAGTGGCGGTGCTGCGCGACGTTACCCGGTCGCGCTGAACGCCCGGCCCCGGTCCCGCTCCGGCGCTGCCGGGGCGGGGCGCGGCCGGTCCGGGCCAGCCGCAAGAGACGCTATGGCGCGATCGCCTTGAACTGCTCGGTGGCCTGGACCAGGGCGGCGCGGATGCCCGGCTCCATCGCCGAATGGCCGGCGTCGGGAATCACCCGGTAGTCTGCTTCGGGCCAGGCGCGGTGCAGGCGGTCGGCGGTGACGATCGGGCAGACGATGTCATAGCGGCCCTGAACGATCACCGCCGGAATCCGGCGCACCCGGTGCACCTCGTCGAGCAGTCTGGTTTCAGGCAGAAACAGGTTGTGGCGGAAATAGTGCGCCTCGATGCGGGCGAGGCCGAGGGCGTGGCTGTCCTCCGAGGCGGCCGAGACCAGCTCGGGGTTGGGCAGCAGCGACGAGCAGGCGCCTTCATAGATGCTCCAGGCCCGCGCCGCGGCGATGCGCACCATCGGGTCGGGGTCATTGAGCCGGCGCCAATAGGCTTCGAGCACGTCCTCGCGCTCGGCCTCGGGCAGAAAGCCGATGAACGCCGCCGCCGCCTCGGGGAAAATCGTGGCCATGCGGGTGAGGAACCAGTCGATCTCGCTGCGCTGCATCAGGAAGATGCCGCGCAGGATCAGGCTGAGGCAGCGGCCGGGGTGGGTCTGGGCATAGGCCAGGGCCAGGGTGCTGCCCCAGGAGCCGCCAAAGACGTGCCAGCGGCTGAGGCCCAGCAGGTCGCGCAGCCGTTCGAGGTCGCCGATCAGGAGTTCGGTGGTGTTGGCCCGGGTCTCGCCCAGCGGTCGCGAGCGGCCGGCGCCGCGCTGGTCGATGATCACGATGCGGTAGTGGGCGGGGTCGAAGAAGCGCCGGTGGGTCGGCGAAGCGCCCGCGCCCGGCCCGCCATGGAGAAAGAGCACGGGCACACCCGCGGGGTTGCCGCTCTGCTCCCAATAGAGGATGTGCTGCTCCGAGACCCGCAGCATGCCGCTCTGATAGGGTTCGATCGGGGGAAACAGTTCGGCGCGCGTCATCATCAAGGCTCGTACGTCCAGGGACGGGAGGGCAAGTCCGGGGGCGCCGGTGTGCCGGTTCCGTGGTTATAAGGTCAGGGGGGCGGTGTCGGCAAGCCGCCGGTCTGGCGCAGCGCCTCGCCGAGCACGATCGCCGCCGCCAGCGCGACGTTGAGCGAGCGCGCCGGCGGCCGGAGCGGGATCAGCAGGCAGGCGTCGGCGGCGGCGGACACGGCCTCGGGTACGCCCGCGCTCTCGCGGCCGACCATCAGCTGGTCGTCGGGCCGGAACGCGAATCGGGCATAGGACAGGCGCGCCCGGGTGGTCAGCAGCACGAGACGGCCCGGCCCGCGCCCGGCCAGGAAGGCGCCCCAGCTGCGATGGCGGATGAAATCCAGCGACTCGGCGTAATCCATCGCGGCCCGGCGCAGCCGGCGGTCGTCGAGTACGAAGCCGGCGGGCTCGATGAGGTCGAGCCCGAGGCCGAAACAGGCGGCCAGCCGCATCATCGCCCCGGTGTTCTGGGGGATGTCGGGTTCGAACAGCACGAGACGCATGACGGCTTTGCTCCAATCCTGGCCCGGCTGCCGGCACGGGGGCGGGCACGCCTCTGGGTACACGATTCCGGGTGGGCTGCGTCAAGGTGCGCACTGCAACCGCGTCACGAACTTGCTATGCCTGGGGTCTTCGTTTGGAAGGTGGCCGGGGTGGTTCCGGCCACCGGCCGCGGGGCGTGTGGGACGGGGATTTGAGTTGATAGGTGTCAACCCTCAACTGTCAAATCTGCGAGGGACGAAAGCGGCGGATGTCTGCTAAGGACAAGCCCGTACTGACCGTTTATTGTCCGCGTGACCGTCAGCGCGTGAGCGGCGCTGGGATCGCCAAGGAGAGAGAAAGCTGATGTCGACCATCGCGCATCCGTCTGGTGCAGAGACTGCCCTCGGGGGCGGCGGAGGAGATGCCTCGCGCCGAAATTTCCTTTATCTCGCAACCTCAGCCGTGGGTGCCGCCGGCCTCGGCGCCTTCGCCTGGCCGCTGATCGACAGCATGAATCCAGCGGCCGATGCCCTGGCTCTGGCGTCGATTGAGGTCGATATCGCCTCGGTCAAGCCGGGCGAGCAGATCGTCGCGACCTGGCAGGGCAAGCCGGTGTTCATTCGCCGCCGGACCCCCGAGGAAATCAAGGCGGCCGAGTCGGTCAGCCTTGCCGACCTCAAGGATCCGCAGCCCGATTCGGCGCGGGTCCAGAAGGCCGAGTGGCTGATCCTGGTCGGCATCTGCACCCATCTCGGTTGCGTTCCGAACTTCGACGGCAAGGGCGGCGGTCACCTTGGCGAATACGGCGGTTGGTTCTGCCCGTGTCACGGTTCGCAGTACGACACCTCCGGACGCATCCGCAAGGGGCCGGCGCCGCAGAACCTCGCTGTGCCGAAATATGTGTTCCTGAAAGACACGGTCATCAAAATCGGCTGATCGGCCCGTCAGGTTAGGAGATATCCAAGATGGCCTTGTATCCATCCAAATTCAATAATCCCGTCGTCAAGTGGATCGACAGCCGGCTGCCGCTCTTCACTTTAATGCACCACGAATACGTTGAGTTCCAGATGCCACGGAACATCAACTATTTGTGGGCCTTCGGTGCCATCGCGATGCTGATGCTGATGACCATGATCATTACCGGGATCATGCTCGCCATGCAGTATACCGCGAATACCGGTCTGGCCTTCGCCTCGGTCGAGCGCATCATGCGCGACGTCAACTTTGGCTGGCTTCTGCGCTATATCCACGCCAATGGCTCGGCCTTCTTCTTCATCGCGGTCTATATCCACCTGTTCCGCGGCCTTTATTATGGCTCCTATCAGGCGCCGCGCGAGATCGTGTGGATTCTCGGCGTCGTGATCTATCTGCTGATGATGGCCAACGGCTTCCTCGGCTACGTGCTGCCCTGGGGCCAGATGAGCTTCTGGGCCGCGACCGTGATCACCAACCTCTTCTCGGCCTTGCCGGTGGTCGGCGATCCCATCGTGACCTGGCTGTGGGGTGGCTTCTCGGTCGATAACCCGACGCTCAACCGCTTCTTCGCGCTCCATTACCTGCTGCCGTTCATCCTGCTCGGCGTGGTGATGCTGCACATCGCGGCGCTGCACATCGCGGGTTCGAACAATCCGCTGGGCATCGAGATCAAGGGACCGCAGGACAGCGTGCCCTTCCATCCCTATGTCACGATAAAGGATATTTTCGCCTTCATCGTGTTCCTGATTCTGTTCTGCGCCTTTGTGTTCTTCGAGCCGAACTACATGGCGCATCCCGACAATTACATTCCAGCCAACCCGCTGGTGACGCCGGCGCACATCGTGCCCGAATGGTACTTCCTGCCGCTCTACGCCATCCTGCGCGCCATCCCCGACAAGCTCGGCGGCATGCTGGCGATGTTCTCGGCGGTGCTGATCCTGTTCGTGCTGCCCTGGCTCGACACCTCCAAGGTCAAGAGCTGCGTCTTCAAGCCGCTGACCCGCGTCGCCTTCTGGTTGCTGGCGATCGACGTGCTGGTGCTCGGCTTCTGCGGCGCCAACCCGCCCGACGGCGCCTGGGTCGTCGCCGCCCGGGTCGGCACCCTCTACTATTTTGGTTACTTCCTGGTTCTGATGCCCCTGCTCGGCAAGATCGAGCGGCCGCTGCCGCGTCCGGCAAGCATCGCCGACTCGATCCTGAAGGGTGGTGGTTCGGTTCATGCTCACGGGGCCGCTGCCCAGCCGATGGAGAAGGCGTGATGCGTCATATGAAATCTGTCATTCTCGCGGCGGCGCTGGTGCTTGGCTTCGGCACCGCCGGCGTGGCCCAGGCCAATGAAGGCGTGGAGTTGCCCCAGCAGAGCTGGCCCCAGGCTGGTCCCTTTGGTCGCATCGACCAGAAGCAGGCCCAGCGCGGGTTCCAGGTCTTCAAGGAAATCTGCGCCAACTGTCATGCGCTCGGTCTGGTCCCCTACCGGGCGCTCAAGGGCATCGGCTTCACCGCCGATCAGGTGAAGGAGATCGCGGCGGCCGCTCAGGTCACCGATGGCCCCAACGATCAGGGAGAGATGTTCCAGCGGCCGGGCAAGCCCTCGGACCGCTTCGTCAAGCCGTTTGCGAATGAGAAGGCCGCCGCCGCCGCCAATGGTGGTGCGGCGCCGCCGGACCTGTCGGTGATCGTCAAGGCGCGGCTTGGGGCGGAGAACTACATCGCCGCTCTCCTGACCGGCTATCCCGACGAACCGCCGGCGGGGGCCCAGGTGCCCGAGGGCAAGTACTATAACAAGTACTTCCCCGGACATGCGATCGGCATGCCAAAGATGCTGTTCGACGACAGCGTCACCTATGCCGACGGCACCAAGGCGACGGCGTTGCAAGAGGCCAAGGACGTGGCCACTTTCCTCTCCTACGTCTCCGAGCCGACCCAGGACGAGCGCAAGGGGCTGGGAGCCAAGGTCATCCTGTTCCTGCTCGTGTTCGCGGGCCTGATGTATGGCTGCAAGCGCCAGTTGTGGGCCGGCCTGCACTGACCGGACCGTCCGTCACTCCGGGAAAAAAGGGCGCCGAAGTGGCGCCCTTTTTTCTTGGCGGGCCAGGACTATTTTGCTGAGACTTGGCCCGGCCATTTGTTGAAGGAAGAGGACCCTCATGGACATAGCGAAAGTTCCGATCGGCCGGATGCCGCCCTGGGACATCAACGTGATGATCGAAATTCCCCTGCGCGGTGAGCCGGTCAAGTACGAGGTCGACAAGGCCTCGGGGGCGGTCTATGTCGACCGTTTCCTCCATACCGCGATGTTCTATCCCGGCAACTATGGCTTTGTGCCCCATACCCTGGCCGCCGACGGCGACCCGGTGGACGTGCTGGTGGTCGGGCCGACCTCGGTGATCCCGGGGGCGATCGTGCGCTCGCGGCCGATCGGTGTGCTGATCATGGAAGACGAGGCGGGCAAGGACGAGAAGATCATCGCCGTGCCGGTCGACGATCTCCATCCCTACCACACCAACGTCGGCTCATACCGCAACCTGCCCGAGATTCTGATCCAGCAGATCACTCACTTCTTCCAGCACTATAAGGACCTGGAAAAGGGCAAGTGGACCAAGGTTGTGCGCTGGGGCGAGGCCGACGAGGCGGCGCAGCTGATCAGCCAGGGCATCGCCGCCCATCGAGAGGCCGAAGCCGGGGCAAGTCCGGAGATCTGAGGCCGGATACCGCTGACGGGTTCCCATCAGCGGAACGCCGCAGGTGCGGCGCGGCGGCGGTCGGTCGCGCGCGGCTTTATGCCGCTCCGGCCGCCGCCGGTGGCACCGGGCCGTAGAGAGTCTGGGCGCGGCTCTCGAAGGCGCTGACCATTCGCCGCACCGCCTCGCTGAACAGGGCGGTGATGATCTTTTGCAAGACCTTCGACTTGAACTCGAAATCGACGAAGAAGTCGACGAGGCAGCCGCCAGGGGCGGCCTCGAAAATCCAGTGACTGGCCAGATACTGGAACGGTCCCTCGGCGAAATTGACGTCGATGCGGCCGGGCGGCACCAGCACCACCCTCGAGGTGAAGCGCTCGCGCACCATCTTGAAGCCGATCATCAGGTCGGCATAGGTGGTGCTGCCGTCGCGCCGGCGGACCCGGGCCCCGATGCACCAGGGCAGGAATTCGGGATAGCGCTCGATATCGGCGACCAGACGGAACATCTGGTCGGGTGTGTAGGGCAGGAATTTCTTTTCGGCATGTGTCGGCATGCGCCCAATTTGCCTTGCTGCCCGGGCCTTGTCTACCCGTCACGTTCCGGAGTTGCGGGCGGGCCGGCGGCCGTCCCGGGCGCCGCCGCCCACGGCTATCCCTGCCGGGCCTGCCGGGCCGCGCGCAGGCGGACGAAATCGTCGCCGGCGTGGTAGGAGGAGCGGGTCAGCGGCGAGGCGGAGACCATGAGGAACCCCTTGGCCCGCGCCTGGGCGGCGTAGGCCTCGAACTCTTCGGGCGGCGGGAAGCGATCAACCGCGGCATGCTTGGGTGTTGGCTGAAGGTACTGGCCGATGGTCAGGAAATCGACGTCGGCGGCACGCAGATCGTCCATCACCTGCCCGATTTCCTCCCGGGTTTCGCCAAGGCCGGCCATGATTCCCGACTTGGTGAACAGTGCCGGCGACAGTTCCTTGGCCCGGGCGAGCAGCGAGAGAGAGGTGAAATAGCGCGCCCCGGGCCGGATGCCGGGATAAAGCCGGGGCACCGTCTCGAGATTATGGTTGAAGACATCGGGGCCGGCGGCGACCACGGTTTCGACCGCGCCCGGCTTCTTCATGAAGTCGGGGGTCAGCACCTCGATGGTGGTGGCCGGCGAGGTCTCGCGCACCCGGCGGATGGTTTCGGCGAACTGGCCGGCGCCGCCGTCGGCCAGATCGTCGCGATCAACCGAGGTCACCACCACATGCCACAGCCCGAGTTCCGCCACCGCCTCGGCGACGTGGCGGGGTTCGTCGCCGTCCACCGGGCCGGGGCGGCCGGTGGCGACGTTGCAGAAGGCACAGGCGCGGGTGCAGGTGGCGCCGAGAATCATGAAGGTGGCGTGGTGGTGCTTCCAGCATTCGCCGATGTTGGGGCAGGCCGCTTCCTCGCACACGGTATGCAGCTTAAGCCCGCGCATCAGCTTGTAGGTATCCTGGTACTCCCGCGACATCGGCGCCTTGACCCGGATCCACGCCGGTTTGCGCGCGACCGGATTGTCGGGCCGGTGGGCCTTTTCCGGATGCCGGACGCGGGCGGTGGGGTCGGCGGGCGAAGACATGACGGCGGCATCCTCTGGTCGGCGGCGCGGTGGCGGCAATGGCGCCGGCCTGCCGGCTTACCACGACACCGACGGAGATGGTAGCCGCCGCTGCGAAAACCAGCCATCGGCGGCCATCGCCGGCCGCAGCCGGCTGAAGACCGGGCCGGCTCCGGCCGCCTCGGGCCCCGGATTTGCGGGCGAGGCCGGGGGCGGGCCCGGCCACGACAGGCGTGAAACCTGCCGCAGGGCCGGGGCGCCGCGGCGGCTGGGGCCGGGGCCCCGGCGCTCGCCCGCCGCGCTCACAGTCCCAGCCCCCGCGCCAGCACGGCCCACACCGCCAGCGTCATCAACACTCCGGACAGTCCCAATAGATCGGTCAGCAACCGCGTCATCGACATCGCAGCCTCCTGATGTCTTCAACGATTCCGGCAACAGCGCCGCGCCCCGATGGTTCGGGACGGACCGGGCGGGGTGCCGGCCTCTGGTTGGGCAACCCCGAATCGGTGTGAGTACATTATAAGAACGTTCCATAAACGTCAAGCGCCCGTTCTGCCAATGTTCTAAATTTTTCGAGCCAGGAAGCCGCCCCGCACCCTCCGGCGCTTTGCGCCCGGCCGGCGTTGTGGCATTGATGGGGCCGTCACCCCCGGCCTCCGAGTCCGTCCCATGACCGCCGACCTCCTGCGCGCCCAGTACGAGGCTTATCCCTACCCGGCCCGCCGGCCAGCCGACGAAGACCAGCGGCTGATCACCGGTTCGCCCAGTCACCTCGATCAGCTCAACCACTATGTCTTCGGCGGCCGGCTCGATTTTGCCGCGCCGCTGCGGCTGCTGGTGGCCGGCGGCGGCACCGGCGACGCGGTGATCATGCTCGGGCAGCAGTTGAAGGACGCCGGCGTGCCGGCGCGCATCACCTATCTCGACCTTTCGGCGGCTTCGCGGGAAATCGCCGAGGCGCGGGCGGCGCGGCGCGGGCTGACCTGCATCGCGTTCCACACCGGTTCGCTGTTCGACCTCGCCGGCGGACACGGGCCATTCGACTACATCGATTGCTGCGGCGTGCTGCACCACCTGGCCGACCCGGCGGCGGGCCTTTCGGCCCTGGCTGCGGTGCTGGCGCCCGGCGGCGGCATCGGGCTGATGGTCTACGCTCCCTATGGCCGCGCCGGGGTCTATCCGATGCAGGACGCCCTTGCCACGCTGACCCGGGGACTGGGGCCGGCGGAGCGGGTCGAGGCGGCGCGCCGGGTGCTGCGGGCGCTGCCCGAGCGCAACGGCCTGCGCAACAATCCGCTGCTCGGCGATCATCTGACCTCCGACGCCGGACTTTATGATCTGCTGCTGCACAGTTGCGACCGCGCCTATACCGTGACCGAACTTGCGGCGCTGGTCGCCGGCTGCGGCCTCGCGATCACCGCTCTGATCGAGCCCGCGCAATACCAGCCCGCGAGCTATGTCAAGGATGCCAGGACGTTGCGGCGGCTGGCCGGGCTGCCCTGGCTCGAGCAGGCGGCCTGGGCCGAGCAGGTCGGGGGGGCGCTGGGCAAGCATGTCGCCTATCTGGTCCGGCCCGGGGACGCGGGCGCCGCGGTGGCCCGCCTGGACGGGCTGGAGGCGGTGCCGGTGCTGCGTGACATCGACGGCCCGGGGCTGGCGCGGGGGCTGCGGCCGGGCGCGATCCTCGACGCCGATTTTCCCGGCCTGAAACTGGCGCTGCCGCTGCCCCGTCTGGCTGGCCCGATTCTGGCCCGGGTCGATGGCCGGACCTCGCTGGCGACGATCTTCGAGGCGGTGCGCGCCCTGGACCGCGGACTCAGCCGCGAGGTGTTCGAGACGCAGGCCCGCCAACTGTTCGGGGCCCTCAACGGCATTGGCAAGATGTATCTGCGCGTCGGCGGCGCGTCCGGCGACCGATGACCGGAGACGGCGTTACGGCCGTTCCTTCTCGGTCGCGATCTTGGCCACGCCGGTGATCACGAAGCCCTTTTCCTTGGGCATGCGGCCGTTGAGCTTGTCGAGCGCCCGGTCCTTGTCCACCGCCCACACGACATAGCGCCGGCCGGTGCACCAAGCCATGTTCAGGTCGGGCGAGGCTTCGGGCAGGACGTGAGTCTTGTAGTTGGGGTGCATCAGGGAAATCACCCAGGTCTGATCATTGGGTGTCTTCCGGTCGTCGAGCACATAGAGCCGGCGGTCGATCTTTTCGGCCTCGGCGATTCTGGTCTTGAGATCGCCGCATTGACCGGACAGCTCCTCGATCTGGTTTTCGAGATGCTTGTCCTGGCGCCGCAGGGCCAGGGTTTCCCGGGCCATGGTCCGGATCGCCAGCGACTGCTCGCGAATCACCGTCCGCAGCCGGTTCATCCGGTGGTCGACCTTCGACAGCCGCTTGCGCGCCCGGACCGCGGTGAGAATCAGGGTCAGCGCAAGGGCGATAATGATCAGAAGGGTCTGGTTATCAGGCACTGTCGTCCGCCATCTGGGCCATGACTCTCGCCTTTCCGGAGCCGGGGCCGGCGCCGCCCTCCGGGTCTTCGTCCCTGTCCTTCAGCCCGAGCTTTTCGACAAAGAAGCCGAAGGTCGCCGGAAAGCGTTCAACCACCGCGATGCGAGCCTCCATCAAAGACCGTGCCCAGACCTCGACCAGCTGCCCGTTTTTCCACGACTCATCGAGCAGCGGGTGCTGCTGGCCCTTGGCGACATACGAAAGCACGTAGCGATTGGCAACCAGAAAATTGTAACAGTTCGTACCGACGGTGTTCTCTCCGATCTGGCGCACCAGCTGGTCACGCGCTGCCAGAATTTTGTTGTGCTTCTTGCGCAGGTTGGCCCGCTGGGTCTGGAGAGAATTGGAGGCCTCGTTGCGTTGGTCAACTACCTGGAGCAGAAAGTCGCGCCGGCGCTTGAACTTGGGAATGAAGGCGGCGCGACGCTCGATCGCATCGCGGAACTTGCGCGCCCGCCCGGAGTTCTCGACCATGACCTGAATGCCCATGGTGAAGAGGCTCGAAACGCCCCAGGCCAGCAACAGGATGAAGGCCAGGAAGAGGACGAGTTCCAGTCCGCGGGCGTCGGCCTGAAAGGTCGCGCCCGATACCAGCATCGACTTTCCCTCCCCCTCCAGCATGGCGAAGTCCATGAAAAGTCCCCTGCGGATGAAATCGCGGCTGCTCCCGTCGTTGCGGCGGATCTAGCATAACTCCGAGGCCGTCACAAGCGCGGCTGGCAGGCCGGCACCACCGCTCAGGGGTCGCCCTTGCGTCGGCCGGTCAGGCCGGCGACGATGCCGTGAAAGGTGCGGACTTCCTGCTCGGTCATGGTCATGCGCTCGAAGGCATTGCGGATGTTGCGCACCATGCTCGGGCGCTTGTCGGGGGTCGAGAAGAAGCGGCAGGCGTCGAGTTCCTGTTCAAGATGCTCAAAGAGGTTGACCAGCGCCGCCTTGGTCGCGGGGGCGCTCTGGCCGGTGTGGAGCACGCGGTCGGGCGGCAGCTCGGGCCAAGTCTGGAACCATTCGTAGGCCACCAGCAGCACCGCCTGGGCCAGATTGAGCGAGGCGAACTGCGGATTGAGCGGAATACTGATCAGGGCGTCGGCCAGCGGCAACTGGTCGTTGATCAGGCCGGTGCGCTCGGGGCCGAACAGCAGGCCGAGGCTGAGTCCCGCCTGCCAGTGGCCGCGCATCTCGGATGCGGCGGCCCGGGGGGTGAGGATGTGCTGCGTCATGCCGCGGTTGCGCGCGGTGGTGGCGTAGACCCGCTGGAGGTCGGCGACGGCATAATCGACGCTGGGATAGAGCCGGGCGGCGTCGAGCACCCGGTCGGCGCCGGCGGCGGTGGCGACGGCGCGGGGATTGGGCCAGCCCTCGCGCGGGCGCACCAGCCTGAGTTCGGTCAGGCCGCAATTCAGCATCGCGCGGGCGACGGCGCCGATGTTCTCGCCGATCTGGGGTTCGACCAGAATCACCACCGGGCCGCCCTCGATCGCCGGGCGGTTGGGATCGCTGCCTGAGGTCATGACGTTGCAGTCACCGGTAGGCCGAGGGGGCGCCGCTGCGATAAAGCTCGAAGATGAAGGCGTCGAGCAGGGCCTCCAGCGAGGCCTCGATGATGCTGGGTGAGACGCCGAGGGTCCACCAGTCGGGAACGCCGTGGCGCTCGTTGCGGATCAGTACCCGGGGCACGGCGTCGGTGCCGAGATCGGCATTGATGATGTGGACGCGGAAATCTTCCAGCCGGATCTCCCGGATCACGGGGTAGCGCGGTTCCAGCGCCTTGCGCAGCGCCAGATCCAGGGCGTGGACCGGGCCGTTGCCGTCGGCGGCCTCGGTGATCAGATCCTCCGTCCGGCGGCCGAAGCGCAGCCGCACCACGGCCAGCGACCGGGTGCGCACCTCGCCCTGATCGTCGTACTGGAGGACGTTGTTGACGTCGACCTGCACCAGCTTGAAATAGGTCGGCACCATGCCGAGGCGGCGCCGCACCAGCATCTCGAAGCTGGCGTCGGCCTCGTCATAGGCGTAGCCGGCGACGTCGCGCTGCTTGATCAACTCGACCAACTGGTCGAGCCGCGGGTCCCTGGCGTCGACGTCGATGCCGAAATCGCGGAGGCGGGTGAGCACGTTGGAGCGTCCGGCCTGATCGGAGATCAGGATGGTGCGCCGGTTGCCGACCCGGGCCGGTTCGATGTGCTCATAGCAAGCCGGGTCCTTTTCCACTGCCGAGGCGTGCAGCCCGCCCTTGTGGGCGAAGGCGCTGGCGCCGACATAGGGCGCGAAGCGGTCGGGAATGCGGTTGAGCCGCTTGTCGAAGCCGCGCGAGATCGCGGTCAGGCCGGCAAGGTCCTTGATCCCGGTGCTGTAGCCCATCTTCAGCACCAGGGTCGGGATGATCGTGACCAGATTGGCGTTGCCGCAGCGCTCGCCCAGGCCGTTCAGCGTGCCCTGGACCATGCGTACACCGGCACGTACGGCGGCGAGGCTGTTGGCGACCGCGGTGCCGGCGTCGTTGTGGCAGTGGATGCCGAGGCCGGCGCCGGGCAGGCGTTCCGCGACCTGGGCCACGATGCGCTCGATCTCGTGGGGCAGGGTGCCGCCGTTGGTGTCGCACAGCACCAGCCAGCGGGCACCGCCGTCATGGGCGGCCTGGAGGCAGGCCAGGGCGTAGTCGGGGTTGGCCTTGAAGCCGTCGAAGAAGTGCTCGGCATCGAAGAGGGCCTCGCCCTTGGCCGCCTGGACCGCGGCGATGCTGTCGCGGATCAGGCGCAGGTTTTCGTCGCGCGGGATGCCGAGGGCGACGTCGACCTGAAAGTCCCAGCTCTTGCCGACCAGACACAACGCCCGGGCCGGCGACTGGATCAGCGTCTGCAGCCCGGGATCGTTGGCCGCCGAGCGGCCGGGCCGCCGGGTCATGCCGAAGGCGGTCAGGGTTGCGGTGTCGAGCCGGGGCGGCGCCGCGAAAAAGGCGTCGTCGGTCGGGTTGGCGCCCGGCCAGCCGCCCTCGATGTAGTCGATGCCGATCCGGTCAAGCTCGAGGGCGATTGCCACCTTCTCGTCGCTGGAAAAGCTCACCCCTTGAGTTTGCGCGCCGTCGCGCAGCGTGGTGTCGTAGAGGTAAATGCGCTCGCCCGCCATCGTCCCGGCCTCGGTTGGAAAGGGCGCTAAGAATGACCAATCGCGGCGCCGCGCTCAATATATTTCGCGGCCGGCCGGGGATGTTTCGCCGCCCGCGGCCGGTTTTTTTCCGCGACTGTTGACAGCGGCGGTTTCCGCTCATATGGTCCGCCGCTTTCACGAACCGTTGTTTCGCACGGGATCGGGGATCGGGATCATATCAGGACCAGATCAGGACCAGGATCATGAAGATCGTCAATTCTCTCAAGTCGATGAAGGCCCGGCACAAGGATTGCCGCATCATCCGCCGCAAGGGCCGGGTGTACGTCATCAACAAGACCAATCCGCGCTTCAAAGCCCGCCAGGGCTGAGCCCGGCGCGGATGGCCGGGCCATCCTCAGCGGCAGCCTCTCCCGGCGATGAGACCATCGTCGGCGGGGAGGCCTTTGCCGTGCCCGGCCTCCGAGTCCCGCCCGGTTCCGAGTCCTGGGACCATCCGGTACGCCCCTGTCCGATGTGGCCGCCCGAGCTGGCGCTGCCACCCGCCGGTCGGCGCCCGCGCGGCGATGCCGGCCCGGTTTCCTGATCTTTGAAATTTCCTCGCCTCCAGACGCTTTGACCGCCATACTGGCGCCGGAAACCAGGAGGATCAGCCATGGCCGAGGCCGCGGCGATATTGCGCGGGCTGCTTGATGAGGCTCTGGCGGCGGTCGCGGTCGACCGCCGTCTGGTCGCCCATCTGCCCGGGCCGCCCAAGGGGCGCACGGTGGTGGTCGGCGCCGGCAAGGCGGCGGCGGCCATGGCGCTGGTGGTCGAGGCCAACTGGCCGTGGGAGCTTTCGGGGCTGGTGGTCACCCGCTATGGCCATGTGCCGGCCGGACTGGCGCCCTCGCGCCGGATCGAGATCATCGAGGCCAGCCACCCCCTGCCCGATGAGCAGGGCGAGCAGGCGGCGCGGCGGATTTTGGATATGGCCGGCGAACTCGGTCCCGACGATCTCCTGTTGTGCCTGATTTCCGGCGGCGGCTCGGCGCTGCTGACCCTGCCGGCGCCCGGGCTGACCCTGGCCGACAAGCGGGCGGTGACCGGCTCGCTGCTGGCCTGCGGCGCATCGATCACCGAAATCAACTGCGTGCGCAAGCATCTCTCGGCGATCAAGGGCGGGCGGCTGGCCGCGGCGGCGGCCCCGGCGCGGGTGGTGGCGCTGCTGGTCTCCGACGTTCCGGGCGACGATCCCTCGGTGATCGCCTCGGGGCCGACGCTGGCCGACCCGACCACCCACGACGACGCCATGGCGGTGCTCTCCAAGTACCATGTCAAGCCGCCGTTGCCGGTGGCCCTGCACCTGATGCGCTTGGGCTCCGAGACACCCAAGCCGGGCGACCCGGCGCTGGCCGGGGCCGAGGCGGTGGTGATCGCCACCGCCCAGGATGCCCTCGAGGCCGCCGCCGCCCAGGCCCGCACCCTCGGGCTGACGCCGCTGATTCTCAGTGACTGCCTGGAGGGCGAGGCGCGGGAGGTGGCCAAGGTTCATGCCGCGATAATCCAGCAGGTGGTGCGTCACCATCAGCCGGTGGCGCCGCCCTGCGTCATTCTTTCGGGCGGCGAGACCACGGTCACCGTGCGCGGACAGGGTGTCGGCGGTCGCAATTCCGAGTTCGCGCTGGCGCTGGCGCTGGCGCTCGACGGTGCCCCCGGGGTCTGGGCGATCGCCTGCGACACCGACGGCATCGACGGCGGCGGCATCGAGGCCGGCGCCCTGGTCTTTCCGGAAACCCTGGCCCGCGCCGCGGCGCGGGGGCTGGACGCCAAGGCCCTGCTCACCGACAATGATTCGGGCGGCTTTTTCGGCGGCCTCGGGGATCTGGTGATCACCGGGCCGACGCTGACCAACGTCAATGACTTCCGGGCGATCATCGTCGATCCGGAGGGCCGGGTGATATCCTCGGGCGGGAGCGGTGCAGGAACATGAAGCCGAGTTACAATCCGTTTCGCCGCTTTCGGCTGACCAAGATCGTTGCCACCCTGGGGCCGGCCAGTTCGACGCCTGAGATGATCAAGACGCTGTTTGAGACCGGGGTCGATGTCTTCCGGCTTAACTTCAGCCACGGCAGCCACGAGGATCACGCCTGGCGCATCGCGGCGATCCGGGCGCTGGAGGAGGATGTCGGGCGGCCGGTGGCGATCATGGCCGATCTTCAGGGGCCGAAGCTGCGCATCGCCACTTTTGCCGCCGGGCCGGTGACGCTGACCGCCGGGCAGAGCTTCCGGCTCGATCTTTCGACCACGCCCGGCGACAGCGCCCGCGTCGGGCTGCCGCATCCCGAGATTTTCGCCGCCCTCGAGGCCGGCACCGACCTTCTGCTCGATGACGGCAAGGTCCGGCTCCGGGTCGGGCGCTGCGGCGCCGATTTCGCCGAAACCACGGTGATCGCCGGCGACCGGCTGTCCAACCGCAAGGGCGTCAATGTGCCGGGGGTGGTGCTGCCCCTGTCGCCGCTCACGCCCAAGGATCAGGCCGATCTCGCCTTCGCGCTCAATTACGGCGTCGACTGGGTGGCGCTCTCGTTCGTGCAGCGGGCCGAAGATGTCGCCGAGGCGCGGCGCCTGATCGCCGGCCGGGCGGCGCTGCTGTCCAAGCTGGAGAAGCCCTCGGCGATCGAGTATCTCGACGAGATCATCGACCTTTCCGACGGGCTGATGGTGGCGCGCGGCGATCTCGGCGTCGAGGTTCCGGCCGAAGACGTGCCGAGCATGCAAAAGCGGATCATCCGTCAGGCCCGCATCGCCGGCAAGCCGGTGATCGTCGCGACCCAGATGCTGGAATCGATGATCTCCGCGCCGACTCCGACCCGGGCCGAGGCCTCGGACGTGGCCACCGCGGTTTATGACGGCGCCGACGCCGTGATGCTGTCGGCCGAGACCGCCTCGGGCAGCTATCCCGTGGAAGCGGTCTCGATGATGGACCGCATCGTCAGCCGGGTCGAAAAGGATCCGATGTACCGCACGATCATGGACCTCCGTCACCCCGATCCGCGTCAGACCGCGGCCGACGCCATCACCGCCGCGGCCCATCAGGTCGCCCACACCATCGGTGCCGCCGCCATTGTCACCTATACCACCTCGGGTTCGACCACGCTGCGCGCCTCCCGCGAGCGGCCGGAAGTGCCGATTCTCTGTCTGACCTCGAAGATCGAGACCGCGCGCCGGCTGGTGCTGGCCTACGCCACCCACACCGTCCACACCACCGATGTCGCCAACGTCTCGGAGATGGTGCAGAAAGCCTGCCGCACCGCCTATCTCGACGGTTTCGCCGAGCCCGGCCAGCGGCTGGTGATCACCGCCGGCGTTCCGTTCGGCACTCCGGGCAGCACCAACATGCTGCGCATCGCCTGGGTCGAAGGGTAGGGCAAGCCGCCGGTTCGCGGCCATTGACTTTCCTTGGGCGCGGGTTCAAGGGAAGCGTCCTGAAGGTCTTTCCCCCGATCCAGTCGCGGTTTTTGCCATGACCGACCCGTTGACCATCGCCCTCGCCCAGATCAATCCCACCGTCGGCAATCTGCGCGGCAATCTCGAGCGCGTGCGCGAGGCGCGGGCGCAGGCGGCCGGGCGCGGCGCCGGACTGGTGGTCTATCCCGAGCTGGTGGTTTCGGGCTATCCGCCCGAAGATCTGGTGCTGAAGCCATTCTTTCTCGATCAGATCGAGCAGGGTGTCGCCGTGCTGGCCGCCGAGACCATCGATGGCGGACCGGCGCTGCTGCTGGGCACGCCCTGGCGGGTCGGGGGCCGGGTGCACAACGCGGCGCTGCTGCTGACCGGTGGCACCGTGGCCGCGGTGCGGCTGAAGGTCGATCTGCCCAATTACGGCGTCTTTGACGAAAAACGGGTGTTCGCGGCCGGGCCACTGCCGGAACCGTTGCTGTTCGGCGGCGTGCGGCTCGGGGTGATGATCTGCGAGGACATGTGGCAGCCGACGGTGGCCGCGGCGCTGGCCGCCGCCGGTGCCGATCTGCTGGTGGTGCTCAACGGCAGCCCGTTTGAGACCGGGAAGAGCGGCCGGCGGCTGGAACTGGCGCGGGCCCGGGTCGGCGAGACCGGGCTGCCGCTGCTTTACGTCAATCAGGTCGGCGGTCAGGACGAACTGGTGTTCGACGGCAATTCCTTCGCCCTTGATGCCAGCGGTGCCGTGGCCGCACAGGCGCCCTCGTTCCGGGAATATCTCTTGCTCAACAGCTGGCGCCGCGGCGATGGCGGCCGCTGGACCGCCGAAGGCGGCGAGACCGGCGCTCCGGCCGAGGGGCTGGCCGCGATCTACCAGGCGATGGTCGTGGGCCTTCGCGATTACGTCAACAAGAACCGCTTTCCCGGCGTGCTGCTCGGCCTTTCCGGCGGCATCGACAGCGCGATCAGCGCCGCGGTGGCGGTGGATGCGCTTGGCGCCGGCCGGGTCCATTGCGTGATGATGCCCTCGCCCTATACCTCGACCGACAGCACCGAGGATGCCGCCGAGGTCGCCGGGCTGCTCGGCTGCAAGCTCGACACCGTCTCGATCGAGACCGCGATGACCGCGCTCGATACCCTGCTGGCCCCGGTCTTCGCCGGCACCGATCCCGACATCACCGAGGAAAACCTCCAGTCGCGCCTGCGCGGCCTGATCCTGATGGCGCTCTCCAACAAGTTCGGCGCCATGGTTCTGTCGACCGGCAACAAGTCCGAGATGTCGGTCGGCTACGCCACCCTTTATGGCGACATGTGCGGCGGCTATTCGGTACTGAAGGACGTCTACAAGACCACGGTGTTCGCGCTTTCGCGCTGGCGCAACCATCACCTGCCCGAGGGCGCGCTCGGGCCGGGTGGCCGGGTGGTGCCGGAGCGGGTGCTGACCAAGCCGCCGACCGCGGAACTCAAGCCCAACCAGACCGATCAGGACACCCTGCCGCCCTACCACGTGCTTGACGACATCCTGGAATGTCTGGTCGAGAACGAGATGGGCGCGGAGGAAATCGTGGCCCGCGGCCACGACGCCGAAACGGTCAACCGGGTCTGGCGCATGCTCGACCGCGCCGAGTACAAGCGCCGGCAGGCGCCGCCGGGGGTCAAGATCAGCCGGCGCGGTTTCGGCCGTGACCGCCGCTATCCGATCACCAACCGCTTCCTGACCGTGCGCTGAGGCCAGGGAAGTCGGGACGCCGGGAGGGCCGATGATGTCGCTGTTTTCTCCCGAGACTCTGCCCGCCGAGCGTCTGACCGCCGCCGAGGCGGCCGGGGAGCTGGCCCGTCTCGCCGCCCTGGTCGCCCACCACGACCGGCTCTATCACCAGCTCGACGCTCCCGAGATCAGCGACGGCGACTATGACGCCCTGGTCCGGCGCAACGCCGCGATCGAGGCGCGTTTTCCCGGTTTGGTCCGGCCCGACAGCCCGTCGGCCCGGGTTGGCGCCGCACCGGTGGCCGGCTTTCGCAAGGTCGCCCACACGGTGCCGATGCTGTCGCTGGGCAACGCCTTTTCCGAAGCCGAGGTCGCCGAGTTTGTGGTCCGGCTGCGGCGGTTTCTCAATTTCGCCGAGGACGACGAACTGGTGCTGGTCGCCGAGCCCAAGATCGACGGCCTGTCCTGCTCGCTGCGCTACGAGCGCGGCCGGCTGGTGCTGGCGGCGACCCGGGGAGACGGCGCCGAGGGCGAGGAGGTTACCCGCAACGTCCTGACCATCCGGGAACTGCCCCGGCTGCTCGACGGTCCCGGTGTGCCCGCGGTGCTGGAGGTGCGGGGCGAAGTCTATATGAACCGGGTCGATTTCCAGGCCATGAACCGCGAGCGCTCGGCGCTCGGCGGTGAGAGCTTCGCCAATCCGCGCAATGCCGCGGCCGGCTCGCTGCGTCAGCTCAATCCGGCGGTGACCGCCGGCCGGCCGCTGCGCTTCTTCGGCTATGCCCTGGGCGAGGTGTCACAGCCGCTGGCCGCGAGCCACCAGGAGATGCGGCGCCGGCTCGCCGGCTGGGGCTTCAGCCTCAACGAACCGGCGCGGGCCTGCCGGAGCGTCGGGGAACTGATGGACTATTACCGCGAGATCGAGGCCGGGCGGGCCGAACTGCCCTTCGACATCGACGGCGTGGTCTACAAGGTCGACCGCGCCGATCTCCGCGAGCGGCTGGGCTCGACCGCCAAGGGGCCGCGTTGGGCGATCGCCCATAAATTCGCCGCCGAGCAGGCCCGGACGCGGCTGGTCCGGATCAGCCTCCAGGTTGGACGGACCGGAGCGCTGACCCCGGTCGCCGAACTGGAGCCGGTCACGGTCGGCGGCGTGAGCGTCTCGCGCGCCACCCTCCACAACGAGGACGAGGTCGCGCGGAAGGATGTCAGGGCCGGCGATCTCGTGCTGGTGCAGCGGGCGGGCGACGTCATTCCCCAGATCGTGCGGTCGCTCGAACACGCCGCCGGCAGCCAGCCCTTTGCGATGCCCGAGTGTTGCCCCGAGTGCGGCAGTGCCGCGATCCGCGAGGAGGGTGAGGCGGTGCGCCGCTGCGCCGGCGGTCTGATCTGCCCGGCCCAGGCCCTGGAGCGCCTCCGCCATTTCGTCTCCCGCGACGCCTTCGACATCGAGGGGCTGGGAGAGAAGATCATCGCCGAGTTCTGGGCGGAAAAGCGGATTGCGACCCCGGGCGACATTTTCCGCCTTGCCCGGCGCGATGCCGAAGCCGGCAACGCCCAGGCTCTGCGCCGGCGGGCGGGCTGGGGCGCCAAGTCGGCGGCCAATCTCTTTGAGGCGATCGAGGCCCGGCGGACGATCCCGCTCGACCGCTTCATCTTTGCCCTCGGCATCCGCCAGATCGGTCAGGCGACCGCCCGGTTGCTCGCCCGGACCTATGGCACCGAGGCGGCGTGGCGGGCGGCGATGCTGGCGGCGGCAACCGACCGTGACGGCCCGGCCTGGGCGGAGCTGACCGGCATCGATCAGATCGGGCCGGCGGTCGCCGGGGATCTGGCGGCGTTCTTCACCGAGCCCCACAATCTCGCAGTGCTCGAGGATCTGGCCAGGGAAGTCACGGTCACGGCGTTCGAGCCGCCCAGGGTCACGGACTCGCCGATCGCCGGCAAGACTCTGGTCTTCACCGGGACGCTGTCGGCAATGAGCCGGGGCGAGGCCAAGGCGCGGGCCGAGGCGCTGGGGGCCAAGGTCGCGGGCACGGTGTCGGCCCGGACTGATTATCTGGTGGCGGGGGCCGAGGCCGGCTCGAAGGCGACCAAAGCGGCGGCGCTGGGGGTGACGGTGCTGACGGAAGACGAGTGGCTGAGACTGCTGGAGGGGCGCAGCCCGCCCTGACTCCGCGGCCGGTCGACTCGGCTACATCGAGGTGCCGACCTGCCAGCCGCCGAGCCAGATCACCGCCTGATCCGAGTTCTCGTGATAAGGGTTGGCCGTGGCCGGCTGCCCGGCCTTGGCGGCATCGACGCCCTGGCGGAAGGTGCTGAGAGACCATCCCCGCGACATGCCGGAACTCGCACCCGCTGTCCGTTCCGAAGGGCGGGGCGCCCGCTCCTGATCCATCTCGTGGCTCCGTATGAGGGCTGCGCGGCTGTCGCGTGCTTGAGACCGGTCGCCGGCAGGACATCCAACCCGCTTCGGAACAGAAGCGCCGCTGAAAGAGGCCGGCTGACCGGACTGTTCATGCAAGCCCTGCATCGCTTTTTTTCGCTCCCTCGGATTTTTTCTCGAACCGGACCCATATATCCATCATGGATAACGGCTCGACTGGTCGAGGCCAGCCATTGCTTCAGAAGGACCCCGAAGCGCCACCAGTTGAAGAGCATCATCAGGCAGCCTGCTTCGATATAATAATTATGGCATCCGGTCCAAGAATGTCAATGCTAAACAGCAGTTCTCAGTATGAGCC
>SESF01014168.1_pt1 | contig 50115 bp, 44 predicted proteins | sample 3171521 | NCBI WGS metagenome assembly SESF01 (sample SAMN10866945, study PRJNA518727) | freshwater metagenome | biome: subpolar coniferous forest; feature: holomictic lake; material: water; isolation source: holomictic Lake 227, 6 m and 8 m depth | place: Canada: near Kenora, Ontario | collected...
ACCTGATCGGAGACCGCTCTAAAACCTGACAAAAAAAAGAGCGGCGCCGGGCGGCGCCGCTCCCAATCCTTAAACCCGAACCGAACCGGTCAGTGGCCGGCGCCCGCCTCGAGGATCGCCGACAATTGCTCGCGCGCGATAGTGAGGTTGTATTCGGCCTTGGCCCGCTCTTCGTCGGTCTTGGCGTCTTCGACGTCTTCACCGAAATTCTTGATGTTCTGCTCGACCTTGACCCGGTCGAGGCTGCTGACCTTTACCGCCTGCTCGACCAGCACCGTGACCCGTTCCGCAGTCACCTCGGCAAAGCCACCGGTGACGAAAATCCGGTCAGTGACCCGGTCATCCTCGTAAATGGCGATCGCGCCGGGGCGAACCGTGGTGATCAACGGAATGTGCCCGGCGAGAACGCCGTAGTAGCCCTCTCCACCAGGAACGACCACCATATCCACCGGCTGGGAGATCAGCAGTTCCTCGGGCGAGACCAGCTCGAATTCGACCTTTTCCGCCATTGTCCTAATCCTTACCCCTCCCCCGGACCCGGGAGAGGGAGTGTTCGGCATTCATACCTGGATCATCGCACCGACCCAAGGGTCAGGCGACTTCGGCAGCCATCTTCTTGGCCTTGACCACCGCCTCTTCGATGGTGCCGACCATATAGAACGCCGACTCCGGCAGATGGTCGTAGTCGCCATCGCAGATGCCCTTGAAGCCCTTAATGGTGTCTTCGAGGCTGACCAGAGCGCCCGGGGTACCGGTGAACACTTCGGCGACATGGAAGGGCTGCGAAAGGAAGCGCTGAATCTTGCGGGCGCGCGCCACCACCAGCTTGTCTTCTTCGGACAGCTCGTCCATGCCCAGAATGGCGATGATGTCCTGCAACGACTTGTAGGTCTGGAGAACCTTCTGGACACCGCGGGCCACCGCATAGTGCTCCTCGCCGACCACGCGGGGATCGAGGATGCGGCTGGTCGAGTCCAGCGGATCGACCGCAGGATAGATGCCCAACTCGGCGATCTGCCGGCTGAGCACCGTGGTCGCGTCCAAGTGAGCGAACGAGGTCGCAGGCGCCGGATCGGTCAAGTCGTCGGCCGGCACGTAAATCGCCTGCACCGAGGTGATCGACCCCTTCTTGGTGGTGGTAATGCGCTCCTGCAGCGCGCCCATGTCGGTGGCCAGCGTCGGCTGATAGCCGACCGCCGAGGGAATACGGCCAAGCAGCGCCGAGACCTCGGAGCCCGCCTGGGTAAAGCGGAAGATGTTGTCGATGAAGAACAGCACGTCCTGGCCTTCCTGATCGCGGAAATACTCCGCGAGGGTCAGGCCGGTCAGGGCGACGCGCATGCGGGCGCCCGGCGGTTCGTTCATCTGACCATAAACGAGCGCCGCCTTCGAGGGCGAGCCGTCGGTCTTGATGACGCCCGATTGGATCATTTCGTGGTACAGGTCGTTGCCTTCACGGGTCCGCTCACCGACGCCGGCAAACACCGAGAAGCCACCGTGGGCCTTGGCGACGTTGTTGATCAGTTCCATGATCAAGACGGTCTTGCCCACGCCGGCACCACCGAAGAGGCCGATCTTGCCGCCGCGGGCGTAGGGCGCGAGAAGGTCGACGACCTTGATGCCGGTGACCAGCACCTGGGCCTCGGTGGACTGCTCGACGAATTCCGGTGCCGCGCGATGGATCGGCAGGCTCAGCTTGGCGCCGACCGGGCCGCGCTCGTCCACGGGGTCGCCGATGACGTTGATGATGCGGCCGAGGGTCTCCGGGCCGACCGGCACGGTAATCGGCGCGCCGGTGTCGATGACCTCGGCGCCGCGCACCAAGCCGTCGGTGATGTCCATCGCGACGGTGCGTACGACACCCTCGCCGAGATGCTGGGCGACTTCCAGCACCAGGACCTTGCCGTCGTTGCGGGCATGAAGCGCGTTAAGAATCGCCGGCAACTCGCCAGCGAACTGAACGTCGATAACCGCGCCCAGCACCTGCGTAATCTTGCCGACGGCGTTGGTCGCCTTGGTTTTTTTAGCCATGGAGTAAAGCTCCCTCGGATCCCGAACTGTCCAGTTGATCCCGTTGCCGATCTCAGAGCGCTTCAGCGCCCGAAATGATTTCAATCAGTTCCTTGGTGATGACGGCCTGACGGGTGCGGTTGTAGTTGAGCGTGAGTTTCTGTATCATCTCGCCCGCGTTGCGGGTGGCATTGTCCATCGCGGCCATCCGGGCGCCCTGCTCACTGGCAGCGCTTTCAAGCAGCGCCCGAAATATCTGGAAGGCCAGATTTCGCGGCAGCAGTTCCGCAAGAATAACCTGCTCTTCCGGCTCAAACTCAATTGAGGGCTTCAGCGGATCGTGCCCGATGATATCGTCTCGGGGTTTGGGCGGCGCCAACGGGACCAGTTGCTGAAGGGTCACGATCTGGGCGATTACCGACTTGAATTTGTTGTACACCACATGGGCGACATCAAAGTCACCGGCATCGAACAGTTCGATGACCTTGTTCGAAACCGTTTTCGCATCGGCAAACGTCAACCGCGGTTTGCCGATTTCCTCAAAGTAGTGGACGATCAGGTTACCGTAATCCCGCCGCAGCTGATCGCGCCCCTTGCGGCCAACACAGATCAGCTTGGTCGTCTTGCCCTCGGCATCGTTCCGCTGGATGGCCCGGCGGACCTCCCGGACGATGGTCGAGTTGAAACCACCGCACAGACCGCGGTCCGAAGTCACCACCAGCAACAGCTGAACCTTGTCCGAACCGGACCCGGTGACCAGCTTGGGCAGGCCGTCCTCGTTGGCTCCCTTCTCCAGGATGTCGGAGGCCAGGGACTCCAGCATCCGATCCATGCGTTCGGCATAGGGACGGCTGGCCTCCGCCTGCTCCTGCGCACGCCGGAGCTTGGAGGCCGCGACCATCTTCATCGCCGAGGTGATCTTCCGCGTCGATTGGACGCTGGCGATCCGGTTCTTGAGGTCCTTAAGGCTAGGCATATAGGGCCTTCATCTCACAGGGTTGAGCGCATCGTCGCACGAGGTCTCCCGGTGTCCGCTTACACGAACACCTTGGCGAACTCGCCGACGAAAGCCTTCAACCGCTCTTCGGTAGCCGGCGACAGCGCCTTCTCGTTACGGATCACGGCGAGAATGTCCGAGCCCTTGAGCCGGATTTCCTCGAGCAGCTTCTTTTCGAACCGGTTGACCTCATCGACGGCGATGCGATCAAGGAAGCCGCGCACGCCGGCAAAGATCGAGACCACCTGCTCTTCAATCGGCAGCGGCGCAAACTGGCCCTGCTTCAGCAGTTCGGTCAGACGGACGCCGCGCGCCAGCAGGCGCTGGGTCGCAGGATCGAGGTCGGAGGCGAACTGGGCGAAGGCCGCCATTTCGCGGTACTGGGCCAGTTCGAGCTTGATCGAGCCCGAAACCTGCTTCATCGCCTTGATCTGCGCCGAGGAGCCGACGCGACTGACCGAGAGGCCGACGTTGATGGCGGGGCGGATGCCACGATAGAAGAGCGTGGTTTCCAGGAAGATCTGGCCGTCGGTGATCGAGATCACGTTGGTCGGAATGTAGGCGGAGACGTCGCCGGCCTGGGTCTCAATGATCGGCAGCGCGGTCAGAGAGCCGTTGCCCGAGGCGTCACCCATCTTGGCGGCCCGCTCGAGCAGGCGTGAGTGCAGATAGAACACGTCGCCGGGATAGGCTTCGCGGCCCGGCGGGCGGCGCAGCAGCAGCGACATCTGGCGATAGGACACCGCCTGCTTGGACAAATCGTCATAGACGATCACGGCATGCATGCCGTTGTCGCGGAAGAACTCGCCCATGGTGCAACCGGTGTAGGGCGCCAGAAACTGCAGCGGCGCCGGTTCGGAGGCGGTGGCGGCGACGATGATGCTGTACTTGAGGCAGCCGGCGTCTTCCAGCGTCTTGACGATTTGGGCGACCGTCGACCGCTTCTGACCCACCGCGACGTAGATGCAATAGAGCTTCTTGCTCTCGTCGTCGCCTTCGTTGACGCCCTTCTGATTGATGAAGGTGTCGAGAGCGACGGCGGTCTTGCCTGTCTGGCGATCGCCGATGATCAGTTCGCGCTGGCCGCGGCCAATCGGCACCAGGGCGTCAATCGCCTTGAGGCCGGTCTGCATCGGCTCGTGCACCGACTTGCGCGGAATGATGCCGGGGGCTTTGACGTCCACGCGCTTGCGCACGACATCGACCAGCGGCCCCTTGCCGTCGATGGGATTGCCAAGGGCGTCGACCACGCGGCCGAGCAGGCCCTTGCCAACCGGAACTTCGACGATGGCGCCGGTCCGCTTGACGGTGTCGCCTTCCTTGATGCCGCGGTCGTCACCGAAAATCACGCAGCCGACGTTATCGGTTTCGAGATTGAGGGCCATTCCCTTGATGCCGCCCGGGAACTCGACCATCTCGCCGGCCTGAACCTTGTCGAGGCCATAAACGCGCGCGACGCCGTCACCGACAGCCAGCACCTGGCCGACCTCGGCGACGTCCGCCTCGGTCCCGAAATTCGCGATCTGTTGCTTGAGGATCGCGGAGATTTCCGCGGCGCTGATATCCATTAGAGGTGCCCCCCTGGAGCTTTCATGGCGAGTTGCAATTTGTCGATCTTGGTCCGGAGGGAGTTGTCGATCAGGCGCGAGCCGACCTTGACAACCATCCCGCCGAGCAGGCTGGAATCGACCGTTACCGAGATGGCGACCTTGTCACCCAAAGCCTTCTTGACGGCGGCGTTCATCGTCGCGGTCTGGGACTCCGTCAGTGACTGCGCCACTGTGATTTCAGCGCTGACCTTGCCCTGCTTCCGGGCCAGATCGGCCAGAAACGCCTCGATCATGCCACTGAGGGCGAACAGCCGCCGATTCTTGGCGACCAGGGCCACGAACTGCTGCGTCAGGGCCGAAATTTCGGCCTTCTGCAGCAGTGCGCCGAGCGCCTGGCTCTGCTGTGCCCAGGTCAGGACCGGACTGCGGAGGAAGCGGCGCAGGTCTGGTGATTGGGCGAGCAGGTCTTTCAGGCGGGTCAGATCGCTCGCTACTTGGTCAAGACCATTGCGCTCGGTCGCGAGATCGAACAGTGCGGCCGCATATCGTACCGCAAGTCCGGATGCTGCTGTTCCGTCGGATGCCACTGGTTTCCTCGACTGGGTCCGTAGACACTGGTTATTTGTTTGGGTCGAACAGCGGAAAACGCCCCAAGAGACGGTAGCGCTACCGCGTTCGCCGAGCGGTCAGATATCACAGAGCCGGGGGGTGCGCAACCCAGTCCGGACATTCTTGCCCAACGATTCTCCCCTTCCCTTCTCGACCAGTACCTTAGCAGGGCTCTGGGTAACCGTCATTAAGGGCGGGTACTAGGTGTGACTACGTATGGCTTGTCCGATGCATCGCGGGACATTTTATCAGGCCGGATGATTTCGGCCAAACCGTTCCCCGAGTCGGGACCGCATCGCCGGTTGGCGCCGGTCCGGACTCGGGTGCGGCCTCCGGAAAAATCAGGCCGGCGACCGCGCGAGCAGGCCGGCAAGCGGCACTTCGGGACGGGCACCGACGTGGCTGATGATTTCGGCCGCGGCGATGGCGCCGATCCGGGCGCTCCGCTCAACCGATGCGCCGTTGGTATGACCGTAAAGGAACCCGGCGGCAAAAAGGTCACCGGCTCCGGTGGTGTCAACCACCCTCGCAACCGGTGCCGCCGGCACCGAAACCACATCCTCGCGGGTCACCACCGACGCTCCGGCCGCACCCCGGGTCAGCACCGCCATCGTGCCGGTGGCGCGCACCGCCGCCACCGCGTCGTCAAAGCTGGCGGTTTCAAAGAGAGCCAGGATTTCGGTCTCATTGGCAAACAGGATATCGATGTGGCCGGACACCAGATCGAGGAATTCCCGGCGATAGCGGTGGACACAGAAAGCGTCGGAGAGGCTGAGCGCCACCTGCCGGCCGGCGGCGTGGGCAACCGCCGCCGCCTTGAGAAAGGCTGCCTTGGCCCGGGGCGGATCCCAGAGGTAGCCTTCGAGATAGGTCACCGCCGCGGCAGCGATCTCGGCCTCATCGACATCCTCGGGGCCGAGGTCGACGCAAGCACCGAGAAAGGTATTCATCGAGCGCTGGGCGTCGGCGGTGACCAGAATCAGGCAGCGCGCGGTCGGCGCGCCGCTGGTCGCCGGCGGCGTGGTGAAGCGGACGCCGGCGGCCCGGATGTCGTGGGCGAAGACCTCGCCAAGTTGATCGTTGCGGACCTTGCCGACATAGGCGGCGCGGCCGCCGAGGGAGGCGATGCCGGCCATGGTGTTGGCCGCGGAGCCGCCGGAAATCTCGAGCCCCGGCCCCATGCGGGCATAAAGGGCTTCGGCGCGCGCGGTATCGATCAGGGTCATGCCGCCCTTCTCGATTCCGTTGGCTGCCAGGAAGGCCTCGTCGGCGTGGCTCAGCACGTCGACGATCGCGTTGCCGATGCCGATGACATCATAGTCCGCCCGCGTCATTCTCTCGTCGTTCCTCTCGTTTCCGGGAAATCGGGGTTCCATCCGGGTAAGCCCGGGGCCAGTATAGCCGGAAACCGGCCCCACGCCATGGAAACACCGCATGATCTCCGCCCTGATCCGCGCCACCCTTCAACTGACCGACCCCCCGGTGCGCCGGGTGATCGGCCTTAGCATTCTCGCCACCCTGGCCGCGTTCGCCGGTCTCGCGGTCGGGGTTTCACTGCTGCTGCATCTGCTCCACCTCACCGGCATCGGCTGGCTCGACTGGACGGTCGATCTCCTCGGCGGCGTCGGCACGCTTGGTCTGGCCTGGCTGCTGTTTCCGGCGGTCGTGCCCGCGGTCTCCGGCCTCTTCCTCGACGACATCGTCGTGGCGGTCGAGCGGCGCCACTATCCGGACCGCGCCTCGGCGTCGGCTCAGCCGTTCGGCCCGATGGTGGTTGGGGCGCTGCGCTTTCTTGCCGTTTCGGCGGCGCTCAATCTGCTGGTTCTGCCGCTCTATCAGCTTCCGGGCGCCAATCTGGTGCTGTTCCTCGGCCTCAACGGCTACCTGCTCGGACGGGAATATTATGAGCAGGTCGCCGGCCGCCATCTCGGTTTCGCGGTGCTGACCCGGCAGCGTCACCGCCACCGTGGCTTGCTGATGGCGGCCGGTGTGGTGATCTGCGGTCTGGCCGCGATTCCGCTGGTCAACCTGCTGGTCCCGGTGATCGCCACCGCCTTCATGGTCCATATCTTCCATCGCCTGCCCGTGCCCGCCGGCGGCAGCGCCGGATGATCGCAAGATGCGAGTCGGGACTTGCCGCCGGGGCCACGGCCGTGATACCGCCTAGCCTGTGCCCCGGCGATCCAACGGGCGCGACGACCATTTGGGAGCATTTCCGATGAACACCACGCCCAAGCAACCGTCCGTATCCGGTCCCGGAGCCTCGGGTGGCGGCGTTCACCGCCGCACCGTCGATCTGCCGGTGCCGGCGCCGCGCCGGCCGGGGCCCGGCGAATCGCTCGGCGGCGCCGCCGATGCCCGCAAGATGTTCGTCGGCCGTGAGATCGTGATTTCCGGAGACATCGCCTCCTGCGACCAGTTGCTGCTCGAAGGCACCGCCGAGGCCAAACTGCGCGAAAGCCGTCATCTCGAAGTGACGGAGAGCGGCATCTTCAAGGGGTCGGCCGAGGTCGACGACGCCGACATCGCCGGCCGTTTCGAGGGGGAGTTGATCGTCCACGGCCGCCTTCGCGTGCGCGCGACCGGCTCGATCGAGGGCCGCATCCAGTATGGTGAACTCGAGGTTGAATCGGGCGGCCGCATGATCGGCGACATCCAGGTCTCGGCAGTGCCGCGGGCCTGCGCTCCCCTCGAGCCGTCGCGGCTTTCGGGCTTCCCCTCGGTGCCCCCGGCCAGCGCCGCCAGCCGGGCCGCCAGCCAGGACGGCCCGCCGGTGGTCTGATCCCGCCCCTAGGGCGCCGCGCCGAGAAAGTCGAAGCCTGCACCCTCGACCGCTTTGCGGACCGCATCGGCTGCGGCCTGACCCTCGACGGTGACGAGGCCGGCCGCAACGTCGATGTCGATGCGGGCGCCCGGCACGGCGCGGCCGATCGCCGCGCTCACCGAGCGGGCGCAGCCCTGACAGGTCATACCGCCGACCCGGTAACGTTCAGTCATTAACGTGGTCCTTTCCTGGGTTCGTCTGAAGGGGCGGGTCCGGGCTCGGTCTGCCCATAGCCCCGCGAGCGCACCACGGCACTGAGCGGTGCCAGCACGAAGTCCCGGGCGGTCAGCCCGGCCAGCCAGGGCGTCACCGCATCCAGCGTCACGGCGTGGGGATGGCCGATGGCCACGGCGGCACCGGTGCGGCGGGCGATCTCTTCGAGCCGGACCAGATTGGCGTGGACCGCGGCGGCCGTCAACTCGTCATCAAGAAAGACGTTGCGGTGGCTGTGGGGCAGATGCAGCGAGGCCGCGACCTCGGCTCCAACCGAACTGCCGGCCGTCACCGAGTCGAGGAACAGCAGGCCGCGCCGCTTGAGGTCGGCCAGCACCGGCGTCATCAGTGCCCGGTCCGAGGTGAAGCGGCTGCCCATGTGGTTGTTGAGCCCGACATAGCCGGTGAAGGCCGCCAGCCCGCGATCGAGCCGGCGAAGAATCTCGTCGGGCGGCAACCGGGTCAACAGCGCGCCCGGGCCGGGATCGAGGCCGGCGCCCAGCGGTTCCATCGGCATGTGGACCAGGAGTTCGTGCCCGGCGGTGTGGGCGGCGGCGGTCTGATGCGGCAGATCGGCGGCATAGGGAAGAAACGACAGGGTCAGCGGGCCGGGGAGGCGAATCACCCGGGCGGTATGAACCCGGTCGAGACCGAGATCGTCGAACACCAGCGCTATCATCGGCGCGGCTGCCGGCAGCACGAACGGCACGGCGTGTCGCAGCCAGGCCGGCTGACCCGGGGGGCGCGGCGGCGTCAGGGCTGCGGCCAGCACCGTGCTGTCCTCGCCGCCCCCGGGGGGCGCCAGCACCGGTCCCACCGCCAGTGCCGGCGGCAGATTGGCCAGATCGAGCGACGGCACCTGGGCATGACCCGGCTCCTGGGGCAGCACCACCGCCGGAGGCGGCGCCGGGTGGCCAGGTTCCTCGCCGCCGGCGTGGTGGGGTGCGGCGGGCGGCACCGGGGGCGGCACCCGCCCGGCGCCGAGCCCGAGCAGCAACCCGACGGCAATCCCGGCCGCGACCACCAGCAGGGCGCCGGGGAGAGACCGCCCGAGCCGCCTCAGGCGCCGCCGTCTCATGGCGCTGCGGGTCCGCCCGGCGGCCGCCAGCGCTGGAGCGAGAGCGCGTTACCGACCACGGTCAGGCTGCTGACGGTCATCGCCACCGCCGCGGGCACCGGACCGAACACCCCGAAGGCCGCGGCCGGAATCGCCAGCAGGTTGAACCCAAAGGCCCAGGCCAGATTCTGCACGATCTTGCGCCGGGTGGCCCGGGCGAGATCGATCAGTGCCGCCACCAGTTCGGGATCGGCGCGCATCAGGCTGGCCCCGGCGGCCTGAATGGCCACGTCGGTGCCGCCGCCCATCGCGATGCCGAGATCGGCGCGGGCCAGCGCCGGGCCGTCATTGACGCCGTCACCGACCATCGCCAGTCGCTGCCCCAGCCCTTGCCGGCGCTCGATCTCGGCGATCTTGTCCTCGGGATGGACGCCGGCGAGCACCTGCTCGGGTCCGAGGCCCAGCCGCGCCGCCGTGGCCAGGGCGGCGGCCGGGGCGTCGCCGGTCAGGATCAGGGTTTCGAGCCCGGCCTGCCGGAGCGCGGCCAGCGCCCGGCGGGCGCCCGGCCGCAGCCGGTCGGCCACCCCGATCAGCCCAAGAAGACGGGGACGGCCGCCGCGCTCGCCGATCCAGATCACGGCCTTACCCGCCAACTCCAGAGCGCCGGCGCGTCCGGCCAGCGCGGCGGCGTCGAGACCGCAATCGTCGATCAGCGCCCGGTTGCCAAGCAGCACCTCGCGCTCATCGACCCGACCGACCACGCCGCGGCCCGGCACGGTGCGAAAGCCGGTCACCTCCGGCGCCGCCAGCCCCCGGGCCCCGGCCGCAGCCGCCACGGCGCGGGCGATCGGGTGCGAACTGCCGTGCTGAACCCCGGCGGCCAGGGCGAGCAGAGCGTCGGCGTCGCCATCCAGCGCCTCGATATCGGTGAGGTCGGGCCGGTCCTCGGTCAGGGTACCGGTCTTGTCGAAGACCACGGTGGTCAGGCCGTGGGCGGCTTCCAGCGCCTCGGCGTCGCGGATCAGGATGCCGTGGCGTGCCGCCACGCCCAGCGCGACTGCGGTCACTGCCGGAGTTGCCAGTCCGAGCGCGCAGGGACAGGCCACCACCAGCACCGCCACCGCCGGCAGAATCGCGGCCGCAAGATCGCCGGTGACCAGCCACCAGCCGGTCAGCGTCAGCGCCGCCGCCCCGGCGACAAAAAAGGCAAACCAGCCGCTGACCCGATCGGCCAGCCGCTGAATCCGCGGCCGGGTGGTTTGGGCATGGCCGATCAGGGCGATCAGCCGCCCCAGCACCGCGCCGGCGCCGACGGCGCCGGTCCGCACCGTCAGCAAGCCATCGAGATTGACCGTGCCGCCGGTGACGGCGTCGCCGGGTCCGCGGTCGCGCGGCAAGGCCTCGCCGGTGACCATCGCCTCGTCGACCGAGGCCCGGCCCTCGACCACCACGCCATCGACCGCAATCCGCTCGCCCGGCCGCACCCGCACGAGATCGCCGGTCCGGATGCCCTCGATGGCGACCCGCTCCTCGCTGCCGTCGGCGCCGATGCGTACCGCGAGCGCCGGCCGCAGCAGGGTCAGGGCCTCGATCGCCCGGTTGGTCGCCCGTCGCGCCCGCGCCTCCAGCCATTTGCCGGCAATGACCAGGGTAATCACCAGCGCCGCCGCCTCGAATTCGGGATGTCGGCCGGTCAGTACCTGCCAGACCCCGAGGCCATAGGCAGCGCTGGTACCGAGCGCCACCAGCACATCCATGTTGGCGCCGCCGCCCCTGAGGGCATGCCAGGCGCCGCGATAGAAGCGCGCGCCGGCCCAGACCTGCACCGGAGTCGCCAGCGCCCATTGCAGCCAGCCCGGGACATGCACCAGCATGCCGGCGAGCAGCGGCAGGCTGAGCGCGGCGGAAATCGTCAGCGTGATCAGGGTTTGCCGGGCCTCGCCGCCGCCGGCCTCCGGTTGCCGGTCGCTGGCCGGCCGGGCGCCGAACCCGGCGCCCTCGATGGCATCGATCAGCGCAACAAGCGAGGTCTGGCCCGAATCAAAGGCCAGCTCGGCCCGCTCCGCAGGCAGGCTGACCGCCGCCGAGAGCACGCCCGGCTGGCGCGTCAGCACCCGCTCCAGCCGCGAAACGCAGGCGGCGCAGGTCATTCCCGAAACGGCGAGGCTGGCGGTGGTATGGCTATCGGTGGTCATGGCCCAGGATATGCCCCGACCCGTCCGGCGGCAAGCCTCAGTCGTCGCCGATCTGGCTCGGGTTGCGGCGGAAGGGATGGGCGGGGTAGACACCGATGATCTTGACCATGGCGTCGCGCTGGCCGGCCGGATTGAGCCGCTCGTCGCAGCCGGCGAAGAAGGCGGCATCCTCCCCGGTTTCGCAGCGCTCGACGAAGAAGCGCAGCTCTTCGAGGGCGTGGCGCATGCTCTTGTCGTCGGGGTGGCCGTCGACGTCGGCGTAGAACTGGGCCGCCGAGAAGCGGCCGCCGACCAGATAGCTCTCCAGCTTGGTGATATTGACGCTGTTGGTGGCAAATCCCCCCAGCGCCTTGAAGAGAGCCGCGGGCACGCTGCGCACCCGGAACACCAGCGAGGTGATCAGCGCCCGGCCGTCGTTGGCCGCGAGTTCGGGCTGGCGGGCCAGAATCACGAAGCGGGTGGTATTGTGTTCGTGATCCTCGATGCCCTCGAGAATGGTCGCCAGCCGGTAGGTTTTTGCGGCCAGGCCCGAGGCGATGGCGGCAACGCTGCGGTCGCCCAGCGCCGCGACCTCGGCCGCCGCTCCCGCGGTGTCGGCATGGCTGACCGGCTTGAGGCCAAGCCGGCGCAAGGTTTCGCGGCATTGCGACAGCGCCTGGATATGGCTGCGCACCGAGCGGAGGTCGGCCAGCGTCGTTCCGGGCAGCGCCAGCAGGTGATGGTTGACGCGCTGAAAATGCTCGCCGACGATGGTCAGGCCGCCGTCGGGCAGCAAATGGTGAATGTCGGCGACCCGCCCGGCCACCGAGTTTTCCACCGGAATCATGGCGTAGCGGGCCACCCCCTCGTGGACGGCGGCAAACGTGTCCTCGAAGGAGGCGCAGGGCACCGTCCGGGGCTCGGCGCAGACGCCGTGGCAGGCGAGATCGGAATAGGCGCCCGGCGAGCCCTGAAAGGCGAACACCGTGCCGGCGGGATAAACAAAGGACATCGAAGAGGCCACCCAGAGGAAGAACCAGGACAGCGCCGAGTATCGGCACCCGCCCCCGCCCCGTCAACCGCCGCCAGGAACCGGCGGCGGTTGACGGATTCGACAACCGGCCGAACATCGCGTAAAGTCGGGCTTCGAGGAGCCCCCGAATGTCCGCGCTCGCGTTCGACACCCACCGGATCGTGAAACGACTGAAGCTCGCCGGTTTTACCGAAGAGCAGGCCGAGGCCGTCACCGACGCCGTCCAGGACGCGGCGGCGCTGGACCTGTCGCGGGTCGCGACCAAAGATCAGGTCATGGCGCTGGAAGCCCGGGTCGACCGGCTGGACGCCAAGTTCGAGGCGAAGTTCGATCAGCTGGACGCCAAGTTCGAGGCGAAGTTCGGCGAACTCGACACCAGGATCGGCCTTGTCGAGTCGGTTCTGAGCGAACGGATTGAGCGTCGGGGCGCCGAGATGGAAAACCGGCTGGTCAAACTGGCGCTTGGGATCGAAATCACGACCATCGTCACACTCGGCGGCGCCATCGTCGGTGCCGCCTGGGCGGTCATCCGCGCCCTGCCCGTTCACTGATCCCGGCGGCGCTGCGCAGCAAGGCCCTTGCCGTCGCCCCCGGTGATACTGCTATAAGGCGGTGGGAGGTTGGCAGCGGACGGGTCCCTCGCCAACCCGGTCAGGTCCGGAAGGAAGCAGCCGTAACGAGTTCCGGCTCGGGTCGCCGGTCAGCCTCCCACCCCGCCCGTATCGGCCGGTCTCCGACCACCGTCCGCCGGAAGCCGCGCGTGAACCCTGATCAGCCAGCCTACCGTGTCCTTGCCCGCAAATACCGGCCGACCACGTTCTCGGAACTGATCGGTCAGGATGCCCTTGTCCGCACCCTGACCAACGCCATGGCTTCGGGGCGGATTGCCCAGGCCTTCATGCTGACCGGGGTACGCGGCGTCGGCAAGACCACCACCGCCCGGATCATCGCCCGCGCCCTCAACTGCACCGGTCCCGACGGCAGCGGCGGCCCGACCATTTCCCCCTGCGGCGTCTGCGAGCCCTGCCGGGCGATCATTGAGGACCGGTTCGTCGATGTGCTCGAGATCGACGCCGCCTCCCATAACGGCGTCGACGACATTCGCGACATCATTTCGGGGGTGCGCTACAGCCCGGTGTCGGCGCGCTACAAGCTGTATATCATCGACGAAGTTCACATGCTCTCGAAGCCGGCTTTCAACGCCCTGTTGAAGACCCTGGAGGAACCGCCGAGCCATGTGAAATTCGTCTTCGCCACCACCGAAATCCGCAAGGTGCCGGTGACGGTGCTGTCACGCTGTCAGCGCTTCGATCTGCGCCGGGTCGCGACTCCGGTGCTGATCGACCATTTCATTCGGGTCGCCGGCCTGGAGGGCGTCACCGTCGAACCCGACGCCGTGGCCCTGATCGCCCGCGCCGCCGACGGGTCGGTACGCGACGGCCTCAGCCTGCTCGATCAGGCGATCGCACTTGGCGGCGCCAGGGTCAGCGCCGGGCAGGTTCGCGACATGCTCGGCTTGGCCGACCGGGTCGCGATCATCGACCTCTTCGAGGCGGCGCTGACGGGTGAGCCCGGGCGGGCGCTGGAGATTCTGTCGGATCTGCACCGGGCCGGCGCCGATCCGCTGGTGGTGCTGCGTGATCTGCTCGATCTCACCCATTTCCTCACCCGGGCCAAGGTGGTCCCCGAGGTGCTGAATGATCCGGTGACGCCCGAAGCCGAGCGCTCCCGCGGCGGCGCCCTGGCCGCCGGGCTGACCGTGCCGCTGCTGACCCGGGCCTGGCAGGTGCTGCTGAAGGGGACCGGAGAGGCAATGGCGGCGCCGGTGCCTCAGCAGGCGGTCGAGATGGTGATCATCCGCCTTGCCTATGCCGCCGATCTGCCGACGCCCTCGGACCTGATCCGTCAGTTGCCCGGCCGGGCTCCGGGTGCGGCGTCCCCGGCTCCGTCCGGCCCGGCAGGGCTCCCGCCGGGCGGCGGCGGCGGCCGCGCGCCGCTGGCCCTCGCCCAGGCCGGTGGCGCGACCGCGGCCCGGCGCGCGCCCGAGCCCGAGGCCGCGAGCCCGCCCGATACCGCGGCGGCCATCGCGCCGCTTCAAGCAACCCCGGCCGCGGCACCGGCGCTACGGGACTTTCGTGCCCTGGTCCAGCTCTTTTCCGAGCACCGCGAGGGCAGCCTCTACGCCCACCTGCACAGCAATGTCCATCTGGTGCGGATCGAGCCCGGACTGCTGGAAATCCGGCCGAAGCCGACCGCTCCCCGGGATCTGATCAACCGGCTCGGCCCGCCGCTCAGCGAATGGACCGGACGGCGCTGGACGGTGGTGGCCAGCTTTGAGGCGGCAGGCCAGCCGACGCTGCACGAGCAGGATCAGGAGGCCGAAGCCCGCATTCGCCGCGAAGCCGAGGTCCATCCGCTGGTCCGGGCGGTGCTCGATACCTTTGAAGGAGCGCGGATCAGGCAGATCCGTGATACCACTCCGGTGGCCGTCGAAGACGAACCGGTCCTCGCCGACACGCCCGCCGATATGTATGACGACGAAGGAGACCTTGATCTATGAAGAATCTCGGCAACATGCTGAAACAAGCCCAGCAGATGCAGTCCAAGATGGCCGAAATGCAGGATCGTCTGGCCGAGATCGAACTGGTCGGGCAGTCCGGCGCCGGCATGGTTCAGATCACCGTCAACGGCAAGGGCGAGATGAAGCGGGTGAAGCTGGCGAAGAATGCCGTTGATCCCGAAGACGTCGAAGTGCTGGAAGACCTGATCGTCGCCGCCTTCAACGACGCCAAGTCCCGGATCGAAGGTGTGGTCGCCGAAGAGACCCAAAAGCTGATGGGCGGCCTGAAGCTGCCGCCGGGCATGAAGTTGCCATTCTGAGGCGAGGCTGCGGCATGCTGCCCCGCAAAACCGCTTCGGCGCACGCGCGGCCGTGCTATAGTGCGTGCCCGTTCAGCGCCCGCAGAAGATTATCATGAATATAACCATTGAACGCGCCGCCCTCCTCCGGTCCCTCGGGCACGTCCAGAGCGTCGTCGAACGGCGGACGACGATTCCCGTCCTGTCCAATGTCCTGCTCATCGCCCGGGATTCGGAACTCTCGCTGGCGGCGACCGATATGGACCTGGAGATCGTCGAGGCGGTGCCGGCCGTGGTGACGCGGCCGGGACTGATCACGGCACCCGCCCATACCCTATACGAAATCGTGCGCAAGCTGCCCGATGGCGCCCAGATCGAACTCGACTGCGATGCCGGTTCATCCCTGCTGACCCTGCGCTCGGGGCGCTCGCAGTTCCGGCTCGGCTGCCTGCCGGCCGATGATTTTCCCCAGCTTTCGGCCGGCGGGTTCATTCACAGCTTCGAGCTTGCCGCGGCCGATCTCAGGGCGCTGGTCGATCACACCCGATTCGCCATTTCGACCGAAGAGACGCGCTACTACCTCAACGGCATCTATGTCCACGCCGGCCGTTCGATGATCGAGGGCGGCGGCGAGGTGCCGGTGCTTCGCGCGGTCGCCACCGACGGCCACCGCCTCGCCCGCATCGAATTGCCGCTGCCAGAAGGGGCCTCGGCGATTCCCGGGGTGATCATTCCGCGCAAGACCGTGGCCGAGATTCGCAAGCTGATCGACGAAGCGGCGGCACGAATCGAGGTTTCGCTCTCCGAAACCAAGATCCGCGTCGCCTTCGATTCGATCGCGGTGACCTCGAAGCTGATCGACGGCACCTTCCCCGACTACGAGCGCGTGATCCCGGTCGGCAACGACAAGGTGATGGTGGTGAAGGCCAAGCCCTTCGCCGCCGCCGTCGACCGCGTCGCGACCATTTCCACGGAAAAAAGCCGGGCGGTAAAACTATCGCTGCACACCGACACCCTGACCCTCTCGGCAACCAGCCCCGAAGCGGGCAGTGCGACGGAAGAGATCGAGGTCAACTACCGGGGCGTGCCGCTGGAAATCGGTTTCAACTCCCGCTATCTGCTTGACATCGTCCAGCAGATCAGCGGCGACGACGCCCGTTTCATCATGGCCGACGCCGCCGCCCCGACGATCATCCGCGACATCGCCGACAGCGGCGCGCTCTTCGTGTTGATGCCGATGCGGGTGTGAGGCGGCGTCAGCGCACCGCCATCGCCCCGAGGCAGAAGACGCCGTAAAGCCAGCCGACCCGGGAGAGTGCCCGGCCGCCAACCCTGCCGCTGCGAAACGCTAGAAAGAGACAGGCGGTCGACAGGCTGGTCACCGCCGCCGCCACCAGCAGCGGCGCGTCGAGCAGCCAGGGCGTGAAGAAGAGGCCGAAGGCGGTCGGGACTGTGGCCTGAATCATCATCGCGCCGCTGATGTTGGCCAGCGCGAGGCGTTCCTTGCCCTGGCGGACCCAGATCAGCGCATTCATGGTTTCCGGCAGTTCGGTGGCGATCGGACTCAACAGCAGCGCCGTCAGTTGCGGGCTGAGGCCGAGCCAGGGCCCGACCGCCTCCAACTGGCCAACGAACAGCCGGGAGGCCAGGAAAATCACCGCCGTCGCCGCCGCCGTCTGGAGCAGAATCCAGCCGAGATGCGGCGTGGCGGCGCTGGGGCGCAGGGTCAGGGGTTCCAGGGCTTCGCCTTCCTCGTCTCCGGCCCCCCCCTTCATCTCGGTCCAGAAATAGCCGGCATAGGCGGCGAGAAAGGCCCAGCCCAGCCAGGGCTTGATCGAGAATGCCACCACTCCGAGCGCGATCTTGAAGACGAAGATGCCGAGGAACCAAGCCTGATCGCGGCTGAGCCGCCGTCCGTCGACCTCGACCAGCGCGTCGGCGCCACGTCCCAGCCGCCGGCCGTAGACCAGCAGGCAGATACCGACAATGGCATAGGCCACGGTGCTGAGCGCCAGCGGTCCGCCGAGGGCGGCGCCGATGCCGATCTGCCGCTGGGCGTCATGGTCGGCGAAGCCGGTGGCGACCAGCGTCACCACACTTTCAGGCAGCGCGGTGCCAAAGGCGGCGAGAATGCTGCCGGTGGCCGTCTGGCTGACCTCAAGCCGTCGTCCCAGCCACTCGACGCCATTCACGAACACCTCGCACGACAGATAGATCACCCCCGCCGAGGCCAGCAGGAGAGCAACGGTCACGATCATCACGGTATCAAGCCCTCACTGGTATTACCGGCCCCCGGCGAGATCGCCCGGTCGAAGACATCCTTGAGCACCGACGGACTTCGGGCGAGGCGCCATCATCGCCCCCCTCGCCCGGCGGCGCCATGATATATCAATCCCCGCCGCCACGACAGAGCCGCCGGAGTCGCCCGCCGCCATGACCGCCGTCGCCCGCCTGACCCTGACGCGGTTTCGCAATTACCGCAGCGCCCGCCTTGAGGCCGGGCCGGAGCCGGTGGTGCTGACCGGGACCAACGGCGCGGGCAAAACCAACCTTCTCGAAGCCCTCAGCTTCCTATCCCCGGGCCGGGGGCTCCGCCGGGCACGGCTGGAAGAAGTTGAAACGGCCTCCGCCCCGGGCGCGGTCTCCGAGGGCTGGGCCGTCGCCGTCAGTCTGGCCAACGGTGTCGAGATCGGCACCGGCAGCGTGCCCGGGGCCGGGGCCGGGCGCGAGCGGCGTCAGGTCCGCATCGACGGTCAAGCCGCGCGCAGCCAGACCGCGCTTGCGGACCAGCTTTCCGTGCTGTGGCTGACGCCCCAGATGGACCGGCTGTTCGTTGAGGGCGGCGGCGGCCGGCGGCGCTTTCTCGACCGGCTGGTCTTCGGCTTCGACGCCGCCCACGCCGGCCGGCTCAGCCGCTACGAGCATGCGATGCGCGAACGCGGCCGGCTGCTCCGCGAGGGCCGGCGCGACCCCGGCTGGCTCGCCGCCCTGGAGGACCAGATGGCTACCGGCGGCGTCGCGGTGGCCGCGGCGCGGCGCGAGGTGGCGGCGCGCCTGTCTGCCGCCTGCGCCGCCGGCATCGGGCCGTTCCCCAAGGCCGAACTCGGGGTCAGCGGCAGCCTCGAGGACCGCCTCGCCGATCTGCCGGCCCTGCCGGTGGAGGACGAGGTCCGCGTCCGCCTTCGCGACAGCCGCCGGGCCGATGCCGAAACCGGCGGTGCCGCCCTTGGCCCCCACCGCTCGGATTTCCAGGTGCGCTGGCGCAAGGGCGACGGCCCGCCGCTGGCCGCCGAGTCCTGCTCGACCGGCGAACAGAAGGCGCTTCTGCTGGCCATCGTGCTGGCCAACGCCCGTCTGCTGGCCGAGGCCGCCACCGGCCCGCCGCTGCTGCTGCTCGACGAGGTCGCGGCTCATCTCGATTGCGGCCGCCGGGCCGCCCTCTTCGAGGAAATCCTCGCCCTCGGCGGTCAGGCTTGGCTGACCGGTACCGACGCCGCCCTCTTCGAGGCCCTGAAAGGCCGCGCCCGGTTCATTTCGATCTCCGATGGCCGGGTGTTTTAGGGTATGATCGGCTCCGCGATTCCCGGCACTCCGACAGTGGCACAATGACCAACGAAACGTCCAAGACCGGCACCCCCGACGAAGAGTATGGCGCCCACTCGATCAAGGTTTTGCGCGGGCTCGACGCCGTGCGGAAACGGCCGGGCATGTATATCGGCGACACCGATGACGGCTCTGGTCTGCACCATATGGTCTACGAGGTGGTCGACAACGCCATCGACGAGGCCCTGGCCGGCTATTGCGACCGGGTCGAGGTCACGCTCAACGCCGACGGCTCGGCGACGGTACGCGACAATGGCCGCGGCATTCCGACCGACCTCCACGCCGAGGAAGGCATCTCGGCGGCCGAAGTGATCATGACCCAGCTTCACGCCGGCGGCAAATTCGACCAGAACTCCTACAAGGTTTCGGGCGGTCTGCACGGGGTCGGGGTCTCGGTGGTCAATGCGCTGTCGGAGATCCTCGATCTCCGGGTCTGGCGCGATGGCCGGGAATGGACGATGCGCTTCCGTCATGGCGACTCCGAAGCGCCGCTGGCCGATGCCGGACCGTCGCCGATGCTGGGCACCGGAAAAGTGCGCACCGGCACCGAAGTGACCTTTCTGCCCTCGAAACTTACCTTCACCAAGACCGAATTCGACTTCGCGACCCTGGAGCATCGCCTGCGCGAGCTGGCCTTTCTCAATTCCGGGGTGACGCTGGTGCTGACCGATGCCCGCGGCGTCGAGCCCAGGACCGTGGAAATGCACTATCAGGGCGGTCTCGAAGCCTTCGTCGGCTGGCTCGACCGCTCGAAGGAGCCGTTGCACCGCCCGACCATCACCCTGGCCGCCGAGCGGCCCAACGAGTTCGGCGGCCTGATCACCGTTGAAGTGGCGATGCAGTGGACCGACAGCTATCACGAGACGATGCTGTGTTTCACCAACAACATCCCCCAGCGGGACGGCGGCACCCATCTGGCCGGGTTCCGGGGCGCGCTGACCCGGACCATCAACAACTACGCCAACGAATCCGGCATCGCCAAAAAGGAGAAGGTCGCGCTCTCGGGCGAAGACGCCCGCGAGGGGCTGACCTGCGTGCTCTCGGTCAAGGTGCCCGATCCCAAATTCTCGAGCCAAACCAAGGACAAGCTGGTTTCGTCCGAAGTGCGCCCGGTGGTCGAGCAGGTGGTCGGCGAAAAGCTGGCACAGTATTTCGAAGAGCACCCGGCCGACGCCAAGAAGATCATTCTCAAGGCAGTGGAAGCTGCCGCCGCCCGCGAGGCGGCGCGCAAGGCCCGCGAACTGACCCGGCGCAAGGGTGCGCTCGACATGGCCTCGCTGCCGGGCAAGCTCGCCGACTGTCAGGAGCGGGACCCGGCCCTCTCGGAACTCTTCATCGTCGAAGGCGATTCGGCGGGCGGTTCGGCCAAGCAGGGACGCTCGCGCCAGTTCCAGGCGATCCTGCCCCTGCGCGGCAAGATTCTGAATGTCGAGCGGGCGCGGTTCGACAAGATGCTCGGTTCGGCCGAGATCGGAACGCTGATCACAGCGCTCGGCACCGGCATCGGCTCCGAGGAGTTCGATGCCAACAAGGCCCGTTACCACAAGATCATCATCATGACCGACGCCGATGTCGACGGCAGTCACATCCGTACCCTCCTGCTGACCTTCTTCTATCGTCAGATGCCGCAGCTGATCGAGCAGGGCTATCTTTATATCGCCCAGCCGCCGCTCTACCGGGTCAAGCGCGGCACCGCCCGCGAGCGCTATCTCAAGGACGACCGGGCGCTGGAAGATTACCTGACCGATGCCGGGTTGGAGCATGCCGGGTTGCGGCTCGGCGACGGCACGGTGCTGACCGGTGACACCCTGCGTCTGCTGGTCGAACAGTCGCGGGTCGCCCGGTCCTGGCTCGATGCTCTGGCCCGCAAGGCGGGCAGCCTGCCGCTGGTCGAACAGGCGGCGATCGTCGGCGCCCTCGACGCCTCGCTGCTCACCGACACCGCCCGCGCCGGCGAGATGGCGGCGGAAATCGCACGGCGGCTCAATCGCCTGGAAACCCTGGCCGAAGGCGCGGTTCCCGGCCGGGACGCCAGCGTCGGCAGCTGGCGCGGCGCGGCGCCCGAGGGCGGCGGACTGGTGCTCGCCCGCACCCGTCACGGCGTCACCCACCGCCATGTCCTTGATGCCGACCTGCTGCGTAGCGCCGAGGCGCGGCGGCTGGAGGCGATTGCGGTCCAGATGGCCACCTGCTTCGGCGCCCCGTCGGAATTCCGCGAAAAGGCAGACAGCGCCCGTGCCATTTCCGGCCCGGTGGCCCTGGTCGAGGCGGTGACCGAACTCGGACGGCGCGGCCTGACCATCCAGCGTTACAAAGGGCTGGGCGAGATGAACCCCGAGCAGCTTTGGGAAACCACGCTCGATCCCACGCGGCGCTCCCTGCTCCAGGTCCGGGTCAGCCATGCCGACGCCGCCGAGGAGGTGTTCTCGACCCTGATGGGCGACGTCGTCGAACCCCGCCGCGAATTCATTCAGGAAAACGCGCTGAAGGTGGCCAACCTCGACGTTTGATGCGGATCGGACCCCCGGGGCCGCCCGGCCCGGCTACGACACCGGCATCGGCGCCGGGGCGGAGGACGGCACGTCCTCCGCCTTGAAACAAACCCGGTCGCGGCCGGTCCGCTTGGCGAGATAGAGCGCGGCGTCGGCCCGATTGATCAGGTCGTAAAAGGATTCCCGCGGCCGGTACTCCGCGACACCGATCGACAGGGTGACGGTGCCGAAGTTCTCGGTACGGTTGCGGTTGATGATCTGCTTGCGCCCGAGGGTCTGGCGCAGATGATCGGCCAGACACACCGCATCCTGCAAACGGGTGCCGGGCAGGATCACGACGAATTCCTCGCCGCCGAAGCGGGCAACGGTATCGCGGCCCTTGACGCAGTCGGTCAGCACCTTGGCGGTCAGACGCAGCACCATATCGCCGACCAGATGGCCGTGGCGGTCGTTGAAACTCTTGAAATGATCGAGATCGATCATCAGCAGCGACATCGGTTGCGCCTCGGCCTGCGCTGCTGCCGCGGCGTCGGTGAGCGCGGCCTCGAAGCCCTTACGGTTGGCGATGCCGGTCAGGCTGTCGATCATCAGTTCGCGGCGGGCGCTGTAGAGCCGGGCGCGCAACTGGCTGAGTGCCGAACCGGTCTCCGAGAGCCGCCGCTGCAGGCGCCGGTGTTCCTCGGCGATGGCCTCGGTCTCGGCGGCGATGGCGGCAACCGCAGCGCGCAGGCGTTCGAGCGGCGCCTGATCATCCAGGCTGGAGTGAAAGCCGCCGAGGGCCTCGCCGTAGCGGCTGATGCCGCTTTCCGCCTCGCGCAGAACCTCCTGCAACTTGCCGATCGCGGTCTGGGTGCGCTCCCCGGCCTCGCGGATCGCCCGGGCCTCAGCGTCCGAGCCGAAGAAGCGCTGAAAAAGTTCGTCGCACCGGGCCTGATTAAAGGGCTGGCCACTCTTGGCCAGCACATCGATCATGCGGGTCAGGTCGGGCAGAATGTCGGAATAATAGGAGAACCAAAGGGTGAAGTTGGCCGGAAACGGCTCCAGCCTCTCGGCGGCGATGCGGTCCAGGGCACGGGTGGCAAACTTGAAACCCGGAGGCTGGTCTTCGTCATCGATCATGACATCCCGAGCCCCCGAACCGAACCGTTACCCGCATCTGAAGCCGGTGATGATAGAGCAGGCGGCCGGGCGGACGCAACCGTGTCATAAACACGGCCGCCCCGGTCAATTACACTGGCCGACCGAACTCTCGGCGCAGACCCGGCTGCCGTCGGTCCAGGTCGCCCCGCTCAACTGGGCATTGCGCAGATCGGCGCGTTCGAGCCGGGCGCCCGAGAGATTGGCGCCGCGCAAATCCGCCTCGTAAAAGCGGACGCCGCGCAGATCGGCGCCCTTGAACGAGGCGCCATTGAGATCGGCGCGGCTGAAATCGGCGTCGATCAGCCGGGCACCGTCGAACACCGCCGCCGTCAGCTTGCCGCTGACGAACTTGGCGCGATAGGCATCGGCAGCGCGAAGGGTGGCACCGCTGAGATCACTGCGCAAAAAGGTTGCCTCCCGCAGCACCGCCTCGCTGAGGTCGACCCCGGTCAGCACCCGGTTGTCCTGCAGGCAGCGGTGCCACTTGACCCGGGGTGCCGCGCCGTCGGTGCAGTCGGCGCAGGCCGGGCCTGCCAGCAGGCCAGCCAGCGCCGCCACCAGGACTGCGCCGCGCCCGATCACGACCGCACCAGCGGCTTGTACTTGATGCGGTGCGGTTGCTCGGCATCGGCGCCGAGGCGGCGTTTGCGGTCGGCCTCATAGTCCTGGTAGTTGCCCTCGAACCAGACCACCCGACTGTCGCCTTCAAAGGCCAGGATGTGGGTGGCGATGCGGTCGAGGAACCAGCGATCGTGGCTGATGACCACGGCGCAGCCGGCAAAGCCGGTCAGCGCATCCTCGAGCGCGCGGAGGGTATCGACATCGAGGTCGTTGGTCGGTTCGTCGAGCAACAGGACGTTGGCGCCGGTGCGCAGCATCTTGGCCAGATGGACCCGGTTGCGTTCGCCGCCCGACAGCTGGCCAACCTTTTTCTGCTGGTCGGGGCCGCGGAAGTTGAAGGCCGAGACGTAGGCCCGGGACGGCATGGTCTTCTTGCCGAGTTCGATGATGTCGACCCCGCCCGAGATTTCTTCCCACACCGACTTGCCCGGAGCCAGGGTATCGCGCGACTGATCGACATAGCCGAGCTTGACGGTGTCGCCGACCTTGAAACTGCCGCCGTCGGGCTGATCCTGGCCGGTAATCATGCGAAAGAGCGTCGTCTTGCCGGCGCCGTTGGGGCCGATGACGCCGACGATGCCACCCGGAGGCAGGCGGAAATCGAGATCGTCGATCAGCAGCCGCTCGCCGAAGCCCTTGCGCAGCTTCTCGGCCTCGATCACCAGGGTGCCGAGGCGGGGCGGCGCCGGAATCACGATCTGAGCCTCGCCGGTGTTCTGATCCTTGCTTTGGGCCAGCAGCGTCTCGTAGGCACTGATGCGGGCCTTGCTCTTGGCCTGACGGGCGCGAGGCGAGGCCTGGATCCACTCCAGTTCGGCGGCCAGGGTGCGCTGGCGCGCCTGCTCCTGCTTGCCCTCCAGTTCCATGCGCTTCTGCTTCTGGCCGAGCCAGGAGGAATAATTGCCTTCGTAGGGAATGCCCTGGCCGCGATCCAGCTCGAGAATCCAGCCGGTGACGTTGTCAAGAAAGTAGCGGTCATGGGTGACCAGCACCACGGTGCCCTTGTAGTCCTCCAGATGTTTTTCCAGCCAGGCCACCGATTCGGCGTCGAGATGGTTGGTCGGTTCATCCAGCAGCAGCATGTCGGGCTTTTGCAACAACAACTTGCACAGTGCCACCCGCCGCTTTTCGCCGCCCGAAAGGGTCTCGACCGTGGCATCGCCGGGCGGGCAGCGCAGGGCGTCCATGGCGATCTCGACCGTGCGGTCAAGGTCCCAGGCGTCAGCGTGTTCGATCTTTTCCTGAAGCTCGGCCTGCTCGTCGATCAGCGCCGTCATCTCGTCCGCATCCTCGACCTCGCCCAGGCGGGCGCTGACCGCTTCGAAACGGTCGAGCAGCGCCTTGGTCGCCGCCAGCGCCTCCATGACATTTTCCTGGACGGTCTTGGTCGGATCCAGCTGGGGTTCCTGGGAGAGGTAGCCGACGGTGGCGCCTTCGGCGACCCAGGCCTCGCCCGAATAGTCCTTGTCGAGCCCGGCCATGATCTTCATCAGGGTCGACTTGCCGGCACCGTTGGCGCCCAGCACGCCGATTTTGGCCCCCGGATAGAACGACAGCCAGATGTTCTCCAGCACCTTCTTGCCGCCGGGGTAGATCTTGGTCAGCCCCTTCATGACATAGACATACTGATAGGCTGCCATGGGGTCTCGCTCCTGCTGGATCATGCGGCTGGTTTGTACCGCATCCGGGGGCCGGCGGGAACCCCGCCAAACGGCGAAAAGGCCGGTTTCGGGACGAACCCGAAACCGGCCTTCGGCACACTGATCAGAAAGGGGGGCGATCCGATCAGTGAATGGCCGCCGGCAGCGAGTAGCCGGATCCGAACATGAATTCCTCGCGGTCGCGAATCTCGTCCTGGAGTTCGTCGCGAATTTCGCTGAACAGGTCCTGGGCGCTGATCATGCCGATCACACGGCCGTTCTCTTCGACCGGGACATGGCGGTAGCCGTTGGCCTTCATCATCTCGAGGGCGTCGACCAGCGTCGCGTCCGGACCGATGGTGTCGGGCTCCCGGGTCATGATCTGGGACAGCCGGGTCTGAACGGCATCGCGGCCGGCGGCAACCACGCGGAGGCAAATGTCCCGTTCGGTGACGATGCCAAGTAAGGCGCCATCCCGGGTCACCGCCGCCACGCTGGAGCGGCGCTCAAGCAGCTTGCGGGACGCCGTCAGGACGTCGGTCTCGGGGGACAGGCAAACCAGCCGACCCGCGGACATCACATCGGCAAGCGTTTTCCGTTGCGTCATGTGAAAACTCCTTCTTCCTTGCGCGGAACGTCTATCGAAAGGAACCCCAGCGATCCTGTGGGCCGTTTCGGGCCACTCCCCCGGGAGCGGGCCGGACCGTTTCCGACTTTGGCATCAGTGTGAGCAACGTTTTGTCGCATCCAGTGATCCGGGTGTATCATGGGACTCTTGGTTAAGCAAACATTAATTATTGCCGGGCAATTCGGGCTGATGCCGGGGGTGGCATATTGGCCACACTCTAAACAGAGGCGGCCCCGATGGAATGAGGCAAAGCCCGGCACTCCCGACTATGAAGAATAATGTATCCGCCTCCTTATCGCCAAGTGACACCATGGTCTTTTCAACGCCTTACCGGGATCAGCTCGCAAGCTTAACCATTCCATAATTTAACACGATTTCTATGCATTATGGTTTGATCCGTCCATTCCTAATCGATGTTAGAATCTCGGTTCGGACAGTCGGTTTTCGTTCGGGACCGGCCCCGGGCCTCGGTGTAGCCGCCGCCGGCATCGGTAACCGGCATCAACCATCAGCAGGCGCCGCGGGGCGCGGCCGGGAGGTCCGCCGTCCGCCCCAGACTGCGGCAACAGGAGATCGGGTTGACGACGGAGTGCGATCGCGCGGCGTTGCCGTTCAGGCCCCGGCCGTTTCCGCATCCGACGCTCAATTGATTGAGTCAGTCCCCCCTTGCTGTCATGATGGCAAAGCGAATCCGGCTTGGCGTCCTGCCCTTTCCCGCTGATCCGCTCTGCCGCGAGGACCATCCCCTGGACCATAATCAAACTCCGATGTCGCGATTGACCCCCGAAGGCCAGCAGGCGCTTGGCGAATTGTGCCGTCGGCATGGCGTCGCGGAGGAGACCGGCCTGACCCTGCTCGACGCGCTGTCGCGCAGCAACGGCACCATGGCCCAGTTCAACCTGTCCGAACTCGGCGGCTCGGGGCAGTGGATGTCGGGCGGGATGACCATGGTCGGGGACATGTTCAACTATGGCCTGAAGGCCAGGGTGGACGGCCTGTGCTGCGATCTGGCTGCATTGTTGGCGACGGCGCCATTCCGGCCCGCCCCCACCCCGTCCGGGTTCAGCCTGTTCGTCGGCGCCCCGGGGCAATGGTGGCCGCCGGGCCTGGGCGCGCCCAACTGGCAGGGCAGCCAAAACGATCTGCGCTACGCCTATTTCGCCCCGGCTTGCCGTTTGGCCCTCCATCTCGGCGGCGAGGTCAGCGTTTACGACACCCGGGGTTTCACACTGACCGGTGTCGGCCAGCAGCAATCCTCGGGCTATGGGTCGAGCCTGACCTTCACCGGGCCGGGCGGCATCGTCACCCTGGACCGGTTGCGCCGGATTGATCCGGTGACGGCTCCGGCCACTCCCGAACCGGCCGTTGTTTCTCCCCCGGCGCCGCCCCGGCCCAGTGACCGCCCGGACCACCGGCCACGGGCAGCCGAGGCCGCTCAGGCGGCGGCCGAACCCGCCGATGCGCTGGACGACCGCCTTGCCGGCAGCCGCTGGCTTTATGAGCCGACGCCGGGCGCGACGCCGCTGGCCCTGCTGCTGGATGCCGATGGGGTGCTGGCCGGGGCCGGAAGCGATCTCTTCCGCTATTGGGCGGTGGACGCGGCCATGCTGTGGTTCTATGCCGCCGATGGCCGGGCGACGGCCCGTTTTGAGAGCATTCGCCACGGCGCCGATGGCGTCGAGATCACCGGGATGAGCCCGCCCGACTCAGGAACTCCGGCGGTGCTGCGCGCGCCGGTGTCGCGACCGGCCGCTGCCCCCGCCCCATCGAACCCGGCATCCACGGCCCTCGAGCTTCGCCTAGAACTCTGCGGCTGCGACTGGCTGTTTGGCGAACGGGGCGCGGCACCGCTGGCAACGCTGCGGCTGCTGCGCGATGGCACCGTGTCGGGCAGCCTGCGTGCCACCGAATCAACGTGGCGGCTGGAGGGCAGCCATCTGGTTTTCCTCCACAAGAGCGGCCGGCCGACCACCCGCTTTACCACGGTAACCTGTCAGGATGGCTGCTGGACCCTGAGCGGCCCCTCGCTCGCCAATTCGCGGATCGTTCACGAGTTGTCGCCGTCCTGACCAGGGGCGCCGATCAAGGTGCGGCGCATCCACCGGGTCACGCTGTAAAGCACGACAAAAACCAGGATGGACAGACCAAAAGCCGCCGAAACCTCGAGACCGGATCTGGTGATCACCGACCCGAGAAAGGCCGCGGTGGAGAGAACGGCAAGTGCGATGTGTCCGTAATTGGCAAACTTCAGGATCCGGTCCAGCCCCTCAGGCCCCGCTTTCGTCCACCGCCTCGGTATTAGATTCAGCCCTGCCGTCATGGGTTTACCCCCCCAAGTCACAGCCACCATTTTCTGCGGCCCGGAGAGAAATTTTATGCCACCATGGCTGGTCCCGGAAATCCGTATTGATCCGCATCGGGGCCGGCGCTGAGGCCATCGGCGGCCGAAGCCGCCGATGGCGAGCCCCGCCGCGTCAGCGCCAGTGATGGTGGTGATGATGGCCGCCGTAATAGCCGAAGGCCGGTCGGGGCGCCACCACCACCGGCGCCACGTAGGTGGGCCTGCCGTAATAGACCTGTTCATTCTGATAGCCCGGATACTCGGCATAGGGCACGGCAACGCACCCCGCCAGCACCGCCATGACCACCATCGACGCCAAAGCAACCGCGGTCAGATGACGGGAAACCGATTTCGGGATTACCATCGCCACGCCCTCCAGGATTGTTCCTGTCCTGATGAACGGCGGGCGCCCGGACGCTATTCCCTAGCCCAGCTTGGCTTTCAAAATTTCGTTGACCAAGGCCGGGTTGGCCTTGCCCGCGGTGGCCTTCATCACCTGCCCGACGAAGAAACCGAAGAGCTTGTCCTTGCCGCCGCGGTATTCGGCCACCTTGCCGGTGTTGGCCGCCATCACCGCCCCGATCGCGGCCTCGATGGCGCCGGTGTCGGTGACCTGACGCAGGCCCTTGGCTTCGACAATTTCGGCCGCCGCCCGGCCACTGGCAAACATCTCCTCGAACACGTCCTTGGCGATGCGCCCGGAAATGGTGTTGTCGGCGATCAGGTCGATCAGGCCGCCGAGGGCCTCGGCCGAGACCGGGCTGGAGCAAATCTCCCTGCCCGCCTTGTTCAGCGCCCCGAAGAAATCGCCGGTAACCCAGTTGGACGCCAGCTTGGGATCGCGGCCCCTGGCCACCCGCTCATAGAACTCAGCCTTGGCCTGGTCCGCGACCAACACCCCGGCATCGTAGGGCGAGAGCTTGTAATCGGTGATGAAGCGCTGCTTCTTCTCGTCGGGCAACTCGGGCAGGGTCGTCCTGATCTGCTCGACCCAGGCCGGGTCCAGCACCAGCGGTAAGAGGTCCGGGTCGGGAAAGTAGCGGTAGTCGTGGGCTTCCTCCTTGGAGCGCATCGAGCGCGTCTCGCCCTTGCTGGTGTCCCAGAGACGGGTCTCCTGGACGATGCTGCCGCCCTCCTCCAGAATCCCGATCTGGCGGCGCGCCTCGTATTCGATCGCCGCCATCACGAACTTGATCGAGTTGACGTTCTTGGTCTCGGTGCGGGTGCCCAGGGGGCCGCCGGGCTTTCTCACCGAGACATTGCAGTCGCAGCGCATGGAGCCTTCTTCCATGTTGCCGTCGCAGGTCCCGAGATAGCGCAGAATCGTGCGCAGCTTGCGCAAATAGGCCCCGGCCTCCTCCGAAGTCCGCATGTCGGGCTCGGAGACGATCTCCATCAGCGCCACGCCGGAGCGGTTGAGGTCGACATAGGTCTTGGACGGGTGCTGGTCATGCAGACTCTTGCCGGCGTCCATCTCGAGATGGAGACGGGTGATGCCGACGGTGCGGGTGGTGCCGCCCTCCAGGTCCAGCACGATCTCGCCCTTGCCGACGATCGGTTGGAGATACTGGCTGATCTGGTAACCGCTCGGCAGATCGGCATAAAAGTAGTTCTTGCGGTCGAACACCGAAAAGCAATTGATCTCGGCGCGAAGGCCAAGACCGGTGCGCACCGCCTGCTCGACGCAAATGCCGTTGATCACCGGCAGCATGCCGGGAAAGCCGGCATCGACGAAGCTGACCTGACTGTTGGGTTCGGCCCCGAACGCGGTGGCGGCGCCGCTGAACAGCTTGGCCTTCGAGGTGACCTGGGCATGAACCTCCAGCCCGATCACAAGTTCCCAATCGCCGGTCTCGCCCTGAATATACGACATGCTATCCGCTCACGTCCCGTGTTGGCCGCAGGGTGGCACCCTACCACAAATTTTTGCCGCTACGCCACGAAGGGCGGTTCGGGCAGCGGCCCGGCCGCGCTTTCGAGCACCCCGGCGACCCGGATCAGGGTTTCCTCGTCGAAGGGACGGCCGATCAGATGCAGGCCCAGCGGCAGGCCGTCCGCCCCCTGCCCCGCCGGTACCGAGAGTGCGGGCAGGCCGGCCAGCGAGGCCGGGACGGTGAAGACGTCGTTGAGATACATCTGGATCGGGTCGTCCATTTTTTCGCCGATGGCGAAGGCGGTCGAGGGCGCGGTCGGGGTCAGAATCACATCACAGCGCTCGAAGGCGGCCCTGAAGTCGGCGGCGATGCGGGTGCGCACCTGCTGGGCCTTCTTGTAATAGGCGTCATAATAGCCGGCCGAGAGCACATAGGTGCCAATCATGATCCGGCGCCTGACCTCGGTGCCGAAGCCGGCGGCCCGGCTCCTCTCGTACATCCCGATCAGGCTGTCGCCCGTCTCCGCAACCCGCACGCCGTAGCGCACGCCGTCATAGCGCGCGAGGTTAGAGGAGGCTTCGGCCGGCGCAACAATGTAGTAGGTGGCAAGGGCGTATCGGGTGTGCGGCAGGCTGACCGCCACCGGTTCGGCCCCGGCCGCGCGCAGCCAGCCGGTACCGCGGTCCCAGAGCGCCTGAATCTCGGCCGGACAGCCCTCGACCTGATATTCGGCGGGGATGCCGACCCGAAGGCCCCGGATGTCTCCGGTCAGCGCCGCGCGGTAATCGGGCACCGGGCGGTCGACGCTGGTCGCGTCCCTGGGGTCGAACCCGGCCATCGAGCCCAGCATCAGCGCGCAGTCCTCGATCGTGCGCGCCATCGGCCCGGCCTGATCCAGCGATGAGGCGAAGGCGACGATGCCCCAGCGCGAACAGCGGCCATAGGTCGGCTTGATCCCGGCGATGCCGCAGAAGCCGGCGGGCTGGCGGATCGAGCCGCCGGTATCGGTGCCGGTGGCGGCCAGGGCGCAGCGCGCCGCCACCGCCGCCGCCGAACCGCCCGAGGAACCGCCCGGGACCAGCCGGCGCGGCCACGCCCCGACCGGCCCCGGACTCCAGGGGTTGACCACCGGCCCGAAGGCGCTGGTGACATTGGCCGAGCCCATTGCGAACTCGTCGAGATTGACCTTGCCCAGCATCACCGCACCATCGCGCCAGAGATTGGCGGTGACGGTGGACTCATAAGGTGGCACGAAGCCGCGCAGGATCGCGCTGGCCGCGGTGGTCTGGACGCCTTTGGTGCAAAAGAGGTCCTTGACCGCGATCGGCAGGCCGTCGAGCGCCGCCGCTTCGCCCCGCGCCCGCCGGGCGTCGCTGGCGCGGGCCTGCTCACGGGCAAGATCGGGGGTCTCGGTGATGAAGGCATTCAGCGGCCGGGCGCTTTCGACCGCGGCGATGTGGGCCTCGGTGAGTTCGAGCGCGCTGAAGGCGCGGCGGTCCAGCCCGGCCCGTGCGGCGGTGAGGCTGAGGCGGTTGAGCGCGGTCATCCCTATTCGACCACCTTGGGCACCGCGAAGAAGCCCTCAGCGCGGTCGGGGGCATTGGCCAGCACCGCCTCGGGATAGCCGCCATCGCTGACGGCATCGACGCGCCAGCGCAGGATATTTTCCGCCGCGCTGGCCATCGGCGCCACGCCAGTGGTGTCGACCTCCCCCAGTTGCTCGACAAAGTGCAAAATCTTGCTGAGTTCGCCGGCCAGATGCTCCTGATCGGCTTCGGGAACCTTGATCCGGGCGAGATGGGCGATCTTCGCCACGGTGGCCTTGTCGAGCGACATCGGGTAACTCTCTTTGCCAGCGACCAAAAAAGGGCGCCGAAGGCCGGCGCCGGACTGCTCCGGAAAGGTATCACCCGTCATGGCGATCCGCAACCCCGCCGACTTGAAAGCCCTGCTGGGGCCGGGCCGGCGGTTGCTCGGGCTCGATCTCGGCACGAAGACCATCGGCCTCGCCCTCTCGGACCCCGGCCTGATGGTCGCCTCGCCGATCGGCACGATCCGCCGTACCAAGTTCGGCGCCGACGCCGGCGAGCTGGCCAAAATCATCCGCGAGCGCGAGGCCGGCGCCGTCATCCTCGGCCTGCCCCTGGCCCTCGACGGTGCCGAAAGCCCGGCCACCCAGCGGGTGCGCGAATTCGCCCGCCTGCTGCTGACCCGCGCCGATCTCTTCGGAAATGAACCGGAAATCGCCTTCTGGGACGAGCGCTTCTCCACCAGTGCCGTGGAACGCTTCATGATCGAAGCCGACATGACCCGCAAGCGCCGGGCCGAAGTGGTGGACAAGATGGCTGCCGCCTACATCCTTCAGGGGGCCCTGGATGCGATCGGCCATGGCAGGCGGGCCGACCCGGCTTTTCCCCACGGGTGAGAGCGCCGCCGTCCCTCAGTGCGCCTCGGCCCAGTTGAGCCCGACGCCGGCTTCGGCGACCAGGGGCACGCCCAGGCTGGCGGCGCCTTCCATCACGCCCTGGACCAGCACCGCGGTCGCGTCGAGTTCGGCATCGGGCACTTCGAGCAGCAACTCGTCGTGGACCTGCAGCAGCAGCCGGGCCGAGAGCCCGGCCGTGGTCAGCGCCCCCGGCAACCGGATCATCGCCCGCTTCATGATGTCGGCGGCGGTACCCTGGATCGGGGCATTGATCGCCTGCCGTTCGGCGAAGCTGCGCCGGGCCGGGTTCTTGTCCGACAGGCCCTGGACGTGGCACTTGCGGCCAAAGAGCGTCAGCACGTAGCCGTGGCTGCGGCAGAAGGCGCGGGTGGTCTCCATCCAGTCGCGCAGCTCGTGAAAGCGGTCGAGGTAGTCCTTGATGAAGGCGCCGGCCTCGCCGGTGCCGATGCCCAGCTGCTTGCCGAGGCCGAAGCCGCTGATGCCGTAGATGATGCCGAAATTGATTGCCTTGGCCTTGCGGCGCAGCTCGGCGGTCATCAAGGCAAGTGGTACCCCGAAGACCTGGGAGGCGGTGAGGGCGTGAATGTCGACGCCGTCGTGAAAGGCCTGTTTCAGCGCCTTGATGCCGGCGATCTCGGCAACGAGGCGCAACTCGATCTGGGAATAGTCCACCGAGAGCAGCTTGTGGCCGGGCGGCGCCACGAAGGCAGTGCGGATCTTGCGGCCTTCCTCGGTGCGGATCGGGATGTTCTGGAGATTGGGATCGGAGGAGGACAGCCGGCCGGTGCTGGTGATGGCCAGGGCGAACGAGGTGTGGACGCGGCCGGTCCGGGCCTCGATCTGCTCGGGCAGGGCATCGGTATAGGTGCTCTTCAGCTTGGCCAGCTGCCGCCAGTCCAGCACCTTCTGCGCGATCTCTGCCCCCTGCTCGGCCAGCGGTTCCAGCGTGGCGCTGTCGGTGGAAAAAGCCCCGGTCTTGCCCTTGCGGCCACCGGCCAGCCCCATCTCGCCGTAAAGCACCTCGCCCAGCTGCCTGGGCGAGCCGACGTTGAAGGCATGCCCGGCAAGGCGGTGAATCTCGGTCTCAAGCTCGCCCAGCCGGGCGGCGAAATCCCGCGACAGCGCCGCCAGCACGCCGCGGTCGAGGCAGACCCCGGCCTGCTCCATGGCGGCGATCACCGGGACCAGCGGCCGTTCCAGGGTTTCATAGACCGTGGCCATGCGCTCGGCGACCAGCCGGGGTTTCAGCAGCCGCCAGAGCCGCAGCGTGATGTCGGCGTCCTCGGCGGCGTAGGTGCACGCCGTGTCGAGCGGTACGCGGTCAAACGTCACCCGGGCCTTGCCGCTGCCCGTGACCTCGGCATACTTGATCGTGGAGTGGCCGAGGTGCAGTTCGGCCAACTCGTCCATGCCATGACCGTGGGCGCCGCCCTCGAGGACGTAGCTGATCAGCATGGTGTCGTCGAACGGCGTGACCTCGAGTCCGAACTGGCCGAAGACCTGGGCATCGAACTTGAGGTTATGCCCGACCTTCAGCACCGAAGGCTCGGCCAGCAGCGGCTTCAGCACCGCCAGCGCGGCATCGCGGTCAAGCTGCTCGGGCCGTTTGGGCGTGCCAAAAAGGTCGGCCACCCCGCCCTCGGGGTCGACGTGGCCAAGCGGGATGTAACAGGCCAGCCCCGGCGCGGTGGCCAGTGAGACTCCAACCAAACCGGTGGTGCTGGGGGTAAGAGAGGTGGTCTCGGTATCGACCGCGACCACGCCGGCCTCAAGGGCGCGCTCGACCCAGCGCTTCAGGGACTCGAGGCTCTGGACCAGTTCGTAGGACAGCGCCGCCGGCGCGGGCTCGGCCGGACGCGGCGCGGCGGCGGCGGCCGGAGCGACAGCCGGGGCCGCCGGCACCACCACGGGATGGCGGCCGTGCAGGAACTCGGCCTCGATGCGGGCGACGATGCTCTTGAAGCCCTGCTCCCTCAGAAACGGAAACAGCACCTCGGGGTCGGGCCGCTGCGCCCGCACCGCATCCAGCGCGAGCGGCACCGGGGCGTCGGCGGCAAGCAAGACCAGACGGCGCGACAGCCGGGCCTGATCGGCGAAGGCCAGCAGCGAGTCCCGGCGCTTGGGCTGCCTGATTTCAGCCGCCCGGGCCAGCAGCGTCTCGAGATCGCCATACTCGGTGATCAGCAGGGCCGCGGTCTTGATGCCGATGCCGGGAACACCGGGAATGTTGTCGGTGCTGTCGCCGGCCAGCGACTGAACGTCCACCACCTTGTCGGGCGCGACGCCGAACTTTTCGAACACTTCGGCCGGACCGATGGTCCGGTTTTTGATCGGGTCGAGCATCGAGACGCCGGGGCCGACCAGTTGCATCATGTCCTTGTCCGAAGAGACGATGGTCACCGGCCGCCCGGCTGCCTGGGCCAGCCGGGCGTAAGCGGCGATGATGTCGTCGGCCTCATAGCCCTCCATCTCGAGGGCCGGGACGTTGAAGGCCCGGGTCGCCTCGCGGACCAAAGCGAACTGGGGCACCAGCTCGGGCGGCGGCGCCTCGCGGTTGGCCTTATAGGCCGGATAGATCGCGGTACGGAAATTGGTCTCGCGCCGGGTATCGAACACCACCGCCACCGCCTCGGCGCGCTGATCGGCCAGGAGCTTCATCAGCATGTTGGTGAAGCCGAGCACGGCATTGACCGGGGTGCCGTCGCTGCGGGTCAGCGGCGGCAGGGCATGAAAGGCCCGGAAAATGAAGCCGGAGCCGTCCACCAGATACAGCGTGGACGGTACGGCGGCGTCTCCGGCGACACCAGAGCCAGCGGCACCAGAGGATGAAACGGCGGGTTCGGTCATGGGCCAAACCATGGCTCATGACCGCCCGGATGTCGAGAGCCGCGCCCGCCGTTCAGACCGGCAGCACCTCTTCGAGATCGATATGGTGGCCGAGGATCAGCAGTTCAACGTCGAGCAGTGCCAGCAACCGCTCGTCGATGACGTGAACACCGGTGAGAAAACGGGTTTCCGGCCCGGCTGCGCCCATCTCGGGCACCGGCATGATCTGGTCGGAGGCGATGGTGAGGATTTCGGTGATCGCGTCGACCAGCACGCCGACGGTGCGTTCGGCCACCTGCATGATGATCACGACGTTGCGGCTGCCGACCTCGCCCGACTCGAAGCCGAAGCGCGTGCGCAGATCGAGAATCGGGATCACGAGGCCGCGCAGGTTAATGACACCGCGGATGTGGGGCGGCAGGTTGGGCAGCTTCGACTCCTGGGTCCAGCCGCGAATCTCCCGCACCACCATCACATCGATGGCGTATTCCTGGGCGCCGACGGCAAAAACCATGAACTGACGGCCGTGGTCCCCGTAAATCGCCGTGGTCGACGGCGTGTCGATGTCGGTCAGCTGGCGGCGCGCCGCCGGCTTGGCGGTGGCGCTGGGCCGCAGCGCGGGAGCGGTCACGGTCATAACGCGTCCTTCCGGTCACGAGGTCATCGGCCGCACCATAGCACGGCTACTGCCGCGGTCCGCGCCCCCGGCCCTGAGACAAATCAGCCTGCCCCCGTCGTTCGGGCTGCGGGCTCGGCCGGTGCCCCAGATGCTGGTCGATGTGGAAAAAGCCCATCAGAGTCGTAAGATCGCCGGCCTGCCCCGACATCGACTGGGCCGCCGCCGTGGTTTCCTCGACCAGTGCCGCATTCTTCTGGGTCATTTCGTCCATGGTCGCGACCGCGGCGTTGATCTCGTCGAGGGCCGAGGCCTGCTCGGTGCTGGCGGAGGCGATCTCGCCGATCAACTGCGCCACCTGCTGCACCCCGGCGACGATCCCCGAGAGGGAATCGCCGGCCTTCCTGACCATCTCGACGCCGTTCTGGACCTGGCCGTCGCTGTTCAGGATCAGGGCCTTGATTTCCTTGCTCGCCTGAGCCGAACGCTGAGCCAGCACCCGGACCTCCTGCGCCACCACGGCAAAACCCTTGCCGGCGTCACCGGCCCGGGCCGCCTCGACCGCGGCGTTGAGGGCCAGCAGGTTGGTCTGAAAGGCGATCTCGTCGATCACGCCGATGATGTCGGTGATCTTGCGGCTGGCGTCGGCGATGGCGCGCATGGCGCTGATCGCCGAACCGGCGACGCTGCCGCCCTCCTCGGCCGAGCGCCGGGCGTCGGCGGCCATCCGGTTGGCCCGCTGGGCGGTCTCGGCGCTGGAGCGCACGGTGGCGCCCAGCTGTTCCATGGAGGCCGCGGTCTCCTCGAGACTGGAGGCCTGCTGCTCCGTCCGTTCGGCCAGATCGGCGCTGCCGGCCGAGACTTCGGCCGCCGCCTGGGTGATCGCGTCGGTCGCCTGATGAATCTGTCCGACCACCTCGGCCAGCTTGTCGGCGGTGGCGTTGAAGTCGTCCTTGAGCTGGCGGAAAGCGCCCTGATAGTCCTTGAGCACCCGCCGGGTCAGATCGCCCTGGGCCAATGCCGCCGCGACCACGCTCAGTTCCTGGATGATGCCGGCGATGGTGGTGGCGAGGCGGTTGATGCCTTCGCTCATGGTGAGGTAGAAGCCATCCTTGCCCGCGAGATCGATCCGGGAACCGAGGCTGCCAGTCGAGACCGCATCGATCAGCACCGCGATTTCATGGCCGATCGCCTGCTCGCGCGCCCGCTGAGCCTCGGCGGTCTTGCGCTCGGCGTCCAGCCGCTCACGCTCGGCCTCGTCCATGCGCCGCTTTTCGAGCGCGTTGCGTTTGAAGACCTCGACCGCCCGCGACATCTCGCCGATCTCGTTGCGGCTGCCCTGATGGCCGATGGCGACCGCGAGATCGCCGGCGGCCAGCCGCTGCATGATCCCGGTCAGGGCGATCAGCGGCCGGCTGATCGCGCCGCTGATTGTCACGACGGCGAGAATCAGCAAGAGAATGCCGCCGCCCAGGGTTGCCATCAAAAAGGTGACCATTTCGGCGCGCGCGGCCGTGATCTCGGTCTTGGCGGCATCGTAATCAGCCGCGGTTGTCGTGCTGAGGCGGTCCTGAACCGGTTCCAGTTCGGCGTAGACCTCGGACATCACCTTGGAGGCCGCCGCTACCGCCGCCGTGCCCTCGACCACGCCGAGGAAGCTCTCGCGATAGTCGGCGAGTTTGGCCACGAGGTCGGCGCGCACGGTCTCGGCGAGGGCAAAGCCCTTGAGCATGGTGGCGAACTGCTCGGCGGTCTTCTTCAGCTCTTCGGCATATTTGACGTCGCGCCGGGCCAGAAAATCCTTCTCGTGGCGGCGCAAGGTCAGCATCAGCACCTGAAGCTCCGGCTCCTTGTAGGTCTTGACGGCATCCTCGATGGCATGGACGGCGGCGCGCATCCGCGCGGTCAGCCCGGCATTCTCGTTCAGGCCCAGCTTCACCCGCCGCGTCACAACCTCGGAAAACTGGCGGCCGTAGCGCTGGACATTCTCCTTGAGCACATTCGCCAGCGTCCGCTCCTCGGCCCGATCGAGAACACCGGTCAGGCGCTCGATGGTCTGATTGACCTTGCCGAGGGCCTCCTGCTGCAAGGCGGCGTATTTCTCATCGCTGCGCAGGAAGAAATCCTTTTCGTGGCGCCGGGCCTGAAGCATGCCGATGTCGATCGCCGACACCAGATCGTTGGCCGCCACCGCCCGATCCATCAGCCGCAGCTTCTGGTTCTGATGGTCGATGCTGGAGAAGGTAAGCACAGCAACCGTAACCATGATTGCAATTCCAACCAGCCCGATCAGGCCGATTTGCAGCCGCAGACCGATCCGCTCCAACATCTGTTCCATGGCCATATCCCCCCAGCACGGTCATCCCGACCGGAATCGATCGATTCTGATCATTCAGGCACACCTGCCGCGGCTTCAGCATGTCGGGAGCCCGGAAAGACTGTCAACAGCCCAAACGCCCGACCCGTAAAAAAAGTTTCATAAATATGTAACAGATTTGGCGATTTGCCCTGGCCCGGGCGCCCGCCGCGGCGGGTTCAGAAATCCTCGGGCGGCGTGCGGGTGTTGGCCGGGGTATGGCGGATGATGGCGCTGAAGCCGAACAGCAGCAGCAGCACGCCCATCACGATTTCGACGGCACTGACAAAGCGGGCCGGGCCGCTGATCGGCTGGATGTCGCCATAGCCGACCGTACTGAGGGTAACGACCGAATAATACAGGCACTCGGCAAAGCTGAGGGTACGCGGCACGCCGGTGGCGATGAAGTCGGCGCCAGGCGACAGGCGCTGGACGATCGAGTACATCGCCGCGAACACGATCACCAGCAGCGAATAGAAGGTCAGGAAGGCGAAGGCCGGCATGACCAGCCGCGAGGCCTGGGCAAAGAAGCCCTCGAACAGCAGGCCGATGTCGAGCAGAAAAATCGCGATGTCCCGGCTGACGAACAGCACGATCACCGCCACCACCGCCTGAATGGCCACAAAGGGAATGTTGGGCAGTGAGCCGCCCATGGGGCTGCCCGGCAGGGCGAAGGTCAGTGCGATCATGCCGACCATCGGCAGCAGCCAGAGGAAGATTTCGCCGAAATGCGAGCTGTGGCGGGGCCGGCGCGAAACCACGATGTGGCGCACGGTGCGGGCCCGGATGCAGGCGCCGCCAAGAAAGGCCAGCAGAGGCAGGATGAAGCCCAGCGCCTGCTCGCGCTGGCTGATCATGGCGAAGTTGCTCTCGACGATCACGGTGAAGATGCAGGCGTAGATGCCGATGAAGTTGACCAGCGACAGCGTGAAGAAGCGGCTGCCCGGAAACACCCGGTGAAACACGGCGACCACGAAGATCACCGAACCCAGCAGCACAAACGCCAGCGTTCCCGCGACCGCCTTGATGGACAGGGCAATGACGCTGAGCAGGAAGGCCGTAAACACCACGCCGCCAATCCATCCCCGCTGGGAGTGCGGAGCGCGATGGTCGGCATGGGCGATGTGCGGGGGGTGGTGGGGCAAATGCTCCATGCGCCGTGTCGGGGCCGCGGGATGAGGGGTAAACGGGAACGAGGCTGGCCCCAACCATAGCATGATCCCGGGCCGGATCGGAACCGGGGTCTAAGGGGAACACCGCGCCCGAACCGGCGGTACGGCGCAATTGACAGCTTTTCCCCACTGATGCAACGTGACCCAGGGTCGGCTCGGGAGCCGGCGACACCGGGGCAAAGCCATGGATTACCTGAAACCCGTTCAGTGGGCGGACTCGCTCAGCGTCGGCGTCAAGCTGATCGATGACGAGCACAAACTGCTGCTCAGCATCTTCAACGATCTGGTCAACGCCCTGCGCACCGAGCACTCCCAGGGCGTGGCGCGGCGCGTGATGGAAGAACTGGCGGGTTACGCCACCTATCACTTCGCCCATGAAGAAGAGCTGATGACGGCCTTCCGCTACCCGGATTTCGAGGACCACCGGCGCCAGCACGAGAAGTTGACCGCCAAGCTGATGGAGATCGATCAGAGCGTCGCCCGTGGTCAGGGCAACGTCGTCGACATCGCCAACTTCGCCAATCTGCTGGTCAACTACCACTTTCTGCGCACCGACACCAAGATGGCCGACTATCTCAGGGCCAAGATGCCGAGCGGCTACCTGCCGTTCGAGTTCAATCTTGACGACGGCTCCGGGGTCGCGCCCTGAACCGGTTCGGCCGGACCGGCGGAAACGCTAGAACAGTTCGATATTGTCCCCGCTGTCGTCATCGGAGTCGGTACCGAAAATTACCGCCCCGCCCTGGGAGTCGATCAAGGTGGTCCTGCCGTATTCGGCGGCGATCAACGCCAATTCGACCAGCGGGCCTTCGTCCCTGGCGACGGGAAAGCCCCGCCTGTTTCCGGAAGCCGGGACGCTCGGCCCGATCACGAATTCCGCGCTTCCAGTTCGGCCACCGTCCGCGGAACAAATACCTTCCATGCCAGTAATACTCCCAATAATCTGCACCTTCAGTGCAGAATATTATTCGCTGCCTGTTGAGATAATAAGCTTTCACACAAAGAACAATAAGGCACGCTAATTATTTTTCAGGGCTGTAATCTTGCTTGTGAATTAATGCTATATATTTGAGACCACTTAATAGCATGGTCAAATTTCCTTGAACCGAATCAACCGACGGCGATCACGCCTTGACGCCGGCGCCACGGGCCTTGGGCGCTCCGGCATCCAGCGTCCAGCGCGGCCGGGGCGCGAAATCGAGGCCGTCGGTCAGGCCGAGCCGCAGCCGCTCCACGCCGGCCCAGGCGATCATCGCGGCGTTGTCGGTGCAGAGGTCGAGCGGCGGCGCGACGAACCGCCAGCCTTGGTGCGCGGCCAGACCGTCGAGCCGTGCCCTCACCGTCCGGTTGGCGGCCACACCGCCCGCCACCACCAGCGTCCGGCATTCGGGAGCCAGAGCGGTGGCGAGAGCGAAGGCGTGGGCGGTGCGGTCGACCAGCACGTCGCCGACCGCGCTCTGGAACGCCGCCGCCAGATCCGCGGCGTCGGCATCGGGGAGCGGCTTTGCCAGCGGCTCCAGGCAGCGGCGCAGGGCCGTCTTCAGGCCGGAAAACGAAAAGTCGCAGCCCGGTCGACCCAGCATCGGCCGGGGCAGCTCAAACCGCCCGGGCGCACGCGCTCTCAGTGCCGCCGCTTCCAGCTTCGGCCCGCCAGGATAGCCGAGTCCGATCAGCTTGGCCGCCTTGTCGAAGGCCTCGCCGACCGCGTCGTCGATCGTGGTGCCGAGTCGACGATACCGCCCGACCCCCTCGACCAGCAGCAGTTGGCAGTGGCCGCCCGAAACCAACAGACCAAGGAACGGCCAGGCGACATCGTCGGTGAGACGCGCCGTCAGCGCGTGACCTTCGAGATGGTTGATGGCCAGAAATGGCAGGTTGCGCGCCAGCGCGATCACTTTCGCGGTCATCACGCCAACGATGACGCCGCCGATCAGCCCCGGCCCGGCCGCGGCGGCCACCCCCGAAAGCTCGCCAAAGCCGACGCCGGCCTGAGCCAGCGCCTCGGCGATCAGGCGGTCGAGGTGGTCGAGGTGGGCGCGGGCGGCGATTTCCGGCACCACGCCGCCATAGGGCTCGTGGTCGGCAAGCTGAGAGAGTATAATATTTGACATTATCTCGCGTCTGTCGCTTACCACCGCCGCTGCCGTCTCGTCGCAACTTGTCTCGATGCCGAGAACAATCATGGATTAGCTCCAGCCGCGACGCGGCCGCGGATTTTTTTGGGAGGGCGATTTTGACAAGCCTCGGCCCCGAGGGCAAGAACGATTCTGTTAACGGGTTGATACTAAATATATTATCATGATCGATGCGCCAGTGTCCGGTCAGGCGGCCGCTCCGGGGCCAAGCCACTGATCCGTAACTTGTGCTGTTTGGCGTGACGGCGGCTATATCTTGTGGTAACAAGCCCCAGGACACAAAAATGGCATAAAGTCCCGATAGCACCCCGGAGCAGGGGCAACCGGCAGCGGGAACTCGAGGGGATCGTCAGGCATGGCCATCGGGCACAACACCACCGCAGGATCGCCGGACGCGCAGCGCGCGAAGGCGGGACGGCGGTCCGGGCGCGCCCGCTATGCCGAGGAAGATATCGTCCTCGCCTTCGGCCCGACCCACACGGAAAAAGGCCGGGCGCTCGCCGCCGACGGCTTGGTGACCACCGAGGAGGCGCTGAAGGCGCCCCAGATGCGGGCGCTGGTCGAGGACGGCCACCACCGCTACCGGGTGACGCTGGAGGTTCGGGAAACCAAAGAGGCGTCGGCCCTGATCTCCGTCTGCTCCTGCCGGGCCGCCACCTGTGCCCACGGCGCCGCCACCGCCTTTGCTCTCCTTGAGCGTTTCCCGGCTCTGGCCCGGCCGTCGCAGAAATCCTTCATCGACCGCCTGATCATCCCCGAGCCGGCGGTCGAGCAGCGTCGGACGGTCTATGGCCTGGAAGCCGCCGAAGGCGACGATTCCCTTTACGTCACCGTGGCCACCGAGATTTCCGACCGCAATTCCCGCCGGATCGAGGGCAGTTCTCCCAAGCGCGCCGCCGTGGCCGCCCCGACCGGCCCGGCCGGCGAACCCGATCGGGTGGTCTGCCGGTTGCTCGGGTTGTCGAGCCTGCCGCTGGTCGCGGTCTCCCTCGAGGATGACGAGACCGTCGATGACCTGATCAGCGCTCTCCTCGAGACCGGACGCGCCCGCTGGGGCATCAGCGGCCCGACTCTGGCGCGCGGTCCCTCGAAGCGCTTCCTGCTCGAGACCAATCCGCGCACCGGCGCGCGCAAGATTCTCAACCGCCCGCCGAAGGTCCGCATCTTCGGCAGCGATCCCGCATGGTACGTCATCGAGAGCACCGGCCATATCGGCTCGGCGGCAATCGACGAGGTCACGGCCCAAAGCTTTGTCCCCACCGCCCACCACCATCAGCCATCGCGGAGCGGCGGCCGTTCCGAGAGTGCGCCGACGGTGATCGACGTCGTGCCGGTGCCGGTGCTGACGGCGGCCAGCGGCGATGGCGGCACCGACGTGCTGCTGCTGCACTTCAGTTATGGCGAGCATCTGGTCCGCGAGGACGACCCCAGCCAGTTCGTGCGCACTGAAGCGACCGAGGACGACGAATCCGGGCCGGTGTTCATCCGGCGCGACCGCCGGCACGAGGAAGCCGCTGCGGCGGTGCTGCGCGGGCTCGGCCTGACCGCGGTACGCGTGACCACCACCGGCGTTGCCACCGGCGGCCGGGGCTACGCGTTCCGCAGCCGCAACCCCAAGGAAAGCTGGCAGTGGCTGGTGCTGAGCGGCGCGGAGGATCTGCGTCGCAAGGGTTGGACGGTCGAACTCGGAGAAACCTTTCCCTACCGGGTGATCGAAATCGCCGACGACTGGGACGTCGACGTGGTCGAAGCCGGCAATGGCTGGTTCTCCCTTGATATCGGCATTGAGGTCGAGGGCCGGCGGGTGCCGCTGCTGCCGATTCTGATCGGCATCATCGAGCGCGGCGGTCTGGCCTCCGCGCTGGCCGCCGACGGCAAGGTGCGGGCGATGCTCGACGATGGCCGGATTCTGGCCCTGCCCGCCGAGCGGGTGGCCAAATTCCTCGCCACTCTCGAGGAAATGATCGGCAACGGCCGGGTGACCAAGGACGGCCGGCTCTCGATGCCCTCGGCCGATGTTCCGACCCTGGTCGATCTCGAATCGATCCTCGGCACCCGCTGGCACGGCGGTGACCGTCTGCGCGACCTCGGCCGGCGCCTGCGCACGGTCAACGTACCGGCGCGGACCGAACCGCCGCCAGGCTTCCGCGCCTCGCTGCGGCCCTATCAGCGCGACGGCCTCGACTGGCTTCAGTTTCTGCGCGCCAACGAAATGGGCGGCATTCTGGCCGACGACATGGGCCTCGGCAAGACCGCCCAGACCCTGGCCCACATCGCGATCGAACGCCACGAGGGCCGGCTCAAGAAGCCGTGCCTGATCGTGGTTCCGACCAGTCTGGTGCCCAACTGGGTTGCCGAGGCCGGGCGTTTCACCCCGGATCTCACCGTGCTGGTGTTCCACGGTCTCGACCGCCACGGCCGGCGCTCCGAGGTGACCAAGGTCGACCTCGTGATCACCACCTATGCCATCCTGGCCCGCGACGTCGATTTCCTGGCCGCGATCGATTTCCACATGGTGGTGCTCGACGAGGCCCAGGCGATCAAGAACCCGCTGGCCAAATCGACCCGGGCCGCCTGCAAGCTCAAGGCCCGTCATCGCCTGTGCCTCTCAGGCACGCCGATCGAGAATCATCTCGGCGAGGTCTGGTCGCAGTTCGCCTTCCTGATGCCGGGGGTGCTCTCCGATCACAAGACCTTCACCGCCCGCTACCGGACCCCGATCGAAAAGCGCGGTGACGAAGACAAGCGCAAGCAGCTGGCCAAGCGCCTCCGCCCCTTCGTGCTGCGCCGGACCAAGGCCGCGGTGGCCACCGATCTGCCGCCCAAGACCAATATCGTCAACCGGGTGGAACTGGCTTCGGACCAGCGTGATCTTTATGAGACGATCCGCCTCTCGATGCATCAGAAGGTGCGCGAAGAGATCGCCCGCATCGGCCTTGCCCGCAGCAAGATCCTGATTCTCGACGCCTTGCTCAAGCTCCGTCAGGCCTGCTGCGACCCCCGGTTGGTCAAGCTCGAATCGGCGCGCCGGGTTACCGGCAGCGGCAAACTCGAGCTGCTGATCAACATGGTGCCGAGGATGATCGAGGAGGGGCGGCGGATCCTGCTGTTCTCCCAGTTCACCTCGATGCTCGACCTGATCAAGGAGGCGCTGAAGCCGACCGGCATTCAGTATGTCGAGTTGCGCGGCAGCACCGCCGACCGCGCAACCCCGGTCGAGCGCTTCCAGGCCTGCGAAGTGCCGCTGTTCCTGATCAGCCTCAAGGCCGGCGGCCGCGGCCTCAACCTCACCGCCGCCGACACCGTCATCCATTACGACCCCTGGTGGAATCCGGCGGTCGAGAATCAGGCCACCGACCGCGCCCATCGCATCGGGCAGGTCAAGCCGGTGTTCGTTTACAAACTGATCGCCTCGGGCACGGTCGAGGAACGGATTCTCGAGCTTCAGGATCGCAAGGGCTCGCTGGCCGACGCCATGCTCGACGAAGGCTCCTGGGCAGGCTCTCTGACCGCCGACGACCTTGATTTCCTGTTCGATGCCCCGGCCCTCTAATCATTAAGCAATGTCTAAAATTTTTTTAACATTGATCTTGTTTCGGCGGCCTGTTAAGAGCAGCGAGATCTCATCCTGATTTTCTGGAAGTCGTCCGCTGTCGTCCTGCGGATGCCCAATAGAATCGCTTGGGATTGAACCTGACGCTGAGACACATGTGATCATTGATTTGCCTTTGGACCCTTCCCGCGATCCTCATCCGACAAAGGACACTCGATCATGGCCGCCGCAAGTAAAGTCATTGGGATCGAAGAGCGCATTCGATATTTGAAGATTGATGAACAGGCCAAGGCGGCTCTTCGCGAGTTCGTTCCGGTGTTGGCCCCCAAGATCGACGCAATTCTCGACGAATTTTATAATTATCTTCGGTCGGTGCCGGCGACTGCGGCTTTGCTGAACAGTCCTGAGCGTGTCTCGCGGGCGCGCTCGCTGCAAAAGGAGCACTGGCTGAAAAAGGTCTTCACCGGTACGTTTGATGAAGCCTATATGACGCAGGTGCGCAAGATCGGTGAGACCCATCAGCGGATCGGCCTTGAGCCGTCGTGGTATGCCGGCGCCTATTGCTTCACCCTCAACAAGCTGGTCGATCTCGCCACTGTCACCTACCGCAAGAAGCCCGAGCGGCTGGCTCAGGTGCTTCAGGCGATCAACCGTGCCATCTTCCTCGACATGGACCTCGCGACCTCGGTCTATATCGACGTCAACACCCAGGCGCTGATTCAGCGCGAACTGGGCGCCACCGCCGACAGTTTCGAAAAAGAGGTCAAGACCATCGTCAACACCGTCGGCAACGCCACGACCCAGCTCGAAAGCTCGGCACGGCGGATGGCGGCGTCCTCGGACGAGACCAGCCGGCAGGCGACGACGGTGGCTTCGGCCGCCGAGGAAGCCACCGTCAACATCCAGACCGTCGCCGCCGCTGCCGAGGAACTGTCCTCCTCGATCACCGAGATCAGCCGGCAGGTCGCCCATTCGGCCGGCATCACCAGCGCCGCTCAGGACGAGGCCGGCCGGACCAACAAGAAGGTCCAGGAACTGGCGGAAGCGGCCAAGAAGATCGGTGAGGTGGTCAAGCTGATCAACTCGATCGCCTCCCAGACCAACCTTCTCGCCCTCAACGCCACCATTGAGGCGGCCCGGGCCGGCGAAGCCGGGCGCGGCTTCGCGGTGGTGGCCAACGAGGTCAAGAGTCTGGCCAATCAGACCGCCAAGGCCACCGAGGAAATCGACGCCCAGATTACGGCCGTGCAGTCAGCGACTCAGGAAGCGGTGATCGCGATCAAGGGCATTTCGGCCACCATCGACCAGATCAATTCCATCGCCTCCTCGATCGCCGCCGCGGTCGAAGAGCAGGGCTCGGCCACCGCCGAGATCGCCCGTAACGTCCAGCAGGCCTCGATCGGCACCCGCGAGGTCACCACGACCATCGTCCGGGTCAACGGTACCGCCGAGGCCAATCACCGTGAGGCCGAGAGCGTGCTGAGCGCGGCAACCGATCTCGCGCAGCAGACCCGGTCGCTCAGTTCCGGCGTCGATCATTTCCTGGCCCGCATCCGAACCACCTGAGCGGCCGCCGTCCATCAAACCCGAAGCCCCCTGCGGATGCCTGACCCGGTCAGGCTCCCGCAGGGGTGCGGTTTTCCCCATCTCCGCCGCTCCGGCAAAAAAGCCGGCCGGGCCGTCGGGGATCCCGCTGACGGCGCGGCGGATTTCTGTTAGGATTCCGTCCGCTGGAGGATCAGGACCCGTGACGATGAGCGAACAGCAGGCGATTCGGCAGAAACTGTTGGGTTTGCGAGCGGAGCACCGGGACCTTGACGACGTGATCAACCGCATCGCCGATGAGGCGCCCTACGATCAGCTCCAGATGCAGCGCTTGAAAAAGCGCAAGCTGGCGCTTAAGGACCAGATCACCCGGCTGGAAAGCGAACTCTTGCCCGACATCATCGCGTAAGCGCCAAGATCACGAGACGCCGCCCGTGTCCGCACCTGACAACAGTTCCGCCGCCCCGGCTCTCGTGGGCATCATCATGGGCAGCCAGTCCGACTGGACGACCATGGGCCACGCCGCCGAGACCCTGACCGCCCTCGGCATCCCGTTCGAGACCCGGATCGTCTCGGCCCACCGCACCCCTCAGCGGCTCTACGACTATGCCGGCTCGGCGCGGTCGCGCGGGCTGCGGGTGATCATCGCCGGCGCCGGCGGTGCCGCCCATTTGCCCGGCATGACCGCGGCGCTGACACCGCTGCCAGTGTTCGGGGTCCCGGTCGAGAGCCACGCCCTCAAGGGCATGGACAGCCTGCTCTCGATCGTCCAGATGCCGGCCGGGATTCCGGTCGGGACGCTGGCCATCGGCAAGGCCGGCGCCATCAATGCCGCGCTGCTGGCGGCGGCGGTGATCGCGCTCGGTGATCCCGTGACGGCCTGCGCCCTCGACACCTGGCGGGCGCGCCAGACCGCCGCCGTCGCCCCGGCCCCCGAGACTGCCCTGCCCTGAGCCCATGGCCTCCCTCATCCTTCCACCAGGGTCAACCCTGGGCATGCTCGGTGGTGGCCAGCTCGGTCGCATGACCGCGCTGGCTGCGGCCCGGCTCGGATACCGCACCCACGTCTACACCCCCGAGCCCGACAGCCCCTGCGCCGAGGTCAGCGCCGCTGCCACCGTGGCCGATTTCACCGATGCCGAGGCCTTGGCCGGCTTCGCCGCCGCGGTCGACGTCGTGACCCTGGAGTGGGAGAACGTGCCGCCCGAGGCGGCGGGCCTGCTGGCCCAGAGGGTGCCGGTGCGTCCGGGCGCCGCCGTGCTGGTGGTGACCCGCGACCGCATCCGCGAGAAGAGCTTCGTCAACTGCCTCGGCATCGCCACAGCGCCCTGGCGCCCGGTGCACTCGGTGGCCGACCTCACCGCCGCGCTTCAGGACCTGGGCCGGCCGGCGGTGCTGAAGGTGGCCCGCCTCGGCTATGACGGCAAGGGTCAGGTGCTGCTCGGCCCCGACACCGACCCCGAGGCGGCATGGCACGATCTTGCCCTCGGCCAGGCCCTCGATGCCGTGCTCGAGGGCTTCGTCGATTTCGCTTGCGAGATTTCTGTGATCGTCGCCCGCGGCGCCGACGGCGCCCTTTGCAGCTATCCCGCGGTCGAAAATCAGCACGCCAACCATATCCTGGCCCGCACCCTGGTGCCGGCGCGCATCGCGCCCGCCGTCGCCGCCGAGGCCGAGGCCATCGCCCGCCGCATCACCGAGGCGTTGGGGGTGGTCGGCTTGCTGGCGGTCGAGATGTTCGTCGGCCACGACGGCCGGGTGCTGGTCAACGAACTGGCGCCCCGGCCGCACAATTCCGGCCACTGGACCCTCGACGCCTGCGCCACCAGCCAGTTCGAACAGCTGGTGCGCGCGGTCTGCGGCCTGCCTCTCGGTGCCACCGGCCGCCTGACCGATGCCGTGATGGAAAACCTGATTGGTGCCGACATCGAGCGCTGGCCCGAACTGCTCGCCGCTCCTGCCGCCCGCCTGCACCTTTACGGCAAGCGCGAGGTCCGCCCCGGCCGCAAGATGGGCCACGTCACCTGGATCGGCCGCGCGGTGACGCCCTGACGCCGCTCAGGTTTTCGGCCGGGTGTGAACATGGTCATGGCCGTGCTCATCATGACCGTGTTCATCGTGCTCATGGCCGTGCTCGTGGCTGTGGCGGCGGCTGACCATTTCGGCCGGGATCAGGTGCAAGGTCCCGTGGCGGACGCCGGTTTCGGCGATCGTCGCCTCGGCAAAGCCCCGGACCTCGGCGGTCTGGCCACGCAGCACCACCACTTCCAGGCAATTGTCGTGATCGAGGTGAATGTGCAGGGTCGACAGCATCAGATCGTGGTGCTGGTGCTGGGCGCGGGTCAACCGGCGGGCCAACTCGCGCTGTTCGTGGTTGAAGACATAGGAGAGACAGGCGACCGCATACTCGGCCTGTCCCTGGGCCAGCCGGTCCTCCTCGAGCCGGCGGCGCACGAGATCGCGGATCGCCTCCGAGCGGTTCTCATAGCCCTTGCGCCGGAGATAACCGTCGAACTCCTCCAGCAGCCCGTCATCCAGCGAGATCGTGACCCGTTCCATCGCCCCCTCCAGCCCCGCCGCGTGCCGAGGGTTTAGCATATCGGTGCCGGCAAAGTCCGTTGACTCCGATGGCGCAGTATGATCCAGTATGAAGAATAAAAATAACGTATGACACGGTACAACGGCATACGACCAGGGGGGGACGATGGCGCGTGGGACGTGGCGGCCGGCGACGGTGCTGGCGCTGGTGGTTGGTATCGGCTGGGCGCATGCCGCCGGGGCGCATTTTCTGGAATTGCTGCCGTCCACCGATATCGTGCCCGAGCAGGGCGAGCGGCAGGTGACGCTGACTGCGGCCTTCACCCATCCGATGGAGCGCGGTCCGGTCCTCGAGCTTGGGCGGCCGTTGCGCTTCGGCGTCGTCACCGGCGGCCGGACGAGCGATCTCGGGGCGGCCTTGACGCCCAAGCCCATGGACGGCCATCAGACCTGGGAAGCCGCATACAAGATCGGGGCGCCGGGCGATTACCTCTTTTTCCTGGAGCCGGCGCCCTATTGGGAGGCGGCGGAAAAGAAGTGGCTGATCCATGACGCCAAGGTGGTGGTGGATTTCGGCGCCGGCAGCGGCTGGGAACGTCCGGTCGGACTGCCCATGGAAATCCTGCCGCTCAGCCGGCCCTATGGTCTTTGGACCGGCAACCTCTTTCGCGCCGTGGCGCTGAAGGATGGCCTGCCGCTGCCGGGCGCGATGGTCGAAGTTGAGTGGGCCAACGACGGCTCGGTGATGCCGCCCGCGGACCCCTTCATCACTCAGGTGGTCCGCACCGATGCCGGCGGCATCTTCGCCTATGCCTTGCCGCGCGCGGGCTGGTGGGGCTTCACGGTGCTGGCCGAAGGCCCGGCAGCCGCCGCTCCCGATGGCAGCCCGGCCCGGACCGAACTCGGCGGTACCATCTGGGTCAAGGCCGTGGACATGAAATAACCGCAAACACCGGGAGCCCCCCATGGCCCATATCCCCGACGGTGTCCTTTCCCCGCCTGTGCTCGCGGCCGGCGCGGTGGTGGCCCTGGCAGGCTGCGCCCGGGGGCTGAAGGCGCTGGAGCACGAGCGCATCCCGCAGGTGGCGATGCTGTCGGCGGTGGCCTTCGTCGCCTCGCTGGTTCATTTCCCGGTCGGGCCGTCCTCGGTTCACCTGATTCTCAATGGTCTGATCGGCATGGTGCTGGGCTGGGCGGCGTTTCCCGCCATCCTTGTCGCGCTCCTGCTGCAGGCGGTGCTGTTCGGCTTCGGCGGTCTGGTTG
>SESF01025494.1_pt1 | contig 49981 bp, 54 predicted proteins | sample 3171521 | NCBI WGS metagenome assembly SESF01 (sample SAMN10866945, study PRJNA518727) | freshwater metagenome | biome: subpolar coniferous forest; feature: holomictic lake; material: water; isolation source: holomictic Lake 227, 6 m and 8 m depth | place: Canada: near Kenora, Ontario | collected...
GCCAGTAAATAGGAATCCTCAGTGATCCAACAATATAATTGTATAATATTTTTTGCTTATTTTTTAGCCGTTCATATACCTGATGCTTACGCAAAACAGCATAGGCAATATCCGTATCCGTCCTGGCCATGCAAGACGCGCTCTTTGATTGTTTGGCTGGAATTATGGAATTTTAATTCTGGAATTTGTTTATATTTCTTAGGGAGCCTTTGTTCTCTGACTCTTTTGATACAACGGCCAACCTCGGAGGGATTTCTAGCGATGACTGCGGCCAAGATAAAATGCTTGGAGGCCCGCGGCCCAAATCCTAAATCTCCAGACTCATCCAGGTATATCATTTGATCCGCTTGTTCTTTTATTGAACCTCAATAAAGCTATTGGGCATCGCTCGACCGCAAGCGTGACCACGCGGGCCTCCTGCCCCCATGGCGTGCGGGGCCAGTCGGGCCAGAGGTGAGGGGGCGCGTAGATCGAATGAGCAGCATTTCAGCGGATTGGTCTTCTATCAATGCTCAGTCTGCGGTTACTATTAGCAGTAGTATTCTAAACGACGACAGACGAACCTAACCACAAAGGCACTAAGGCACAAAGAACGCATAAAGACTCTTCGTCCAGAATGTTGCGGGACATTTGACCAATTACCACCTCGGTCCCGCCAAAGCCCGCCTCCCCGGATTAGTTAGCCCGCTCGCACATATACCGTTGGGGAGGCTACAACCCTCAGCTTCCGTTTCGCTCTGGTTCTTGACATATCCTTGCATCTCCAAGACCCCCAGGCGTGCCCCAAGCTCTTCCGGATCAATATTTACCCGAGAATTAATCCTATCTGCTTTTGGGTAGGGAACCTTGAGGTCAGCTATTGCTTTCATGATATCTGAATCGATTTTGTCCGTAGTTTATCACCTCAATTGATCAGAGTGTAATCCTGTTATAGTTGTCGTTTCTTGTGTGCGTACCGAATTTTCATTTGGGGTGGCGATTCTTCTGTCGTAACGGTTTTATTGGAAGATGACATCATTTAAGACATGGCAATCGAGAGAAGTATTAAGAACTTGCTTTTGTTGGTTCTTGCAGTCATAATCGTTGCAATCCTATGGAGAACCATGTGGTTCCTGGGCGGATTGGCATTCTTCGCAATTGTGGTCTATTTCGTTTACCAGTTGCTCAAAGGCAACCTCTAGTTCGTCCACTTTAGTTACAAAACAAAAGGCTTTATCGGCAACCAGATTGATCAGGACGAAAAACCCTGGGAGCGGTCTGGCGATCGATGCTTTTCATTCTCCAGTGGAAAGTCAACTATTGATTTATACTGATTCGATTTCCTTCTCTAACTGCTAGCCAGCTTGCGGGCTGCCCACCGGGCCGGGCCTCGCTCCTGGCGGTGCCGCTCCTCGGGCGTGCGGTGCCTGTCGGGCCTGTTGACCCGGTGGCGCATACCTCTGGCGAGGGGAGTTTTCGGGTGCTGGATTAGGAAGGCAATGTCTTCGGTTTGTTATTAATATTATCTGATAATTATAATCATACTACTAACGGCTCATGCGAAGGCGCGAAGCCGCGAAGTCCCAATTAGAAAAAGACAATTCTTGCCCTACACTTATTGATTTCTGCTTTGACCGGTCACGCATAAATCGCATGAACATTCCTTGACCACTGCTGACCTGCTCGTGGCTGTCTGAGTCCGGCTTTGGCGGCAGCGGGCCGCCCACCGGGGCCGGGCCCTCGCTTCGGATGGCCGCTCGGGCTCGGGGGCCCGCCTGTGCGCTCGTGTGCGGGGGCGGGAGGCCGGATGAGCAATATTTCTGCTGGACCGGTATCCATGAAATGCTCAGTCCACGGTTACTATTTGCCGCTATCTGCTGAGCGACGACGAACGAATCCAACCACAAAGATCACGAAGCTCACAAAGGATGCACAAAGTCTTTTTGCAGGGACGTTTGACCCATTACCCTATCCTAAAAGAGTGCATGATTATCTCTTGGCCGCCGCAGGCCCGCCCGTGGGCTGCCTTGGCGAGAGCGAGCTGCCCTACCTGGCCGGGCCTCGCTTCGGAGGGCCGCTCGGGCTCGGAGGCTCGCCTGTGCGCTCGTGTGCGGGGCCAAGAGGACGGTGATGTGTAGTCCTCCTATTTTGGGCCTATACAAAAGAAGTACATGACGGAAAAATTAAAGAGTCTGCAAGTCGCAAAGATATTTTCAATGCAAAAAACCCTAATTATTTTTGAGAGCAGATATGGATCGACAGAAGAAGCTGCTAAAATCCTCGCTCTGGTTCTAGGGCCAGCAAGAGCTTGCCGTGTCGATGAGTTCGAAGAGTGTTACAAGGACATCGACCTATTAGTAATTGGCACTCCCATTTATTCCGGGCAAATAGACCCCAAGATAGTCCAATTCGTACAAGAGAACTCATTTTGGCTCAAAGACAAGAACATTGTACTCTTCTGCCTATCCCTAGATCGCCATGATGGAGAAGCAGCTCTTCAGAAGCTTCTGAGCGATCATCAACTCAAGATCATAAGCTTGAAGGCTTTCGGCGGGAGACTAAACCTTGAGAAACTGAACGATGACGATTATCGTAGACTAAAGGTGTTTCAAGATAGGATAGGTCAGCCTCTGCAGAATGTTGATCTCTTTCTCAAAGAAGAGATAATTGAATTCGCACTAGAGACTAAACGAGCCATGGAACGCCTAGCCAAGACAATGCCTTCTGAAGAGCTAGGGCCATATGTGGTGGATTTTTTAAAGAAGCACAACACTTGCACACTAGCCACTGCTTTCGGAAAATTGGCAAGGGCCACGCCCATTGAGTACAGCTATCATAAAGGCAAGCTCTACCTGCTCAGCGAAGGCGGGGAGAAATTTGCCAATATCCTCCTGAACAATCGGGTGTCCGTCGCAGTTTACGATGAATACCGAGGCATGGATAAGCTGGCTGGCATGCAGATCACCGGCCAGGCAATCATCTTGGACCCAGGGGATCCGGAGTATAGGGATGTCCTCCATTTAAAAGGCCACAATCCAGACAGAATTGCAGCCATGCCTTTTGCCCTGAACATGATCCGCATCGACATGGAAAGAGTCGAGTTCCTGAGTTCTGATTTCAAGAAGATAGATCAGGAAGTCAAGCAGATACTCGTATTCTAAAGGTTCCCCTTCGAGTCTCTGCCAACGATCTAGCGCATAAAAGCATCGCCGGAGTGTTTGCACTATCCTAAAAGCGCATGGTGAACACTTGACCGCTGCTGGCCCGCTCGTTGGCTGCCTTGGCGAGGGCGGGCTGCCCACCGGGGCCGGCCCCTCGCTCCTGGCGGTGCCGCTTGGGCTTCGGGTGCCCGCAAGCGCACGCTCGCGTCCGGGCAGAGGAGGCCGGTCGGGCCAGAGCTGAGGTAGAGGGAGACGAACTGAGAAGAATTTCTGCGCGAATTATCTCCGAAAGGGCTTGCCGTGAATCACGAGATTCTATAAATTACGATACACAATGCTGCGAGGACGGATGTAATGAATCGTAATTATCTTTTCCACTGCGTCAACCTCATAAATTATCCGATAATCGCCCACTCGAAGACGATGGAGTTTTTCTGATCCAGATACCTTGATAGATTGAGGGGGAAATGGCTCGGATTCAAGGTTATCTATTTTTTCCATCGATCGCGAGATAATCTCGGCAGGCAGGCGACGCAGGTCTTTTTCTACAGATGGCTTGAAGTCAATTCTAAACGATGCCATCTCGCTTCAGCCTTCGCTTCATCTCTTCTAAGCTAATGGTCTGCTCATCCCTGCGCTCGGCAACGACCGCAAGATCGTGAAGATCCTCAGTCATCTGCTCATAGCGTTCTATGGAAAGAATAACTCCTTTTCTATTGCCTTTAGCATCGATTATGTATTGCTCATCGGATATGCCTGCCATAGATTCACCTAGACGCACGTTTGCGCATTTCGCAGTTATAGTTCTTATTCTTGGTTTAAATAGATGAGGTGAAGGAAAATATTGGCCCCATGTTTGCCGGTCCATCTTACATGCCAGCGCCCAAATATACGGTTACTATTAGCAGTTCTCTTCAAAGCGACGACGAACGAATCCAACCACAAAGATCACGAAGCTCACAAAGGACGCACAGAGCCAATCCAATTCTTTCCAAAAGGTATTTAGAGCATGCGAGAAGAGATAATCGTAATGGCTGCTAGAACCAAGAAGATACCGATAGCAAGAGCCAAGGCACTGAGTGAAAGGGGTGCCGAAGAGATCAATAAATCCGTCAAATCATCTGATACAGCAAGCTGCAGGCCATCTCTGCCTAAGATCAATGCTGATCAGATCAACGAGGATAACCTGACGAAAGAAGAAGAGATGGCAGCTATAATGAAGTTGAGTGAGATCTCTTTGCGTAAGTTCTTGGAAGACGAGCCTGATATCTACACCCTTGAAGACCTGAAAGTCAGATACAAATGAAAGACAAGATCATTGCTATTCCTTTTCCATTTACCGATCTGAAGGGTGCCAAAGTGAGGCCTGCCCTTGTGATTTATGAAGGGCATGAAGATGTCATTGTGGCATTTATCTCTTCAAAAATACCTGCTGAGCCATACAATGTCCATGTTCCCCTGACCAAGGAAATGCCCGGCTTCAAGCTCTCAGGGCTGAAAAGGGATTCCGTGATAAAGTTGAACAAGCTGGCAACAATAGATAAATCTCTGATTGAAGGCGAGTTTGGAGAGATCGATTCCGACCTCAAAAAGGAAGTTAGAAGGATATTGATAGAGATATTTGATCGCTAACATAACATCACTTATTGTCGGGATACCTTGGGGGCATTTGACCCAATTACCCTATCCTAAATCACATGACTTTCCCTTGACCGTCGCTGCACCGCTCGTGTTGTCTGAGTCCGACTTTGGCGACATCGAGCCGCCCACCGGGCCGGGCCTCGCGTCGGGGTGCCGCTCGGGCTCGGGGGCCCGCAAGCGCACGCTCGTGTCCGGTGCGGGAGGCCGGTCGGGCAGGGAGTGAGGGGGCACGTAGATCGAATGAGCAGCATTTCAGATTTGATTGGTCTTCTATCAATTCTCAGTCTGCGGTTACTATTAGCTGTGGTATTCTAAACGACGACCGACGAACCTAACCACAAAGGCACAAAGACTCTTCGTACAGAATATTGCGGGACAATTGACCCAATTAGCCTATCCTAAATCACATGACATCAATTGACCACTGCTGGCCCGCCCGTTGGCTGCCTCGGCGAGGGCGGGCTGCCCACCCGGGCCTCGCTCGTGGCGGCGTTGCTCGGGCTCGGGGGAGGCCGGATGAGCAGTGTTTCGGTTCGAATGGTTTGCAAGTAGCGTTCGGTCTGTGGTTACTATTATCTCCATCATGCTGACCGACAGCGAACGACTCCAACCACAAAGATCACGAAGCTCACAAAGGACGCACAAAGACTTTTGTGGGGACATTTGACCTATTGCCTATCCCAAGTCACGTGACAATCACTTGATCGCCGCGGGCTCGCCAGTGGGCTGCCTTGGTGGGGGCGGGCTAGCCCACCGGGCCGGGAGGCCGGATGAGCTGCGGGTGAGGGCTGGCAAGAGATCGGTATGAAGGGAGGAATCCATTTAACGAAACTCATTTTATTTAGTCTAGCACGAGTTGGAGCAGCCCCTCAATAGAATCCCGGACATCCTTTGGATTCATCCTGCGATACATGCTGATTGCATCGTTATCGTCGGGGATCTCCCGCAGCATTTCCACAAGGAATGGAAACTCATGGAGCCGCTCACCTAAATACAGAATATCCGTCTCTGTTCCCCCTGCAGCAGGGTAAAGGAGTGCGAGAATATCAGCACGGTCCTTGCGCAGCTTTCCTTGCTCCCATTCCTCGTCACTCGATGTTCCGTTCTGTATCCGGAATGACCGGTCCCATGCTGCCTTAAGCTTGAAAATCATAAGCAGTGTCCTTTCCGGGACAACCACTGGAAAACCTGTACCGATATCTCGTGCCGCAGTGCGACCGTCCAGGAGTGAGAACGGGCATTCCTCGCCCCTACCTTCAAACAAGTAGAGATCCTCACGCGAGCCGAAATCGATCAGGATCTTTCCTTCGTGGGCATTTTTCGCAATGGTAGTAGGGGCCATCTCATCCCGCTGAGGAACAAATCCGCGCTCATTCCTCAGGTACCACACAAGACTCTGCCGGGTTTTGCTATTGGTGACGAGATCGATATCTACCGATCCATACCATTTGTTGTAGCTGTATACCGCCCAGCCGCCGACGAGCACAGTGATAGGATATTTCTCATTCTTCTCCCTGGCATACACCCACCGAAATATCTCGATCAGCTCCTCTCGCGATGCACTTATGACCGTTCGTTGGGCGCTATAATTGGTCATAGATTTCCACCAGCTTTTGAGTTAAATCGCGGCCTGCATATCCGAGGCCCGCACAGTCGAGGAGCGATTGTGCAGGAGAGACAAGCCAGACGCCCTGCATGGAAAATATCCTGCGATCCTTGAACACATCACGGTCGGATGTATAGATCCGTGCGATGATTCCTCCATCGCTATGCACGTCAAACATTCCAGTAAGCTCAGCGATGTTTTTCTTTTCAAGATACAGGTATGCGGAATCATGCCTTGCGCTGTAGCCGGTGTAAATCTCGCCTGCAGTAAAACTGGTAAAAGCGCATGGAATTTGCTGCTCATCGCATACGAGGCAGATTTCCTGTGCGAGCGCAACTGGGCTATTGGCAGCTATTCGAATCTCCTGGGCCAAGAGCCTTTCGAACGGACGCTCCCATGCGATCCCGTTGAGAAGTTTGTTGATATCGGTAATCTCTGCATGGCCTCCGGTATCTGATACGATTCCCCTTGCAGCAAGAGCCCGCACGACCGCGTGAGTCCAACCGTAGGAGACCCCAGATCCGATTGCGATCTGCCGGATGGAAGCCGCCTTCACTTTGAGGAGATATGAGATAACCTGCCAGGACTTGGGAGATGTAAGTTTTACAGGCATGTTGCCGGGCTTATCATGGGCCTCTTCCATGTTCGCACCGGCTGGCAGCTTGATGAATCTGATGCCGATCTTTTCTGCGGCCTTCGCAACGTCCTTTGTTATCAGTTTTCCGGCGATGATGAATTCGATATTGTCGGTGCTGGTGCAGCTCGCATTCATGAGCAGTCTTAGCAGTCCGAGCTGCGAGAGTTCGTCGAGCCGCACGATCCGTTTGAGTTCGACTACATACGTTTTGCTGCTGTCTTCGATGATCAGGTCAAACTGAAGGGGATAGATGTCACTGAGCGTGCTCTCTTGCCTTATTACCGCATGCTCACTGAATCCAAGCTGTGTGCGGAGAAGGGTGATCAGATCAGAGTCGTAGGGAGAGACCTTCGTCATATTTCATATCGTTATTCACTGATAAGTTTATAAATCTATCAGTGATAGGTGATATCAGTATTTTGTGATAGGCAGATAAAGGTATCAGTGATAGCTTGCCGGGCTTTGGCGGCAGCGGGCTGCTCACCGGGCCGGCCCCTTGCTCCTGGCGGTGCCGCTCGGGCGTGCGGGGCCGGTCGGGCCTGTTGATCCGGTGGCGCATACCTCTGGCGAGGAGAGTGTTCGGGTGCTGGATTAGGAAAGCAAGGTCTTCTGTTTGTTATTAATATTGGCCGATAATTATGTCCATACTACTAACGGCTCACGCGAAGGCGCGAAGCCGCGAAGGCATGACAATCACTTGACCGCTGCTGGCCCGCTCGTTGGCTGCCTGGGGCCTGGCAGGCGGGCAGCTCCTCCGGGCCGGGCCTCGCTCCAGGCGTTGCCGCTCGGGCTCGGGTGCCCGCCAGCGCACGCTCGCGTCCGGGCGCAGGTGGCCGAATGAGCAATATTTCTGCTTGGCTCGGTCTCCATGCCAGTGCTCCGTCTGCGGTTACTATTAGCCTCTCTCTTCAAAGCGACGACGAACGAATCCAACCACAGAGCTCACAGAGTTCACAGAGGACGCACAGAGACTTTTTATCAGGAATATTGCGGGACATTTGACCCATCGCCTAATCCTGAATCACATGACAATTCCATGACCGCCGCTGGTCCGTTTATGGGCTGCCTTTGGCGAGGGCGGGCTGCCATCCGGAGCCGGGCCTCGCTCCAGGCGGTGCCGGTCGGGCTCGGGGGCCCGGCTGCGTGCGCTCGTGTGCGGGCGCAGGAGGCCGGTCGGGCCAGAGGTGAGGGGGCGCGTAGATCGAATGAGCAGCATTTCAGATCGGATTGGTCTTCTATCAATGCTCCGTCTGCAGTTACTATTAGCCGTGGTATTCTAAACGACGACAGACGAACCTAACCACAAAGGCACTAAGGCACAAAGACTTTTTGTCCGGGACATTTGACCTATTGCATATCCTAGTATCACGTGACAATCCCTTGACCGCCGCTGGCCCGCTCGTGAGCTGCCTTGGCGAGGGCGGGTTGCCCATCGGGCCGGGCCTCGCTCCTGGCGGTGCCGCTCGGGCTCGGGGTCTCGCCTGCGCGCTCGTGTCCGGGCGAGGGAGGCCATTAGGCTGAGGGTGAGAGGGGGACTGGATGACATCGGTACTTCAGTTCGGATTATAGATTCGATCTCGCCAAGCTCTTATAAGGCATGATGATACATGAAACCGATTCATGAGCCTGTGGCTCAATTAATACTGCCACCACTTTGAACTAATAGAGCGTTAATTATTCCGCGCACCTTATTTGATGAGAAAATTTGCATTAATATACTTGATAATTCATCTTCAGATTTTGCTAAAATATTTTGCGTGCCCCAAACATTGCCAATCTCGTCTTGTATATCTTTATCCAAGATAAACTTGACTGGGTACAATCTAAAATCATAAGCGACGGTAAAAATGCGAAAACTGTAATTATTAAGAACCGGTGCTGCTATTAAAAAATCATAAACGAATAATTGCAGATAGTCCTTAGAGATGTCATCTGCCTTATCGCTTAAAGATGATGCCAACTCTTCACCAGTTTTTGTTGCCAATTTGATTGTTGCGCCTAATTCGACTCGTTTATTTTTTGAGTCAGCTGCCATCACTCTAGCAGCACTGCTAACCCTGACTTCAGCCTCTACCAAGTTCTTCGTTTTGGCCCCCAAAATTGATGCCTGTTCTTGGAGGATACTTAAAGGAGCCTTTTGAGTAGCATTCCCTATATCATTGGGCCATAGATCTGCCATATATTTAACCTCTATATTAAGTCTAAAGCATTAATTTAAATAGTATTGGGAGGTGGTCTGAAGCTATATTAACATCAGGTATCCCATCAAATGATATAAATGAAGTGGTTCCATCAGAGGTCAATAATTCCAAATCATCATCGTTGAAGCGGTCCAATAAATCAGGACGAACCAGCACTTGATCAAAGATATACCAAAAATACTCATTGGGCTTTGAACTATAACGATAATAGGTCCCCATGGGGCCGCGTGTGGCATTGCCAAATAAGCGCCACATAGGGTTATAAAAGAACTGTGATTCCGTCTTTTGTACAATGCGTTTGCGTTTTCCTGCAATTCTTCGACTCATTACGGCATGCAATCCGAATGCTCCGATAACTCCCGTTTCAAAAGGGCTCATGTTAAGGTCCCCTACTAAAACGGTCCTATTATGACCTGCCTTGCTCTCAGCACCTGAGATTGAACGGACTAGAATTGGACAATATGAAGCTTGTTCATCTGAATCCCAATTGAATTTGCTGGGAAAATGAGTGACCGCTAAGAGAATTTTTGTTAGACCTGGAAGCTCCAGTTGCCTTATTGTTAGCCGATCATCTTCTTCTATCGGTTTAATAAAATTATCGGAGAATTTTGTGAATATTTGCACTTTCCTGCATAGGCTTTTTGAAGAATAATGGTACTGAGATCCATTTGAATCATTCAGCACCCTCAATAATACACCCGGATCTAACTCAGATTCGATCAGCATTATTACATCGACTTCATGGAGCTTTGCGAGATTTGCGACAAATTGTTCAAGAGGCTTTTTTTTAAGATTCCAAAAAAGAAACGTTACCATATACCAGCCCCATTTTACAGAATCAATACCATTCTTTTGCTCAGCAATACCAAATTTAGTCTTCTTTTGCTATTAAGATATAGTTATCGCCACCAAAAGTCAACTCGGTGAGTGTGAGAGTAAGTGCACTGGATGGTATTCGAATCCACGAACACCTTCGTGACCGGACTTTGAATCCAGCGCCTTAGGCCTGACTTGGCAACCCCCACAAAAGTGGCAGCCAATCTCATGAACCTGTGGCATTCGCATGCCCGCCTCCTGCTCAGGAATCGCCGCCAGTGCCTTCTTTCTTGCCGACCTCTTCCACCCTGGCCGCCACACCCCGCCGCTCCAGCTCCGCCAGCAGCTCCTCCATGGACACACCCCGCCCGCTCACGTGCGCGTGCTCGCACTCTCGCACCCGTCCGCCTGTGTAGCCGCTGCTCGTCGTCTCCACGCCGCAGATGGGGCTGCCCGCCACCCCCACGATGCAGAGGCTTGCGCCCTCGTTGGCAAGCATCTCTAAGATGTCCACGTACTGTTCGATCAGGTCGCGGCAGAAGCGGCGAAACAGGGACGTATCAAGCTGATTTGCCATGGGATTAAAGGAGCAATGCTTTTATGCAATGCATCCAAATGAAACACTGTGATAATATGGCGAACCAGACATCTAACGCTCCAAAATTTAACCCTGAAAATCCTATGCCATATGGCGGTACCACTGACATTCACGGCAATATCATCCAGGCAATTACAAGAGAGGAACAGGATGCAATGCTCGCCAAGGTAAGGAAAGCCTTCGGGAAGAAGAGATGACAGACATAACGTCGATGATCTATACAAGGTCGTCAGTTTTCTAAATCGCTGTGATGTTAAGTTTCGTCATCCAAACAGAGTTGTGGCAGAGATATGCTGCAATTTATACAGCGATGCCTGGCGAGACGATCGCATGAAGCCTACAGACCTTGTTCATTTAGGATATGCCCTGGCATATGAGGTGGACTATTTTATTACAAGCGACAGAGTCCTTAATGAGTACCGAATACCCGGAGAGTTCAAGCTCATAGTAATAACACCCGATGAGGCTATAAAGCAATTTCAATAAGTTGCCGGATCAGGCCTAGCTTAGCATTCCACGCCCGGCCCTCACTTTTTCCCGATCTCCTCAGCTGCAAAGGCCACCCCTCGCCGCTCCAGCTCCGCCAGCAGCTCCTCCATGAACACACCCCGTCCGGTCACGTGCGTGTGCTCGCACTCCCGCACCCTTCCGCCTGTGTAGCCGCTGCTCGTAGTAGCGACGCCGCAACTGGGACTGCCTGCCACTCCCAAAATGCGCAGCCGAGCGCCCTGGCGGGCCAGCATCTCTAAGAGGTCCGCGTAGTCTTCGATCAGGGCGCGGCAGAAGCGGCGGAACTGGGGCACATCGAGCTGGTTTTTGGTTACGGCCCATCGATCCAGGCCCAGGTAGAGTGCCTCCGGGCAAGGCAGCTGCACCGTGGGGCCCTCGGGCCGAAAAGGTACAGGTGCGAGCCCCTTCACTCGCGTCAGAGGGTTAAGCAGGCAGTGGGCGGCGACGGTGATATCTTTTGATTTGTCATCATCCCGGCATTTTGAAGAAAATGGCATGTGCATGAATCGAATTCTCTGTGCGTCCTTTGTGAGCTTCGTGATCTTTGTGGTTTGTATTCGTAGTCTTGTGGTTTAATTATCACGCTACGAATCTCATCATTTCTGCCACTGCTTGCTTTTGATATATTGATAGAACCTGATGCCGTCCATGTCGTCGTAGAAGATGATCTTCTCCGCTCGCTCCCCCACCTTGATCTTCAGAGTGTTGTTGTGAAACTCGTTCTCGTACAACACATCATCGATTACATCCAGGGGCACGGTCTGCACGCTGTCCCAGGCGATGCCCGGCCTCACAAAATGCACATTTTTGTCCGTGGTCACCAGATAGCCCAGTATCTTGTCCAGCATCCCCATCCTGACGATGGCCAGCATCTGCTGGGATGCCTTGCTTTCCAAGATAGCCGGAACGATCTGCACCAGCGTCTCGCCTGCCGCGGCCAGCTTCTTGGCCGTGCGGTTGAGCTTTTTGGGAACTTCTATTCCGCTCATTTCAATCGTATCAGTCATATTGATCTGCTTTAGGTTATGGTCGTTTCCTTTATGGTTTGGTTATTTGAGTGGAGATGTGAGATTAGTGCTTACTTCCACCATCACCACAAAGACACAAAGGCAAAAAGACGACCTAATATTTGAGTCATAGGCGTCTATTTGTGAGTGCTCTGTGATCTATGTGCCTTTTGCATTCTAAGTTACAATCTTTTCCAGGCAGTCTTTCTCAAGAGCTATGCGCACCTCGCGCGCCAGCCTGCGGCCCGTGGACATGTTGGTGCGCCAGAGGGCATTTCCGTAGGGATGCCCGACGGCCATGTGCACATTGGTGCCGCCGCCGATACGCGGAGCGACGTCGTAGATGTAGAAGTTGAGGTCCTTGTCCACACAGGTCTGCAGACAGAAGGGCCCGATGATGCCGGGGGAATAGTACTCCTGCGTCGCTTCCACATACTTCTCGGCCAGCACGAAGGCCTTCTCTAAAAGCGACTCGCGTAGCGTTGCCGAATTGTGGCCGCAGACCGTATACTCAGGGTTGCTCTGAGAATCGTTGAGGGTAAGCTGCTGGGGCGCGGGCAGTCGGCAGTGCCCGTCTAAAGATGTTTCGAAGCGCCAGTCTATGCCGATCAGCTCGATCTGCTTGCTGATGGGCGAGTAAAAGAAGTCCAAATTAAAAACGGGCCCTATGATGTAGCGTTCAATTCTGGCCAGCTCAATTCCGTCCTGATCGATCACATTCTGGCGCAAGAGCAGATCGGCCTTCTGGCAGTACTCCTCGTAGGAGGCGGCTGTGAAAAATCCCCTCTCCAGGGTTTTTACGGCATGAGGCAGCTTGACCATTACCAACTCTTTGATATCCTCCGCCTCGACTGGCTCGGGATAAGGCAGCCCTGCCTTCTCCAGTATCCAGTAATAATCCATCTTGTCGCCGCGTTCCTCAGAACGAAGCAAGTTTCGCGAGCCCAAGAGAGGCACCTGGAACTGATCCTCAACGGCATCAATACCGCAGTAAGAGGTAAACGACCGGTTGGGCACGAAAAGAGTGTTCTTCCTCTTGAGAATATCCTGGTTCTCCTGCTCTAAAATCTGCGAGAACTTTTTGAGCATCATGACCTCGTCGATCATGCCGTTCATAATTCTGCCCGATTTGTCCCGGTTGGCGCGGAAGTATTTGACATAAGGCTTCTCCCGCCCCTCCTGGCATACCGCCAGCGTCCTGAAATTCTCCTCCACTGCGCCGTCTGCCGTATCCAGGGCAGAATGGGATGCAATCATCCCGATTCGCAGATTATCGAGGTCGTATCCCCTCAAGACCTCTAAAACCTTGCTGCGATCCATCAAGTCAGAGCACCTCAAAATAATAACGTTGTTCCCTCATATTTCCATCCCGATTTATCAAGATGACCCCACGCCCACCAGGAGCTCGCCTTTGCCGTTGTCTACATTGTCACCGGCATACTTTTGGAAGGCCAGGCCATCGATCTGCACGATTTCCAATCTTTGAAAGCTGGGCAGAACCTTGGCCTCTCCTTTTACGGTTATAGTTCCTTTGCTCATCTCTGCGCCGGGCAGATAGGTGCTGCCGCCGATGAAGATTGTGCCGCCCTGATTGGCAGCTCCGGGAAAGTCGCCCGCATCGCCGCCGATGCGAATGCTGCCCCCGCAAAGATGCTCGCCCAGATATGCTCCTGCGCTGCCTTTTACCTCTATCTCTCCGCCGCGCATGCCGCACTTCTCGCCCCGGTATCCGCCGCCCAGGTAGTTTCCGGCATTTCCCATGACGACGACTTTTCCCCCGCGCATCTCCCTGGCCAGCCAGTCGTCGGCATTGCCGGCAATGCTCAAAAGGCCGCCTTTCATATTATTTCCGGCGTGCATCCCTACACTTCCCTGCACCTCGACCACTCCGGCGGTCATGCCTTCTCCTATTCTCTTTACCTGAGCAAAATCGCCCACTAGATTGATAGTCGTCTCCTCCGCAGTGGCCGGCGCATCATCGCCTTCTACTGTGAAGAGATCTGATAGCGTCTTTTGCCTATTTCCCTGCCAGACGACCAGGCTATTTATCTGGCTCAAGGTGAGGGGTGCAAATTTGTCGGTAGATATGTTTTCCGCCTCTACCGAGATGCGGAATGCGTTCTTAGGTACGATGGTGATGTTTCTCATTTAAGCCACCTCCGAGAGGATGGGCAGGCCGGCCCGAATTACTTTCGCATGGGGGAGATATGCATCCTGCACCGCGTAGTTGGCGATCTGAATGCTGTAGTACTTGGCGAACTTCTCCTCCAAATCAATCATGAGCCGGTCGGTGTCCGCCTGCGGCACTGCGGCATCCACCCAGAAGGTCCTGCCTGGCGGCGTAGCCAGGATCTGGCCCTCCTTGGATACGACGACTCCTCCCTTGATGGTGTACTTGGCATTAGCCAGGGCTTTCTTAACCAGGACATGATCCAGACTGGTGTCCACTTCCTCTGGCCGCAGGTCGTAGATGGACACATCACCGTCAGCGCCCGGTCCCAGGTGTCCCTTGTCCTCCAATCCCAGGACCCGTGCCGGCGCGGCGCGGGTCATGATGGCGATATCCGTCCAATCCAGCTCCCTCTCGATGCCCGCAAGTGTGGTGCGCTTAGGTACCTGCTCATGCAGCGTGGCCATCTCCAGATCCCTCTTGGGTTTGCTCATAAGTAATGTGATGACCTCAGGATAGTTCACAAAGGGGCTGCCGTTGGGATGGTCCGTGGTCATGAGCACCTTCCAGGGATCTTTGACCAGCAAGGCCAATTCCAGGCCAATGGCCCACTGTACGGCATTGACCAGCATCTTTCTGAAGTAGGCCATGGGCACGACACCGCTTGACTCTTCCAGCTCGATATCGTGATTAGACCACTTATTATGAGTGAGACGGGCATTGCCGTACTCCAGAGGGGCATCGGCGGTCATGGTGGTGGCGCTGCCGAAGAGCAGCTGCCCCATATCCATGGTGGCGTGGTTGTGGCAATTGAAGTAGTCCGCAATTGCCGGCGCCTTGGATTCGAAGTCCCGCCAGCTTGTTCCTCCGTAGGCGGAAAACTGCATGTGCGCCACGTGCACGACCTGTCTCATGCGGCTGGGCTTGATATCCTTTAACAGATCCAGTGTCTCGATAGCTGTGGTGTAGTTGCCGGGCTTTCCCAGGTTATTGAAGTGCAGATGAATGGAGTGAGGAAGGTTTAGCATCTCATTGGCCTTTGCCAGGCCCACGATGATCTCCGCCGGCGTTACATCGAAGTTTGGCACAATATCATTCTGGCTCTTGACATTGCCTCCAAAGCCCCAGGCCTCGCCTCCGCCGGGATTGACAATCTTCACGCCGTAGCCCCGGGCGGCCCGCAGGCCCCAGGCCACGTAAGCGGCCAGCTTTGTGAGGTCTTTGTCGCGCACAGACTCCATGACCTGCCAGTTGTTGCCAAAAAGCGTGAGTGCCCCCTTGTCAATGATGGGGATCTCCTCCAGCTCTTCATGGGTATGGCGCGCCTCAAGGATGGGCGTTGCCGCCTCGAAAGCAGTGGTGTAGCCCATGCGAGCGTAGCGGTAGCCCATGGCATAGCAGTTGGGAACGGTGTAGCCCGTCGAGGGCCTGCAGACGGCCGTTCGCGGCTCGGTGCCCAGTCGTGCATCATCGGGCCTCATAATCCGGCCGGTGTTCACCTTCTTGCCGGCAATGTGGGAGTGAGCATCGACGCCACCAGGCATGACCAAAAGGCCGCGTGCATCTATCTCTTCTCCTTTAGCCGCTTCGACCATTCTGCCTTTGTCAATAAAAAGGTCCATCTCATCGCCATAGATGCCGTTTGCCGGATCGTAGACAATTCCGCCTTTGATTATCATCTCTTTAAGCCCCCTCGTTTGCCGTCATTTGGCGCTGCTTATGCACGCTCTCCAGTATTCCCATAAGGATTTCTTCATCGCTGGGAAAGCTACTGTCCACCATCTTTCGGAGGCGCAAAGCCAGGCCGTCCATGCGATAGGCCGTGCCCTCTACCTCCACTCCGGCAATGGCGGAGGGAATCACCACATCGGAGAGAAGCGTCGTAGGATTCTCATAAGGATCGATCTGAATGACCGGGATACCGGCGAGGGCTTTTGCTGTGGCGCGAGGGAAGTTGGACACGGCATCTGCGGCTATGATCAGCGCCGCATCGACATCTCTTCGGGCCAGCAGATCGCAGGCAGACGTCTCGCCCGGATTGAAATAGGGCCCGCCTCTGGTGAAGTCTACAGACATGGGATAGCCGGAAGACCAGGCCAGGACCTGCCCGATTCCGCCGACATTATAGTGTCCGCGCATGGGCATGATCACAAATTTGCTATGGCTGTTCAGCTCCGCCACCAGGGATAGGGCATTGTCTATGTTCTTGTACCGGCCCCGGCTGTGAGTGATGCCCAGACCAAAGAAGATCGCCCCGAACTTGGCAGCTTTCAGCGTAGCTGCAATATCGGCCAGATCTGCCTTGGAAACGCCACCCACCTCGTCAGGCATGCTTTCACCTTTTCCGGCTACAAGCATGCGTAGCGCCGATATCACCTCATAATCAGAGCCGGGGCTGATCCGTATGAATTTGTCAGCATTCTTGGAGGTCTTGGTCTCGCGGACATCTACTACGATGATCTTTCGACCCTCGCGACCCTCTGGCGTGAATTTACCGCAGGAATTGGAAGAGTAGCGCAGAGAATGTCTGGGGTGAGCTTCCGCGGGATTGCAACCCCAGAATACGATTGTGTCGGCCCGGTTCTTTACCTGGCCTAAGGTTGCTCCGGGTAGCCCCTTCTCCTCGATGCCTATGACGGACGGCCCGTGGCAGACTGTGGCTGTGGAGTCGAGCACGCCGCCTACCTCCTCCGCCAGGAGGATGCCCTTCTTGGCAGCCTCGCATGACGTGGATGCCCAGCCGTACAGGAGGGGTTTGGCCGCAGCCAAAAGGATCTCGGCGGCTTTGTCGTATGCTTCCTGGAAGCTTACCGCCACCAGCACGCCGTTCTTTCGAATCATGGGGCTTTGTATTCGCGCGTGACCCATGATTTTGCTGGAGCCCAGACGGCAGGCGTGCCTGACCCTCTGAATCTTTCCATCTTCCACCTCCACATTAATATCGTCGCACAGGCAGCCGCAAAAAGAGCATACGGCATCTTTTATCATAATAGTTTCAGACATTACTCATGCCCCCAGGCCAAAGAAAAGCTCGCGAATATTAAGAACCGGTGAATTTGTCGCGGCCACTTCCACCTCTAATCCCTTAAAATGAGGCGTGCCGCATCCTCCTGTCTCCGTTCCCACCAATACATTGGCCCAGGGACCCATGGGTATGAATACCATACTATCCGGCAGCCCGGCATCCTTCTTAGCCGTGAGCACTACCTGGCCAAACTCGTTTTTGAGCAAAACGTTCTGTCCCTCGGACAACCCCAGCGATTTAAAATCCTTTTCAGATAAATGGCATATGGCTACTGCTTTAAAGAAATCAGTGGACATTTTGCTCTCGCATCCCGCCCCTTGGGCTAAAGTGCGCCCGGAGATCATGGTCGCCAACAATTCGCATCACCTAGCTGTTTCAGATCCCATTCCCTTAGCCGGTAATAAAATGTGCTGTTGTGATTTTATTATTTTTAAGCAGTATTTCCTCTTCCCTTGAATTTTTCAAGGCATTACTTTAATATACCTCATAATCATGAGAATACAGTCCACCGATATGGAGTTGAGTCTTTTGGCGGGCAGAGCTTGGAAGTTTGGAAACGATATAGATACGGATGCCATCATTCCCGGGCGTTATCTGGTTATTAATGATTCGCGGGAGCTGGCAGCTCATCTCTTCGAGGGCGTTCGCCCGGAGATGGCAGAAATGGTGGCCCAGGGCGACTATGTTGTGGCAGGGGAGAACTTCGGGTGCGGATCTTCCCGAGAGCATGCTCCCATAGCCATGAAGGGGGCGGGAGTGAAAGCAGTAGTTGCCAAATCCTTTGCCAGAATATTCTTTAGAAACTCCATCAACATCGGCCTGCCTCTGTTTATCTGCTCCGAGGAAGATAAGATCGCCGATGGTGCAGAAATAGAGATAGACATGATTGGTGGAGTGATTCACAACATATCTCGCAGTGAACACTACAAAACTACTCCTCTTCCCGATTTTCTCCAGGAGATTGTAGATGCGGGCGGACTCGTGGAATATACCAGGCGACAGGTGGCTAAGGTGACGACATGAATTATAAGGTACCAGTTATCCCAGGTGACGGCATAGGCCCGGAGATTATAGCCGAGGGCCAAAAAGTTTTGCAAGCGGCAGGAGATAAATACAACTTCTCTTTGGATTGGAAGGAATACACTCTTGGGGCGGAGCACTACCTGAAGACAGGAGAATTGGTGAGCGAAGAGACCCTAAAAGATCTGGGCCGCTTTCCTGCCATCTACCTGGGTGCCATCGGCGACCCGCGCGTGAAGCCGGGCATCCTGGAGAAGGGCGTATTGCTCACCATGCGCTTCTACTTTGATCAGTATGTGAATTTGCGGCCCGTTAAGCTCCTGGAGGGCGTCTGGACGCCCCTTAAGGATAAGACTCCCAAGGACATCGATTTCGTGGTGGTTCGCGAGAATACGGAGGACTTTTACATCGGCATAGGCAGTCGCGCACGCCGGGGCAAGAGCCACGCCGATTTTGAAATCAAGCGAAAGCTTTACAATATAAAATTCGGCCTGGATATCGATACCGATAGCGATGAGATCGGCTATCAGATCGGAGAGGTCAGCCGCGAGGGCTCTAAGCGGGTCATAAAATATGCCTTCGATCTGGCGGCATCGCGCCCCCGTCACCTTGTTGCTTCCGTGGACAAGGCCAATGTGTTAAGCGACATCTATGGCTTTTGGCGCGAGGTCTTCCTGGATGTTGCCAAAGGCTATCCACAGGTCAAACACGACTTCAACTTCGTGGATGCCATTACCATGTGGTTTGTCAAGAACCCGGAGTGGTTTGATGTCGTCGTCGCTCCCAACATGTTCGGAGATATTATCACCGATCTGGGGGCCATGATTCAGGGAGGTCTCGGCCTTGCGCCCGGCGCGAATCTGAATCCGGAAGGCACCAGCATGTTCGAGCCCATTCATGGCTCAGCCCCCAAATACAAGGGACTAAACAAGGTCAACCCAGTCGCCACCATCTGGTCAGGGGCGCTCTTGCTGGAGCATCTGGGCCAGCCCAAAGCTGCCGCAGATATAGTCTCTGCCATTGAGCGGAACTTATTTGAAGGCAGAATAAAGACCTATGACTTAGGAGGAAGCTCGACCACTTCCGAGGTTGGCTCGGAGATAGCTCGCCTAGTGGGACTTGTCTAAGTCCCACAAAGGAAAAAGCTTTTATGTGGGATGCTTTTATTCCTCACTCAGTGCAGCATGAAAGGCTTGAAGCATGTCAGGCAGCGGGGGCTCGTAGCTCAGTTAGGCAGAGCGTCTGGCTTTTAAATTTTTGTGTGAAGATACCAGGTGGTCGAGGGTTCAAATCCCCCCGAGCCCGTTTGGAGTTTCCTGGCCTGTTTGCTGCTCCTTCTCCAACAAGGTGGTTCGAGTGACCAAGTTTGCCGTAAAAGATCATGAAATGGTTCCGGAACATGTGCTGCTCACGCCGGAAGAGAGTGCCGAGGTGCTGAAGGGGTTCAACATTGTAGCTCCACAGCTACCTAAAATTCACGTAAATGACCCTGCGGCCAAAGAGATTGAAGCGAAAGTTGGCGATGTCATCAAGGTAATCCGAAAAAGTGCTACAGCTAAGCATTCGATCTTTTACCGGCTGGTAATCGATTAAAGGTGGTCTTTTGCTCGATAGAAATGTTCTTTATAGCTCCTATTTTACCAGGGACAAGTTGGTGCACCATCATATAAACTCATTCAATGATTTTATAGATAAGGGCCTGCAGAAGGTCATCGATGAAGTGAATATCATCGAGACCAATATCGAGAATACCTATGTCAAGCTGGGCAAGATCCGGGTGGCGAAGCCCATGGTGCGCGAAGCGGACGGCTCCATTGAAAGGCTCTACCCCAATGACGCCAGGCTTCGCAATTTGACCTATGCCTCTCCCATCAAGCTGGAGATGACCATAGTGGAAGGCGAGACAGAGAAGGATCTGGTGGAGGCGGACATAGGTACGCTGCCCATCATGCTCAACTCCAAGATCTGCAACCTTTCCGGCCTCACGGCAGAAGAGATGATCGCTTATGGCGAGGATCCATCTGACCCGGGCGGCTATTTCGTGGTCAACGGCTCAGAACGCGTCATCATGACGTTGGAAGACCTCGCGCCAAACAAAATTTTGGTTGAATACAACCAGCGCTATGATGAGAACATCGAGGTGTCCAAGGTCTTCAGCCAGAGACAGGGCTATCGCTCCCTGGTCATTGTAGAGCGCGGCCGTCGTTCCATCCTGGAGGTATCCTTCCCCTCAGTCTCGGGACGGCTCAACTTCGTGACACTGCTACGATCTCTGGGCATGGATACAGATATGGATATTGTGAAATCCGTATCAGACAATCCGGAGATCATCAAGTTCATGCTGGAAAACCTGGAGGAAGCCGAGGTCTCGACCAACGATGAGGCCCTGGAGAAGATCGGTGCGCGCGTAGCCGCCGGCCAGGCCAAGGAATACCAGAAAAAGAGGGCGACCTATGTACTGGATAGGTACCTTCTGCCGCATATCGGCGTGGAAGAGAAGGATCGCTATTCAAAGGCGCTCTTCCTCTCTCGCATGGCCGAAGCCTGCTTCGAGTTGGCACTGGAGCGTCGCGGAGAGGACGATAAGGATCATTACTCCAACAAGAGGCTGAAGCTCTCCGGTGATCTGATGGAGGATCTCTTCCGTGTGGCCTTCAACCGCTTGACCCGAGACATAAAATACCAGCTGGAGAGGGCCAGCATGAGGAACAGAGATCTTAATGTGGTGACCACGGTTCGCGCGGACGTCCTCACCGAGAGAATGATTCATCCCCTGGCCACAGGAAACTGGGTCGGGGGTAGGACAGGCGTCTCTCAGCTCCTGGATCGCACCGACTATATGGCCTCGCTCTCTCATCTGCGTCGCGTGATCTCGCCCCTCTCCCGGTCTCAACCGCACTTCGAGGCCAGAGATCTGCATGCTACCCAGTGGGGACGCATCTGTCCCTGCGAGACTCCGGAAGGGCCAAACTGTGGCCTGGTAAAGAACTTCGCCCAGGGTGTGGAGCTATCCAAGGGTGCAGACGATTCAGTTAACATCAAAAAGATATTGGTGGATTTAGGCGTGATTTCGGTAGGTGGTAATGTTGGCTGAAGCCTTGATTAGTGGCGCGCGAATTTACGTAAACGGCGAGATCGTAGGTCATCATGATGACCCCAAAACATTGGTCATGAATTTGCGTCGCCTGCGGCGTTCCGGCAGCATCAGCAGCCAGATGAATGTGGTCTATTTCGAGGACACCAATGAGATCTTCATGAACAACGACTCCGGCCGAGCCAGAAGGCCGCTCATTGTGGTGGAGAACGGAAAGGCGCAGGTCACCGAGGAGCATGTAACTAAGATAGAGAACGGCGAGATGACTTTTGCCGATCTTGTGTCAGGCGGCCTGGTGGAGTATCTGGATGCTGAGGAGGAAGAGAACACCCTCATTGCCATCTGGGAAGAAGATATCAAACCCGATCACACTCATCTGGAGCTGGATCCCTCGCTGATTTTGGGCATCGCGGCGGGCCTTGTGCCCTATCCGGAGCATAACGCCAGCCCCAGAAATACCATGGGCGCAGGAATGGTCAAGCAATGCCTGGGGATGTCCACCGCCAATATGAGGCTGCGGCCTGATACACGCGGCCATTACCTGAACAGTCCGCAAAGAGGCATAGTCCGGACCAAGACCTCGGCTGCCGTGGGCTTTGAAGAGAGGCCGGCGGGACAAAATTTCGTGGTGGCAGTACTCGCTTATGAAGGATATAACATTGAAGATGCTTTGGTCATGAACCGCGGCTCCATCGAGCGTGGTCTCGCTAGAAGCCACTTCTTTCGCGTCTCTGAAGCCGAGGAGCGGAAATATCCCGGCGGCCAGGAGGACAAGTTCGAGATTCCTGACGTAGAAGTTCGGGGTGCGCGAGGCAGTGAGGCTTACGATCAGCTGGACTCAGATGGGCTTGTGAACCCGAATGCCTATGTGGGCCCCAATGATGTGCTCATCGGCAAGACCAGTCCTCCCCGGTTTTTGGAGGAGCCTTCCGAGTTCGGCCTGACGCCCCAGCAGAGGCGCGAGACATCCGTAACCATGCGTTCCAATGAGATGGGTGTGGTGGATATGGTCATCCTCACCGAGTCCTCCAACGGCAACCGCCTGGCCAAGGTCAAGAGCCGGGACCAGCGCATTCCGGAATTGGGCGACAAATTCGCCTCCCGACACGGCCAAAAAGGCGTGATAGGATTGATTGTGCCACAGGAGGATATGCCCTTCACGGAATCGGGTATAGTGCCCGACCTGCTGCTTAATCCTCATGCTATCCCCTCCCGTATGACTGTGGGCCACGTCCTGGAGATGATCGGAGGAAAGGTCGGATCTCTCGAGGGCAGGTTCGTTGATGCCACCGCCTTTTTGGGCGAGAACGAGCCGGATTTGCGCGGCGCTTTGAAGAAGTTCGGTTTCTCCCATACCGGTCGCGAAATACTTTACAATGGATCCACGGGAGAACAGATCATGGCAGATCTCTTTGTGGGAGTGATCCTCTATCAGAAGCTCTATCACATGGTCACCGGCAAGATGCATGCCCGGTCCCGGGGACCGGTGCAGGTCTTGACCCGTCAGCCAACAGAAGGCCGTGCTCGCGAGGGTGGCCTGAGATTTGGTGAGATGGAGAGAGATGTGCTCATAGCTCATGGCGCGGCACTGGCTCTCAAAGAACGTCTGGTAGATGAGTCGGATAAAGTGACAGAGCTTGTTTGCACCCACTGTGGCATGATCGCTATCCACGATCGACGCAGAAATGCGGACTTCTGCCCGACCTGCGGCGCAGATACTGAGATCTACCCCGTGGAGATGAGCTATGCCTTCAAGCTGCTGCTCGACGAGATCAAATCATTAGGTGTAGCGCCGCGACTGATCCTGGAAGACGCGGTTTAGGTGGAAATATGACGGTTCCCAAGAGAATTGGCAAGATCCGCTTCGGCCTCATCTCCCCACAAGAGTTCCGGAAGATGAGCGTGGTAAAGATCATTACCGCAGATACATACGACGACGATGGTTTTCCTATTGAAATGGGCCTTATGGACCCTCGGCTTGGTGTCATCGATCCAGGGCTGCGCTGTCGATCCTGCGGCGGTCGGCCCGGGGAATGTCCCGGACACTTCGGCCATATCGACTTAATTGCCCCCGTAATTCACGTGGGATTCGCTAAATTAATCAGAAAAGTGCTGCGGGCCATCTGCAGGGATTGCTCGCGTCTCATGCTCAAGGAAAATGAGAAGAATATGTACCTGGGGCAGATCCAGGAACTGGAACGACTGGGTCAAATGACTGACGACACAGTCAATAAGGTCTTCAGCGAGGCGCGAAAGAACAAGACCTGCCCCTACTGCGGGGCACCCCAGAAGGATATCAAGTTCGAGCGCCCCCTCTCTTACATCGAAGACGGCCACAAGCTCACGGCGTCGGACATTCGCGACAGATTCGAGAAGGTCCCTGATGACGATATCCAGGTCATGGGCATGAATCCAGCGACGGCGCGCCCGGAATGGATCATCTTAACGGTACTGCCTGTGCCGCCCGTTACCATGCGCCCCTCCATCACCCTGGAGTCCGGTCAAAGGAGCGAGGATGATCTCACGCATAAGCTGGTGGACATCATCAGGATCAACCAGCGCTTCCAGGAGAACCGTGAGGCAGGCGCACCCCAACTGATCATTGAGGATCTGTGGGAGCTTTTGCAGTATCATGTCACCACATTCCTGGACAATACCGTATCCGGCGTGCCGCCCGCCCGTCATCGCAGCGGCCGGCCATTAAAAACGCTCTCCCAGAGGCTGAAAGGCAAGGAAGGACGTTTCCGAGGATCGCTCTCCGGCAAGCGCGTCAACTTCAGCGCCAGGACGGTCATATCACCCGACCCCAATCTCAGCATTGGCGAGGTCGGCGTGCCCATGGAGATAGCCATGGAGCTGTCCGTGCCCATGATTGCTAACGCCCGAAACATGGAGATTGTGAAGACCTTTGTGCGGCGCGGACCCGATCGCCATCCAGGCGTGAATTATGCCACCCGGCCCGACCAGAGGCGCGTCAAGGTCACAGAAAAGAACTGCGAGGAGGTGGCCGAGCAGATCGACGTCGGATGGAAGATCGACAGACAACTGGCCGACGGCGATATCGTCCTCTTCAACCGCCAGCCCTCCCTGCATAGAATGTCCATCATGTCCCATCGCGTCAAGGTCATGCCCTACAAGACCTTCCGGCTCAACCCGGCCGTCTGCCCTCCCTACAACGCAGACTTTGACGGGGATGAGATGAACATGCACGTGCCTCAAACCGAAGAGGCGCGCGCCGAGGCCGAGATTCTCATGCGCGTGCAGGAGAACATTCTCTCGCCCAGATTCGGCGGTCCCATCATCGGCGGCATACACGACTACGTGACCGGCTCATTCCTGCTCACCCATGGCAGAAAGCCCATCGACCGGCGCGGTGTAATGGAGCTTCTCAAGAAGTTCGATATATCCGAGCTGCCCGAGCCTGAGGGCGTGGCGGACGGCAAGCCCTACTGGACGGGAAAGCAGGTATTCAGTCTCGTCCTGCCGCGGGGCCTGGACCTCTCCTTTAAAGCAGATTTCTGCTACAACTGCGATGTCTGCAAAGGCGTGGATTGCGAGAACGATGCCTTTGTGGTAATTGTTGACGGCCAGCTCTTGAAAGGCACCATAGATGCCGAGGCCATTGGCGCCTTCAAAGGCAAGATAACAGACAGGATAATAAAGGAGTACAGTCCCTCCGTAGCGAGCGACTTCTTAGATAGAATGACGCTACTCGCACTACGAGGCATCATGCATGAGGGATTCTCCTTCGGCATAGATGATGAAGACATCCCCAAGGCCGCCGTGGATCAGATTGAGGAGACGACTAGAACGGCTCGCGAGAAGAGCCGGCAGCTCATCGCGGCCTATAATGCCGGCGAGCTGGAGCCACTGCCCGGTCGTACGCTAGACGAAACCCTGGAGATGAGAATCATGCAGACACTGGGCAAGGCCAGGGATATGGCAGGCAAGATTGCCGGCCGTCACCTGGGCCTGGACAACTCCGGTGTGGTCATGGCAGTGAGCGGAGCGCGCGGCAGCATGCTCAACCTCACCCAGATGGCGGCATGTGTCGGCCAGCAGTCGGTGCGTGGCGAGCGTATCATGCGTGGCTATGCCGGCAGAACGCTTCCCCACTTCCGACCAGGAGACCTGGGTGCAGAGGCCCACGGCTTTGTGGAGTCAAGCTACAAAGGCGGCCTCAATCCCACAGAGTTCTTCTTCCACGCCATCGGTGGTCGCGAGGGTCTGGTGGATACAGCCATCAGAACATCCCAGAGCGGCTACTTGCAGCGCCGGCTGGTAAATGCTCTGCAGGACCTGGAGGTCAGGTACGACGGCACAGTCAAGGAGACGAGGGGCATGATTGTCCAGTTCCAGTACGGCGAAGACGGCGTGGATGCATCCAGGCGAGACTACGCCAGTACAGATAACGTCAAGCGCATCATCAAGAGTGTGCTGAAGAAGGAGTCGGCATGATCCTCACAGAAAAAGATATCACAGATAGGCTAGTGGGGCTTGACCTTCCCCCGAGCATCAAGGAAGCAATACAAAACGGGCTGAAAGGAGTGACCGTAAGCTCAGAGCAACTGGCGGATATCACATCCCAGGTGGCTTCCGACTACGAGCACTCTAAAGTGGAGCCATGCGAGGCGGTAGGCGTGGTCGCGGCGCAGTCCATTGGTGAGCCCGGCACACAGATGACCATGCGTACCTTCCACTACGCCGGCGTGGCCGAGATCAACGTAACCCTGGGTTTGCCCCGGCTCATCGAGATTGTGGATGCGAGAAAAATCCCCTCGACACCCACCATGACCATAAAGCTTAATCAGGATTATGCCCACGATCGTGACCTGGCAAGAGAAGTGGCCTGGGCCATAGAGTCCTCTTCCATCCTCCACCTGGGATCCATAGCCACCGATCTGGCGGAGATGAATGTGATCATTGAGCTGAATCCCAGCGCATTGGAGCAGCGCAAGATCACCGCCGAAGAGGTCGCTTCCCGGCTGAAAGAGGAAACCGGTCTTAATGTGGATCAAAAAGAGAATCTGCTGGTGATGATCCCCAAGGAGCCCTCTTACAGGGAACTGCTACAACTGGTAGAGAAGATCAAGAGGCTATCGCTCAAAGGCGTAGAGGGCATCAAACGCGTCGTCATCCGCAAAGAAGGCGATGAGTACATCCTCTACACGGAAGGCTCTTCGATCAAAAAGGTTATGCAGTTTGAGGGAGTGGACCCCACCCGCATCAAGACCAACAATATAAGTGAGATCGGAGAGGTGCTGGGCATTGAGGCGGCACGAAATGCCATCATCAATGAAGCCACGGACACGCTACGCGAACAGGGTCTCTCTGTAGACGTGCGGCATATCATGTTGGTGGCGGACATCATGACCGTGGACGGAGAGCTGAAACAGATCGGGCGGCACGGCGTCTCGGGCGAGAAGGCCAGCGTGCTGGCCAGAGCCGCCTTCGAGGTCACCGTCAATCATATACTGGATGCGGCCATTCGCGGGGATGTAGACGATCTCAAAGGTGTGACGGAAAACGTAATCGTGGGCCAGCCCATACAGCTTGGCACAGGTGACGTTACCCTGGTGGCAATCAAGAGATGAGGTAATAACGATGATAAACGTAGATAGAGCTCTAAGAAGTTCCATCAGAACCGGAAAAGTGGTGCTAGGATCGAATAGGACCGTTGAAACAGGACTTGGCGGACAGGCTAAACTCATAGTGTTCGCTCTAGATTGTCCTGCGGATGTAAGGATGAAACTGGAGACCATGGACCTTCCAGTCTACGGTTACCAGGGGTTAGGCAAGGACCTCGGATCTGCCTGCGGGAAACCCTTCTCCGTGGCCGCCTTGGCCATCATCGAGCCAGGTGACTCGGAGATAATGGCACTGCAGCGCGAGATCCGGGGTGTTGAGGCATGAGTGAGTTTAAGCTCACCACCGAAGGAATCAGATATATTGCTTTGTTCGAGAGCTTGACTGGCGGCATGGCCAGGGATTGCGTCGTGGATGCGGAGAACGAACGCATCATTTTTGTCATAAAAAAAGGAGATATGGGCGCAGCCATAGGCCGAAAGGGCTCGAACATCAACCGGGTTAAGAAGTCGGTAGGAAAGCAGATCGAGATCGTCGAGTACAGTGACGATGTAAAGGAATTTTTGGAGAACCTCTTCCAGCCGGCTGCCATAAAGAATGTCACGGTCGTGGACAAGAATAATAAGCGATTGGCTTATGTAGAGGTAGCAAATAAAGATAAAGGCATTGCCATCGGCAGAGATGGCCGAAACATATTAAAAGCCAAGATGCTTGCGCAGAGGCATCACGGCGTTGATGATATCATAATTCAATAGCGAATTGTTGCGATTTACTCAAGGTGAAATAAAATGGGAAATGGAATCTATGCCGCCAGGAAACTGGAGAGTGATAGGAAAGCGCTCCGGTGGAGCGATCCTAAGTATATCCGAAGGATGTCGGGGAGCAAGATGAAGGCTGACCCCCTGGGCGGAGCGCCCATGGGAAGGGGAATAGTTCTCGAGAAGGTCGGAATTGAGGCTAAGCAGCCCAACTCAGCCATAAGAAAAGCTGTGCGCATACAGCTCATCAAAAATGGTCGTCAGGTTACGGCTTTTGCTCCGGGCGATGGAGCCATCGGATTCATAGATGAACATGACGAGGTCACTGTCGATCGTATCGGCGGGCGTCAGGGACGATCCATGGGAGATATCCCTGGAGTCAGATTCAAGGTTATCGCTGTCAATAATGTCTCCCTTCTGGAGCTTGTGCGGGGGAGAAAGGAAAAGCCGGTGAGATGATTTAAATGAAGCTATTCGGCAAGTGGGATCCGGCTGAGGTCGAGGTTACAGACCCAAGCGTAAAGGGCTATATGAACCTGGCATCCAAGTCCGTCATTCATTCCGGCGGCAAGCATGCCAAGCAGCAGTTCAAGAAGTCTGAGCAGCACATCGTGGAGCGCCTGGTAAACAAGATGATGAGAACGGAGAAGAACACGGGCAAGAAGCTCAAGGCCTACGGCATAGTCGAGAAAGCGTTTGACATAGTTGCCAGGAAGACCAAGGAGAACCCGCTATCCGTTCTGGCCAAGGCCATAGCCAATGCAGGCCCTCGCGAAGAGGTTGTTCGACTCAAGTACGGCGGCATAACTGTGCCCAAAGCCGTGGATACATCTCCACAGAGGCGGGTGGATACCGCTCTCATGTTCCTGACCAAGGGCGCATACAATGCCTCCTTTAAGAAGGCCAAGAAGGCTGACGCCGCTCTGGCGGACGAGATCATATCCGCAGCCAACCGTGATGTCAAGAGCTACGCCATCAACCACAGAGACAGTGTGGAGCGCGTGGCAAAAGCGGCGAGATAAGCTGCTTTTATTTATCTTTTTTTGATGCAATAAGTTGCAAATTTCATTGCCTCTGTTGAGCATTTTTGGTTTGGCATTGACAAACATGGATCTTTTGGAGATCTGACTTACATTTTATGTTGAGATGTTTTATTTAACGCAACACATAAATACTAGTATTTATAAAAAATGTTTTGAAATCCAAGCCATCGTTTGGTGTGAGGGTTTGAGCCATTGTGGATCATGGAAGTTCCACATTCAGGGCATTGTGGCGGAGTAACCAAACGGAATATTCCTCCGGGGGTATACTCGTAGTCATCGGAGTACCTATCAAAGAGGGCAGCCAGTTGTTCACCTAACGGAAAATTCATTAGTTTAAATTATATTTATGTAATTGGATGGTCACACAGGATATATTTGGTTGGAAGATTAAATATCTTTCAGTATATATATCACGCATTCACCTCATCACTAGAATCCTAGAATATGTCCACAAAATCCCATAAGGTATGTAAAATGCTGAAATATTCATCTCAATTAAATATACCTTAAAATCAGCGGCAGCATCAGCACCCCCATTGCATGCGTCCTGTGGATTCCCGCTATGGGCGAAATTATGCCCACCACGGTGGACAGGAAGAATATGAACAGCCCGAAGAGCCCCGTGAAAGCATAGGTCATGGCCACCAAAAAGACCAGCACCCCCAGGCAGAGCAGCCGGTAGTTGAGCCGGGATATGGCCTGCCCGGCCAGGCGTGCCGCGCCGATGCAGGCTAAATAGGACGCCGCCGCCACTATTACTACTATTATTATCATCTGGATTAGTGTGCTCTGGTCGAGAGCCATAAGCTCCTGGATAGCCGCTGCCGCGCCGCTCCTGGGCTTGTCGATCACATAAAGTGCCACCAGCGAGAAGAGGGCGTTGGCGGTGTTCACTCCGGCAATGGAAACCAGGAACTCTTCCGGGCCGGGGGCCGCACCCAGGCGCGCCGTGATCGCGGCAACGGAAGGCGAGACGCCGGGGATCCAGGCCACTACCGATCCCCCCAGGCCGCCGGAGAAGACCGCTTTGGCCAGGGCGCTGGAGGTGAGCTTGATCTTGCTCTCCTTCTGTTCCGGAATCTTCGTTTCTGTGGAAAGGCTGAGCAGGAGAGAGGAAGCGCCGAAGATGCCGGACAGGAGGGGCAAGAGCACCTGTGGCCCCAGGCCCAAAGGCGAGCTTGCCAGGTTTTCATGATCAAAGGCGAATGTGCCGAGAAGGCCGCTGGTCAGGAAGAGCAATGCTGCTATGGCTTTGTACTTGTAATGCACCCAGGAGCCCTGCCCCTCGATCCAGGGACCTCTCTCCGACTTGATCATCATGAGGGCGATGGCTAAAAGCAGAATGCCCACATATTTTGTGAGGTAATCGTTGTAGCTCGATACGATCCAGGAGAGCGGGATGATCAAAAAAATAGCAAACAGCACTGAACCCGCACTGCCCAGAGCCGAGAGCCGCACCGCTTCGATGCCTCGCCCCTCCAGCATGAGCCGCTGGCCGGGCAGAACGGTCAAGGCCGTCTCGGAATCGGGCGCGCCCAAAAAGATGGCAGGAATGGCATCAAAGAACGTCTGAGAGATGCTGGCGGAAAGAATGATCGAGGCCATTTGAAAGGGCGAAAGACCCATGGCTAACAGCTGTGGCGAGATGGCCAGCAGCATGGCGGCAAAGTTGTTCAGATGCAGGCCTGGGGTAAGGCCGCTCATGATTCCCAGAGCAAAGCCAAAAGCTATGCAGGCGGGGAGGAGGATGTCGATCATTTTACTTCACTGTATTTTTCTTACAGTACATTAATATCTTACTTTTGGTTAGTACTTTAAATCCGCAACTGATCTATCTACCTTAGAGCTTACTTCCAATACAGAAATTCTTATGCTGCCTCGCGTCGCCTTTGGAAAACCCTTAAATACTGGCACATTGTCGATCTAAATATTCCGCACAGGGATAATGATGCCCTGGGCGCATGAACCAAATGACAGGTTCGAACGCGCGCATTTCACGCGTGAGTCGGTCCGATTGGGGCCGTGCGGAGGATAAAAAATGGCATTTGAAAAGACAAATCCAAGGATAGTCCGTCTTATCGGTGAACTTAAGGCGGCCAATCGCGAAACGGGCGCACCCCTCTGGCGCGATATCGCCAAGAGACTGGAGAAGCCCAGTCGCAACTACGCTGCTGTAAACCTCAGCAAGATCAATAGGCATACCCAGCCTAACGATACTGTACTCGTGGCCGGAAAAGTGCTGGCCTCCGGCGATCTGGAACACAGTGTTACCGTGGCAGCTTTTAATTTTAGCAGCCAGGCATTGTCCAAGATCCAAGCAGCAGGCGGGAAATGTCTGACTATTGAGAAGCTGATGGCTGAGCATCCCAAGGGATCGGGCATAAAGATTTTGAGGTGAAGCAATGATCGTAGTAGATGCAACTGGATTGGTCCTGGGACGCCTGGCGAGCGTAACCGCCAAGAATCTCCTGGCAGGCGAAGAGGTCAAAATCGTCAATGCCGAGAAAGCACTCGTTACCGGTGGAAAAGATTCCATTTTCATTGAGTATGGTCAGACAAGGGACCGTGGCCATAAAGAGAGAGGCCCTTACTTTCCCCGGCGGCCAGAAATGATACTCAAGAGGACTGTACGTGGCATGCTTCCCTACAAGATGAGGCGGGGAAGAGATGCATTCTCCCGGCTGCGGATATATGTGGGCATACCCAGAGAGTTGAAGGGAATGCCATTAGAGCAACCAGCCGCTGCTAAGATGAGGACCGCGAGCAATAACAAATATATTGAGCTTGGGGCCTTGAGCCGAAGACTCGGCGCAAACTTCTGAAGGATTCCCTATGAAGATAATTAATACCTCAGGTAAGAAGAAGACGGCAACTGCAAGGGCCACTTTAAAAGATGGAAAGGGCGTTGTGCGCATTAACAAGGTGCCCTTAGAGATTTATGAGCCCCGCCTTGCCAGACTCAAGATTCAAGAACCCGTTCAGATCGCAGGAGATCTGATAAAAACAATGAATATCGATGTCGTTGTCGCTGGCGGCGGTACCATGGGCCAAACGGATGCCGTAAGAACGGCCATCGCCAAGGGTATTGTGGAGTGGACCGGCGATACCGGACTGAAAGAAGCTTACTCCGAGTACGATCGAAATCTCCTCGTCAGCGATCACCGGCACAAAGAGAGGAAAAAGTTCGGCGGACTTGGTGCCAGGTCTAAGTACCAAAAGTCCTACAGGTGAAACTGCTTGATTCCAGTCAGGTGTTATTCCTGCGGCAAAGTGGTCTCTCATGTCTGGGAGGAATACCGGGAGCGCATCAAGACCGAGCCTCCCGGCAAAGTCTTGGATGACCTGGGAATAGACAAATACTGCTGCAGGCGCATGCTTCTCTCTCATGTGGAGATCGTGAACACGCTTAGGCGGTACCAGTAGAAGGGGTTGTAGGGTAGCCTGGTCCATCCTACAGCGTTCGGGACGCTGTGACCTGAGTTCGAATCTCAGCAACCCCATCATACTCTTCCTTTTGAGGTGGCTATTTGAAGGGCGAGAAATATACAAGATATGAACGTGCGCGCATCGTAGGAGCACGGGCTTTGCAAGTTTTCATGGGCGCTCCAGTGTTGATCGATACCAGTAATACCGACCCTCTCGAAATAGCGCTTGAAGAGATGAAACTGGGCGTAATTCCCATCACCGTAAAACGCGATCGATTAGGTAGGTGAATTAGTTGGTAGAAGATGAGGTGATAACGGTAGCGGGAGAATACGAGACTCTCATACCAATCGACGAGTACTTGGCTGCCGGCGTGCATATTGGTACTCAGCAGAAGACGAATAACATGATGCCCTACATTTACAGGGTGAGGACAGACGGGCTTTACGTGCTGGATGTCCAGTCCACGGACAAGCGCATCCGGCTGGCTGCCAAGTTCCTGGCAAAATACGATCCGGCAAATATATTAGTTGTATCTGCCAGACAGTATGGCCAGAGGCCGGCCACCATGTTCGCCAAGGCTATAGGCTCCAACGCCAACGTGGGTCGATTTGTGCCCAATACCCTGACAAATCCGGCCTTCCGGGGCTTCATGGAGCCCGATGTGCTCATAACTACAGATCCCAGCGGCGACGCCCAGGCGGTCAACGAGGCTGTGGATATTGGCATACCGGTAATCGCCCTTTGCGATACAAACAACATGACCTCCAATGTTGACCTGGTCATACCCACCAACAACAAAGGCAGAAAAGCTCTAACGCTTATCTACTGGCTCTTGGCCCGTCAGGTGCTGCGCGAGCGGGGCGAAGAGGATCGATTCAAATACACTATCTCAGACTTCGAGATGGAGTTTTGATCCATGCGGCTTCCGGCTGTTGCAGGTCAGTTCTATCCGGGTAGCGGAGAGGAGCTAGAGCATCAGCTGGACGACATGCTGCATCCTGAAAAAGAGATTTTGTGTCAGGGCGCAGTGGTCCCGCATGCCGGATACATCTATTCGGGGCAAGTTGCAGCAAAAGTCTATTCTCGTCTGCCTAAAGTGGAGACCTATGTTATCATAGGGCCCAATCATCACGGCCTTGGCTCTCCGGTGGCACTCTCTCGTGACTCGTGGAGAACGCCTCTGGGCGATGTCGAGCCGGATCTGGAGCTGGCTGATGCCTTGGCCGGCAGCATTATCGATCATGATGAGACGGCACACTGCCGCGAGCACTCTATTGAAGTTCAGATCCCTTTTCTTCAGAAGCGATTTCAGGGGTTCAAGATACTTCCCATCTTGATGGGATTGCAGGATGAGCAAACCGCGCTAGAGGTCGGGCAGGCGCTTTCGCGGGCCGTGCAGAAGCTTAAACGTAGCTGCATCGTGATTGCCAGCAGCGACTTCACCCACTATGAGCCCCAAGAGACTGCCAGGAAGGTGGACGCAAAGCTCCTGGAGGCCATTTTAAATATGGATGTTCCAGAGCTTTACGAGAGAGTGTATCGCTACAGTGCCACAGCATGCGGCTATGGCCCGATAGCGGCAACTATCACGGCCGCCACCGTTGCCCTGGGAGCTAAAGCCGGTCAGCTGCTTGCCTATGCTACCAGTGGAGACGTGAGCGGCGACTACAGCCAGGTAGTCGGGTACGCAGCGATTGCTTTTTCCTGAGGAGGCCCTTTATTGACTACGGCATCGGCTCCCGGCAAGATAATCCTTTTCGGAGAGCATGCCGTCGTTTCTGGAGTAACCGCTCTTGGCGGTGCCATAGACCTGCGAGCAAAAGTCACCGTGCAAGACCTGTCCGGCAGCGTGCTCATAAAGACGAAGGAGCTTACCTTACAAGGATTCTCCTTGGATCTGACAAGCGGTCGGCTCGAATCAGCCCAGGCGGCACATGCTACCAGATATATCTCTGCCGTGCTCAGAGAATTTGACGTCAAAGATATTCAGGTTTGCATTGATTCCAGCCTGCCGCTGGCAGCCGGACTGGGATCATCGGCTTGTATCGTGGTGGCCGCAGTGGCTGCCATAAGCGCGCACCATGGGCTTTGCCTCTCTCTAAGGGAGATCGCAGAAATTTCCTATCGCCTGGAAAAAAAGGTTCAACAGGGACTGGGAAGCCCTATGGACACGGCTTTGGCAACTTACGGAGGCTATCTGCAAATCTCCCAGGATATTAAGCCCATTGATCTACCACCACTTGAGATGGTAGTTGGATATACAAAAATGCCTCACGATACAAAGTCAGAGGTCGAGAAGGTGCAAGACCTGAAAAAACGTTACTTTGACCTGGTCGATCCCATATTTCAGGCCATAGGGGCCCTTTCGGAGAAGGCTGTCCCCCTCATCCGAGAGCATAACCACGCGGATCTGGGCCGGCTGATGAACGTCAATCACGGCCTCCTGATGGCTTTGGGCGTCAGCTCCCGGGAGCTGGACGAACTGGTTTATGCGGCGACTGGCGCAGGTGGGGCGTTCGGCGCCAAGCTTACCGGAGCCGGGGGCGGAGGCTGCATGATTGCCCTACCAGGGCACGCAGGCGTAGATGCACTTATGGTGGCTTTAAGACAGGCGAGAGGAGTTCCGTTTAAGGTTGTGACAGGCTGTGAGGGTGTGCGGCTGGAGGGCGACTTGTGACTAAGGTTCTAAAGATCGGGGGAAGCATTTTGACCGATAAGAGCAGGGAACTTACGGCACGCCCGGACGAGATCAGGCGCGTGGCCGAAGAGATCGCATCCTGCCCAGATGATGTGGTGCTCGTGCACGGGGCCGGCTCTTTTGGACACTTTCCTGCTAAAAAATATGGTCTGCCCCATGAATTCAGTCGGCAGGGATTGAGAGTGACTCATAGCTGTGTGGCAAAGCTGTGTGAAAAGGTCGTGGAGGCACTGAGCTTGGCCGGCGTCGAATGCCTGCCGGTTCATCCCCTCTCCTGCCTTCTCCTTCGGGATGGCAGAATCGACAGCTTTTTTATGGAGCCTATCAAAGAGATGCTAAAGAACGGCATCATGCCTGTGCTACACGGTGATGTGGCAATGGACGCTACAAGGAAAGCGGGGATCGTTTCCGGGGATCAGCTTGTGCCCTATCTCGCCAAAGCTCTTGCAGCCGAGATTGTAGCAATGGGATTCGATAAGGATGGTGTGCTTGTCTCGGGTCGCACCCTCCCGATGGTTACGAGACAGATGCTTCCTGAGATTGAATCTGCCTTGGGCGGAAGCGCCGGGGTGGATGTGACTGGCGGCATGAAGGAAAAGCTGCTTGAATTGCTGTCTCTGGCGGACGAGGGAATAGAATCCCTCATCTTCAACGCCGCCGATGGGGGCAGCATAGAAAAGATCTTGAAGGGCGAATCTGTTGGAACAAGAGTTACGAGGTCGAATTGACCACATCCAGCCGCAAGCTCGACCACATCAGAATCTGTATGGAAAAGCCGGTAGATGCGAAAAAGTGGCCCTTCCAAGATCTGGTGCTGCTGCATAAGGCTCTGCCGGAGATCGACGAGGCGGATATAGATACATCCTGCCACTTCCTGGGGAAAAAGCTGAAGGCGCCCTTTATGATCAGTGCCATGACCGGAGGCCATCCCGAGGTTAAAGAGATCAATGTTCGCCTGGGAGAGGCGGCTCAAGAGTTAGGCATTGCTTTAGGGGTGGGCTCACAGAGAGCGGCAATAGAAGACAAAAGACTGGTGGACACCTTCTCTGCTGTCAGGGATGTCGCACCGGACATTCCCATCATCGGCAACATCGGAGCCGTGCAACTGAAAAGATCCGGGCCGAAGATCATAGAGCAGCTGGCTGAGATGATAGATGCGGATGCCATTGCCGTTCATTTGAACTTCCTGCAAGAGAGCATTCAGCCGGAAGGAGACAAAGATGCCGGGGGAGTGCTGGAGGTCCTGAAATCTGCGGCCAAAGGATCGGTGCCGATCATGGTTAAGGAGACCGGAGCCGGTATATCTCGGGAAGTGGCCCAGGATCTGGTCTCTGCAGGAGTAAAGATAATTGACGTCTCGGGCGTAGGAGGTCTCTCCTGGGCCAGCGTTGAGTCTTTCCGTGCTGCAGAGGTCGGGGACGATGAGCTGGAGATGATGGGAAGGCTATTTGAAAGCTGGGGAATTCCAACACCGGTAAGCATTGTCGAGTGCAAAGCTGCTGGAGCCTTTGTCATCAGCTCGGGCGGAGTGCGTAGCGGCCTTGATGCTGCCAAAAGTCTGGCTCTAGGCGCCAGCCTGGCGGGCGCTGCCCTTCCCCTGCTAAGGCCGGCCACAAAAGATAAAGAAGCAGTTGTTAGGGTTATGAATGCTTATATCCGTGCGTTGAGGATCACAATGTTTCTCACCGGATGTAAAGAAGTGACGCAGCTTGCAAAAGTTCCTCTCGTGGTTCTAGGAAGGACCAGGGAGTGGCTGCAGGCGCGAGGTTTCGATTTGAGAGCATTTTCTGTTTATAGAGAGTTGGCAAAATGAAGGATATTTCAATAATCGCTGTGGGCGGCTACAATGAAATTGGCCGGAATATGACGGCGATAAGGATCGGAAAAGATATCGTGGTAATGGATATGGGAATCCGGCTGGATCGGGTGCAGATTCACGAGGACACAGATGTGGAAGCGATGCATGCAGCCGACCTGATCAACATGGGGGCCATTCCCGATGACAGTATCATGGAAAACGTTGACGGAACGGTAAGGGCTATCGCTTGCACGCATGGTCACCTGGATCACATTGGAGCTATCTCCAAGCTGGCCCACAAGTATCATGCACCCATCATTGCCTCGCCGTTCACAGCGGACCTCATCAATCAGGAGATAAAGTCCGAGAAGATCTTCGGGGTGAAAAATCCATTGCATGTAATGAAAGCGGGAGAACGATTCCAGGTTACACAGGACATCGAGCTGGAGTTCATCCGCGTGCAGCATAGCATTGTGGACTGCGTTTTTGCGGCCATTCATACACCCATGGGCACCATAGTCTACGCCAATGATTTCAAGATCGACCGGTCTCCTACTTTAGGCGAGCCGCCAGACTTCGCCCGGCTCAGAGCCTTAGGAAAGCAGGGCGTGCTGGCACTCATCACCGAGACCACCAATGCTTCCATCTCCGGGAAGACGCCCTCCGAGAAGATAGCCAAGGACCTGGTTTGGGATGTGCTCCTCGGCACAGAGGAGTCGAAATCCGGTATCATGGTCACCACATTCTCCTCACACATTGCCCGCATCAGGGCCATAATCGAGGCCGCTCACAAGATGGGACGTAAGCCCGTGCTCTTGGGCCGCTCCATGGAAAAGTATTGGGGCACTGCAGTGAGAACGGGGTACGCTGGCCAGGGAGATGTGACCGTCTTTGGCAGGCGTAAATCGGTGGACAAAGCCCTGAAGCGGATCATGACTGAGGGCAAGGACAAGTATCTTCCCATCATGACCGGTCACCAGGGAGAGCCGGGAGCCATCTTGAGCCGGGTGGCCAATGGCGAGACCGATTATCTGGTGGAGTCGGGAGACAAGGTCATCTTCTCCGCAGGCATCATACCCCAGCCGCTCAACGAGTCCAACCGGCACACAGTTGTCACCAAGCTCAAGATGCGGGGTGGCAGGATTTACGATAATGTGCATGTCTCAGGGCATGCCTGCCGGGAAGATCACTGGGAGCTTCTGCGCATGATACAGCCGGAGCATGTCATACCCAGCCACGGAAACCTGGGCAGCCACACGAGCTATCTCATGATGGCCGAGGAGACGGGATACTCGCTGGGATCCAATTTCCATTTGGTAAGAAACGGCCAGGAGCTCTTGATCGATTAGGCAATCGAGGAGTGGAGCGAGAATGACGAAGACCATTGCGAAAGAGCTGGACAGAGAGTTGCAATTGCGAGCTGCCCTGGTGACGGGAGCCATCGAGGAGCTCTTGCCAGTAGTGCATCCGCGCCCCCTTTACGAAGCCGGACGGCATCTGGTGGATGCCGGAGGAAAGAGGCTGCGCCCATCCATGTTGCTGCTGGCGGCAGAGGCTGCGGGCGGCGACGCAGCCGCAATAGTCGCGGCAGCGGTATCCATTGAGCTGATCCATAATTTCACGCTCATTCATGATGACATCATGGACAATGCCGATGTGCGGCGCGGGCGTCCCGCTGTGCATAAGCTCTGGGGTCTGTCGGGAGCCATCCTCGCCGGCGACACACTCTACTCCAAAGCCTTTCAGGTGCTGGGCATGACGAAAGCCCGGCCGGATCTCATTTTAGGGGCCATGAATCTGCTCTCCAAGACCTGCACTGCCATCTGCGAAGGCCAGTGGCTGGACATGGAGTTTGAGGCAAAAGAGCGCGTCTCCGAGACTGAGTACATGGAGATGATTGAGAAGAAGACCGGCGTTCTCTACGGCGCCTCGGCCGGCATGGGGGCGCTTCTATCCGGGGCAACGCCACAGGTGGTCACCGCACTGGATGAATTCGGCAGGCTGACCGGCATGGGCTTTCAACTGCAAGATGACGTCATAGATCTCATCACTCCCGAGAAGGTTTCAGGAAAGCGGCAGGGCGGAGACCTGATTGAGGCCAAGAAGACATTGATCATGATCCATGCTTTTGCCAACAATGTCCCAGTAAAGGTATTCGGCAAGAAGGATGCTACGCCTGAGCAGATTTCTGAGTCCATCTCCCTTCTGGAGAAGAGCGGCTGCATCGAGTACGCCAGATCCCGGGCGGAGGAGATGGTGCAAAAAGGCAAGCTGGCTCTGCAAGTTCTGCCCGACTCAAAGGCAAAAGCAATGCTTCTGGAGCTGGCTGATTACATGGTCAAGAGACAGTATTAGGTATCGTCTCCAATCAGTTTCCATTTTCCTATTCTTTTTCTTTGGCAAAGGATAACGACAAGGCAGTAATCCCGACCAAAATGCAGCGATAGCTACCTTATCCAATCCTTTTCTCATTCTGGCCAGCGGCCACCCGGCGTGCGTCCCCCCGGTCATCCGGCTCGATTTAACCGAAACCTTTTTGGTTTACAAGATTACATATAGAATGAGTTTTTGTAAACTGGTGGTGCCCATGACAATAGGCGAGAGGATTAAACAAGGTAGAAAAATGGTCGGACTGAACCAAAGGCAGTTAGCAGCTAACGTAGGTGTCAGCGCCCAGGCCATATCCAAGTATGAGCGAGACCTGGACGTTCCGGGGTCCAGAGTCCTGATTCAACTAGCGAAAGCTCTGAATGTCCGCATAGAATTCTTCCTTCGGCCTCGATCCATCACAGAAATTGAGCCTAAGTTCCGGAGACGCCAAACCCTCTCTGCAAAAGGTCAGGATGCCCTTCTCATGCAAGTGCAGGACTGGCTTGAGCGATACCTGGAGATTGAAGAAATCCTCTCCCAAGAGATAACTGAGTTTGAGTGTCCGAATGGCTTCCCGAGATGGGTCGCCACATACCAGGAAGTGGAGAAGGCAGCCGAAGACTTGCGACATGCTTGGGGCCTCGGAGACGGTCCAATCGAGAATCTCACCGACTTGCTCGAAGGCAAAGGGATTAAAGTTGGGGCCATTGATGCTGACGCGAAGTTTGATGCATGCACTTTCCAAGCGAAGAACGGCTTCACGACAACTGTTATCGTTACCAGAACGAACATCCCCGGAGATCGCCAGAGGTTTAGCCTTGCGCACGAACTCGGACACTTGGTGCTAAAGCCCGTAGGACTTGATGAAGAGAAGGTATCCTATCGCTTTGCAGCCGCATTCCTGGTCCCTGAGATTGCGGCAAGATACGAGTTACGTGGGAAAAGGCCCACACTCAGCCTTTATGAGTTGCATATCCTCAAGCATAAGTATGGTCTATCCATGCAAGCCTGGGTCCACCGGGCGCATGACCTGGGGATAATATCTGTAGCCAATGAAGCGGCTATCTTCAAGATTTTCAGCTCGCATGGCTGGCGCAAGAAGGAACCGGGGGATGAAATGGAGCCAGAGTTGCCCCGAAGATTCGAGAGGATGGTAATGGGCGCCATGGCGGATGAAGTAATTTCAGAGACAAGAGCAGGGGAGTTGCTGGGGCAGCCGGTTAAGACTTTCCTATCGAACGAAGCAGTGCAGCACGGAGAGTGGTTAGCTGAAGTGTGTAGCTGATAGCAATGTATTGATGGACCTTCTTTCAGGAGAGTTAGCTTCGGATGCACTCCGTCTTCCCTGGACGTTTATGATTCCTGATGTTATCCTATTTGAGCTTCGTTTGCCTTACTCCTGGAATCTTCAAGGCCTGGGCCTGGTGGAGGCAGAGCTATCAGAAGTTGGCGTGCAAAAGGTGGAGGAGTTGGTGAAGAAGTACCCCAAACACCCTGGCCGACTGGACCTTTTTGCCCTGGTTCTGGCAATGCAAGAGAGTGCCGTGCTCCTCACAGGAGATGGGGCTTTGCGCAAAGCTGCCTCTAATGAAGGTGTAGTGCACCATGGAACTCTGTGGCTTCTCGATGCAATGATCGAGGAGGGCACAATATCTGAAGCGAAGGGCGGCACGTCTCTTGAACTAATGCTCAATGCCGGGAGACGCCTACCCAAAAAAGAGGTCTTGACTCGTATGGCTGCTTGGAAACCAATTCGATGAAAAACTATTTTGCGTAGCACGCTCCACGACGACCCAAGGCGATAGAGAAATGGAAAAAGAGCTCAGTAAAGAGTCAGTAAATCATTTATTGCATCACTGGATAGAGCATAACGAGAGCCACAGCGCCTCTTTTCGGGAGAGGGCGGTGCAGATTGCCGCGGTGAGCGAGAAGGCGGCAGAGGATATCAGCCAGGCAGCCGCGCTCATGGACCAGTGCACGGAAATGCTCAAGAAAGCTATGCAGGATCTTTAGGAGGAATTTATAGTGGAATTAGTTTACACTTATGCTATGGAGAGCAGCAACGATATGCAAAAGATGATGGATGAGGAGTTCTGGAAGCGCCTCGGGCCCACGTTGCGCGATTGCAAGGCCATGGGGCTGGAGAAAGATGGCATGTGCCTCTACATCAAGGCCCGCGATGAGCTGGTCCTGGAAGCCCAGAAGCTGCTCGCGGATACGCCGGCCAAGGTGCTGTTGGGCGAGGAAGGCGAGGCGCTGCTCAAGGCTTTCCGGGACGAGGCAGAGGCGGCGGAGGCAGGCATGGGGGCGATGTTTGGGTAGATTAATTCGCCGTCTAATTTTAACAATATTTTTTGCTACTCAAAGAAGCCCCTAGAGTTGATGAGCAGTGGAGCTATGGATCAGAGGGCAATTATAGAGAAGGCCAAGAAGGACCTGGCATTTCTACAGGAGGACGTGCTGGGCGTGCTTATTTTCGGATCTTGGGCCACAGGAATGGGCCATGAGATGAGCGACATTGACATCTGTATAGTTGCCCCGTCTGCGGAGGATAAAATCGCCCTATGGAGGGAAGCTATTGCCGCCATTCGTGATGATCGCTACGACCTTCGCATCTTCGAGCTATTGCCGCTCTACCTGAAGATGGCCGTGATAGAACAGGGCATAGTAGTATACTCCAAAGACATTCCCGAGCTATACGAATATTTTTACCCCTTCCGCCGGATATGGGAGGATCAGAAGCACCGCCAGGTCTTAAACCGGGAAGAAGTGCGAGAAATGCTCGGGCGGGCTTGCTAAAGAAAGCCGCTGCAATTAAGCTCAGGTGTGATCAAAAAGATAAATACCAGGAAGTATATCAACGGCTTAGAAGGGATTTCATGCGCCAAAAAACAATGTGCCTTATCATACTTATATTAATATTTGGCGTTTCATGCACGCAGGCCCTGCCTGCCGACCGCCCCGAGACCGGCACCTACATCCGCGACATGAATCGGAACGGGGACGGATTGCTGGTCATCTACAACAACTGGACCATGGACACCGTAGCCGTGCTTACCGACAGGTGGGACAAGCCCAAGGTGGCAGTTTATCTACGGACTAAGGATGCCCTGGAGGTTGACGGCATAAGTGATGGGGAGTATAGCCTGTATTTCACCATCGGGGATGGATGGAATTCTAGCGCAGGGGACTTTGAAACAGTGTACAATCATGTTCTCTTCCCTCCCATGGTCTTCGAGACCGATGATACAGACTACACTATTCAGGAGGTGGAGCTCCGAGAAGCGGACGCTACCAACTTTGTGCCCGGCCGGTTCTCGTTCCCGGACATCAGCTCTTGAGGAAGACAGCTTCCACCTCGGCGCGCAGATGGTCCTCTCCATTTACGCGCATCTTCCAGCAGTGCGTGGCGATGGAGACGGGCTGAAGGAGGCAGAAAAGCTCTTTCACCTCATTTTCTGTGAAGTAGTGGGTGAGAATGCCGCTGCCCCGCCGAAATGTTCCATTCTCCACCTCTTCGCCCTGTCCGGCCCGCATATCTTCTGCAGCGAAATCGCGGAAGAAGAGCCGCCCTCCGGGCGCGAGCACGCGCGCAGCCTCGCGGGCCAGAGCGCACCTGCCGGAGGCAAGCAGGTGGCCGGTCACATGGAATGCGAAAACGGATTCGAAACTCTCCCCCCGCAAGGGCAAACGACTGGCGTCGGCCAGGATAAAGTGGGCATCTGCACGAGCACGGCGGGCGAGGTGCAGGGCCTCTCGGGAGACGTCTAGGGCGACCACACTCCAGTCGCTGGGCAACGCTGAGAGCGTTTTGCCGTTGCCGCAGCCCAGCTCCAGGACGGCGGAGCCTTCGGGCAGGAGGGGCAGATCCATAACGGCGCCCCCCCAGAGGCGGCCCCGGCTGGCGTAATCTTTGTCCCAGGCTTTGAGGTGAGAGTCCACGAGAGACTCACTTTGTGCGTCCTTTGTGAACTTTGTGATCTTTGTGGTTTATATTAGTTGTATGATAAATCATCCTGGGGACTACGGGATTTGAACCACAAAGCTCACAAAGCGCACAAAGCGATATAGCAAGGTTCCTTGCGATGGTTATTAGTCCCAGGCCGCCGCTCATCCGCTCATGGATTTATTGGACCGCTTCCGGGGCTGTCTTTTGGGCGTGGCAGTGGGCGACGCCCTGGGAATGCCTACGGAGGGCTACACTGCCCCGGAGATCAGCTCAAAATTCGGCATGGTTCGTGAGATGCTGCAGGCTCCCGAGGGCCACTTTCACAGCGGCCTCTTGGCCGGCCAGTTCACTGACGACACGGAAGAGACGCTGCTCTTGGCCGAGTCGCTCATTGATGCCTCGGGCTTCTCGCCGGACAGATTTGCCGAGAAGCTGGCCGCCTGGGGCACGACCTGGACGCTGGACGAGAGGCTCAACCGGGGAGTGGGCTTTGCCACACGCTCTGCCGTGGAGAGCATGATCGCAGGAAAGCCATGGCAGCAGTCGGGCCTGAATATTCCCACCTGCGGCGCTGCCATGCGGGCCGCGCCCATCGGCCTTCTCTACCACGCCGATTTGAACATCGTGAAGAGCTATGCCGACCTGCAAAGCCTGCCCACCCACACCTCTGCCACAGCCCGGGCTGCGGCGGTTGCCGTCGCCGTAGGCGTGGCCCTCTCCTTTAACGGCTTTCCTCCGAAGATGATCTTGAGAAATGCCGCCTCCCAGGCCAGCCGCCTGGATACCTATTTTGCAGAAAGGCTTCTCTGGGTCGGGGAACTCTTAGACCGAAAGCCGGAGGACGCCCTGGGCGTGATCAGAAACTCTCCCCTGGCCGCAGAGACCGTTCCCGCCGCCTTCTACTGCTTCATGAGGTTTGAGCCGGAGGAGGCGCTCGTCATGGCCGCCAGCAGCGGGGGCGACACCGACTCCATTGCCTCCATCGCAGGCTCCCTTTTCGGCGCGGCCAAAGGCTCCTGCTGGATTCCGGATCGCTGGCTGGCCGCTCTGGAAGGAAGGGAACGAATTGAGGACGCTGCCCGTGGCCTCTCAGAGCTTTCGACCTCCTTTTGCCGCTAGGGCGTGGCGAATTTATATCATTAGCTCGTGAGGGAATTTATGATAGATGTAGGAATTGTCGGTGGTTCGGGCTACACCGGTGGGGAGCTCTTGCGACTCCTGGCAAATCATCCAGAGGTTAAGGTTGTAGCCGTAACCTCCCGAAAGCTGGCAGGAAAAAGCGTAACAACAGTTCATCCTCACTTAAAGAGCATCTATTCTCAGAGCTTTGAGGCGCTCAGTGGCAAAGAGGTTGCAAAGCGTTGCGACATTGTCTTTACTGCTGTTCCCCACGGCTCAGCTATGGACTGGGTGCCCGAGCTTCTGGACGGCGGCACACGGGTCATCGACCTGTCTTCCGACTACCGCCTGCCTACGGATGTCTTCGAGAAGACCTATGCCACAAAGCACCGCGCTCCCCGCGAGGCGGTCTTCGGGCTGACTGAGCTTCATCCTGAGGTGGCGCGGGCTAAATTGGTGGGCAATCCCGGCTGCTATCCCACGGGAGCTACCCTGGCCGTAGCCCCGCTGGCCAAGGCCGGTCTGGTGGAGCGGGTGGTCTATGATTCCAAGTCAGGCATCTCCGGTGCAGGAATGGAGCCCACCGAGACCTCTCACTACCCCAATATGTCGCAAAATATTATCCCCTACAAGCTCACGACGCACCGGCACGTCCCGGAGATCAAACAGGAACTCTCCCGCCTTTCGCCAGGTATAAAAGTGAACTTTACTCCTCACGTTATCCCCTCTGTGCGAGGCATCCTCACCACCGCCCATGTATTCGCCCGCCCCGACGCCGTTGAGACGCTGCAGGATAAGAACCAGGTAGCCTCGATATACCGCGAGTTTTACAAAAACGCCCCCTTCGTTCGCATGGCAGACGGCATTCCCAAATTGTCCTCGGTACGCGGCTCCAACTTTTGTGACATAAGCTTTGAGGTGGAGTCGGATAGCGATAGACTGGTGGTCATATCCGCCATAGATAACCTGGTGAAGGGAGCAGCAGGCCAGGCCATTCAGAACATGAACCTTATGGCGGGCTTTGATGAGAAGACTGGGCTGTGGTTCCCAGGCATGGCGCCCTGAATTAATATGTGGAAATTAGGTGAAAATAAATGAATGTCAGAGATGTTATGAACGTCAAGCCCATCACCGTCCAGGCGGAAGCTCTTGTGAGCGAGGCGGCCCTTCTTTTGCGCGAGAATAAGATCAGCGGCATGCCGGTTCTGGATGGAGAGAAGCTGGTGGGCGTGGTATCGGAATCGGACCTTTTGCGCCTTTTATCTGTGGAAGAGAAGGAAGGCGGTCTCTGGCTTCCCAGCCCCTTCGAGGTCTTCGAGGTTCCCTTCCGAGATCTGGTAAAGTGGGAACGGATGCATGCCAGCCTGGAAGAGATTCCCAAGAAGAAAGTGGGCAATATCATGAGCGGCAACTTGCATGAGGTGGGACCGGATGACTCCGTAGAGGAGGCCGCAAGCATCATGACCCGCCACCGCATCAACCGGTTGCCGGTGATGAAGGACGGACGGCTGGTGGGCATAGTGACCAGGGGCGACATCATATCCGGCCTGGGAATGCAGCATGCAGAGAATTGAGGGCGGCATCTGTGCCGTTCCCGGCGTGCGAGCCTGCGGTGTGCGCCAGGGAAAATACGGCCTGGCACTGATCGCGGCCAGCGGAGCTGCTGCCGGCATGTTCACCACCAACAAGGTGAGAGCTGCGCCGCTGGATGTCACGGCCCAACATCTGGCAGGCGGCTATCTGGACGGAGTCATCGCCAACAGCGGCTGCGCCAATGCTTATACCGGCCCGCGGGGGCTGGAGGACGCAAGGTCCATGGCCCGACTTTTAGCCGTTTTTCTGGAAACGGATGAAAAGAAGATCGGGGTGGCATCCACGGGCGTCATAGGCCGCTACATGGATCTGCCGCTAGTCTCCCAGCTTTTCGAGCAGGCCAAAGTGAAACTGCGCAGCAACGGCGAAGCGAGCACGGAAGCAGAGCGGGCCATCATGACCACGGACACTCGCGTAAAAGAGATCGCAGTAGAGCATGAGGGGCTACGCGTAGCCGGCATCGTCAAGGGCGCGGGAATGATCGAGCCCAATGTGGCCACCATGCTCTGCTTCCTTTACACAAACGCAGATTTTCCGGCGCAGACATTGCACGAATGCCTCGCCGATGCCGTGCAAGACAGCTTCAATATGCTTACCGTGGACGGGGACACCAGCACCAATGACACCGTGCTCCTCACGGCTACGGGAAAGGTCATTGGCCGTGAGGCGGATTTCCGGGAAGCCCTGCGGTACGTCTGCATGGAGCTGGCCCGCATGATGGCGCGGGACGGCGAGGGCGCCAGCAAGTACTTTGAGACCGTTGTCTGCGGCGCGCGTAGCGTTGAGGACGCCCGTCTGGCTGCCAAAGCGGTAGCTCGCAGCAGCCTGGTTAAGACGGCTGTCTATGGCGCCGATCCCAACTGGGGCCGCATCATCTGCGCCGTAGGATACTCAGGGGCGGAGATGGATCCGACCAGGATAACTCTGGGCCTGGAAGGAAAAAGCGGCATCAAGGTCTCGCTGGTAGAAAAGGGCCGCATCGTGGATGGTGTCTTAGATCAGGCCAAAGAGATCATGTTAGGGGATACTATTACCATCAATATCGACCTTGCTCTAGGCGATGCACAAGCGCGCGGCTTTGGCTGCGACCTGACCCACGAGTATGTGAATGTAAACGCCAACTACACAACATAAATGGATTGACATGTTTCGCGATCAACGTCTGGGAGAGAGCCGACAGGATGTCTTGGACTACCTTTCCAGCCGAAAGGCAGATGAGCGCATCTTCGAAGCCGATCTGCTGGTGGACAAAGCCCACCTGGTAATGCTCAAGGAGCAGGGCCTGATTTCGTTGGAGGTCTGCTCGAAGATCATAGCTGCCCTCGACGATCTGATGCAAGCAGGATCGCAGTCGTTAGGCAGAGGTGAGGATGTGCATGAGGCCATTGAGGCGCACATCCTGGCACAGGTCGGCCCGGAAGGGGGCAGGATGCACACAGGTCGCTCCAGGAACGATGAGGTGGCCACCTGCATCCGTCTGGCGCTGCGCGCCCAAATGCTGGATCTGATGCAGGAGCAGCTCTCCTTGCTGGCAACGTTGGTCAAGCTGGCGGAGAAGCACACAAAGACAATCATTCCCGGATTTACCCACACCCAGCACGCCCAGCCCACGACGCTCGCTCATCATCTCCTGGCCCATGCCGATGCTGCCGGGCGAGACTTCTCCCGTTTGGAGGACGCCTACCAGCGGGTTAACCAGAGCCCCCTGGGCGCGGCGGCCTTTGCCTCTACCGGCTTTAAGATCGATCGGAATAGAACCTGCCATCTCTTGGGCTTCGAGACCCTGGTGGAAAACAGCATGGATGCCGTGTCCACTCGCGATTTCATCCTGGAGGTCCTGGCAGATCTGTCCATTTTGATGGTCAATCTGAGCCGTCTGGCCGAGGAGTTGGTGCTGTGGTCCACCTCCGAGTTCGGATATTTGGAGCTGGATAACCTCTACGCCTCCACCAGCTCTATCATGCCCCAGAAGAAGAACCCGGACACGGCGGAGCTGGCCCGCGGCAAGGCGGGCTCGGTTTTGGGAAGCCTCATGGCTGCGCTCTCCATCTGCAAGGGCCTGCCTCTGAGCTACAACCGCGACTTGCAGGAGGTCACGCCCCATTTGTGGCGAAGCCTGGATTGGGCGAGAAGCACGGTGCGCATCCTGGATGGCTGCGTCTCCTCTCTCAAGTTCAACCTGGAGCGATTGGAGACGAGTTCAGGCGCGGGCTTTTCCACAGCCACGGAGATCGCCGACTCGTTAGTGCGCATCACAGGCATGCCCTTTCGCACCGCACACAGCATCGTGGGCCGGATTGCCGCCTCGGGCATTAGGCCGGGCCTGGCTGAGCTGGACGGGATCGCTTTGGAGATGGCCGGGTTCAGGGCGAGCGAGCGCGGCTTTTACGCAGCCGATCTGGAGAGGGCACTGGACCCACGAAGCAACGTGGCTCTCCGGGCCAACACGGGCGGGCCGGCATCAGTGGAGACGGAGCGCATGATCCGGGACCGGCTGGAGCGGATTGCGGCGGGCGAAGAGCGGCTGGCCGGGAGGCGAAGCCGGGTGGAGAAGGCGCTGGGGGAGCTGGGAAAGGAGAGATAGCTAAACATTTGCGAATAGTGCTTTTCCTCATAGATGGTGATGAGCTTTCCAAAGACTCAAATCATTTCTTTCGCGTTCAATATCTGAAAAAAAAGTGACGGATTGCAGGTTACACACACTGCGGACGATTGTATTACCTCAGCTCACTTACCGTATAGCTTCCATAATCCTAATTTGTCCGCATTGCCAAGATACCAATCTACCTGTCCGCTGTTGTAGCCATACATTGTCTTACTCGTATCCTCAGGACCATACAGGTCGGCAAGACCTAGAGTGTGCCCGACTTCGTGAGTCGCTATTGTGCGGACATCAAATTTGGAATTGTTGGCCGTGCTCTCAGAAGATGCCACACGCCAGTTCATGTTTCCATTGAAGTAGATATCCGACTCTGCTGCCTTGTTGTATCTAGTTCTATCTGGTCCGTATACATATAAGTCATTGTAAGACCATGTCCAGGCTACGGCAATGGTTGATCCTGTCACAGCCTTCGTGACTGCCATGTAGTTATTCTTACCATCTCCCGTCCCGCCATAATATACCCCCTGTTTAGGCACTTTTGTGGTGAACATGATGACGTTAGCGGACCCTGCCGTGTTCGTGGTATCAGAACCCTTAAAAACGTTCTTTGCCGTATTGCGATCCCATTCGTTAGCACCCTTGCTGATCTCTTGCGCCCAGAGTTTCGCATTAGCACTCGTACTGGGGCCAATCAAATTTGTGGAAAGTTGATATTGAATTGGCACGTTGTTTGCCCATCTCCAGCCAGTCGTTGCGTAAACACCGTTATCTTGCGATAACTTATCTTGCGATGGCAACAATACGTTGGTGGCGGTAACTCCAAAAGTCCCGAGGTCACCCTTATTGTCTTCATAAATGCCATTTGCGAAGACGGAAAGTTCGCCGGAAGCTATGCCCTGTAGCACATCGTCATTGACGACTTGCTGGCCATTAAACGAGTTTGTTCCATAGATTCCTGCCCGATCAGCAGCAATCGAGGTAAGTTTCGTATTGAGATTTCCGCTTCCTGAGAATCCACCCTCGACTGCCATGTTATTTTCTGCACAGTTCGAGCTGCTGCTTGTGGCCCCAGCATCACCGGAAATCGTCGTGCTTTGCCCGCTGGTTGATATGTCCTTTCCGGCAAATGCGTTCATCGAGGCGGATGCATAGCCATTCAAAACAGCATTCATCTGCTCAGTGGATGTCGAGCCGGATTTGCCTTGTACGACGGCGGCTAAATCGCCACTACCAGCTACATCCTGGCTGAGAAAAGCAACTTCACCGGAAGCAATGGTCGATGTAGTTGCACTGATCACGCCTGAGCTTTTGATTGCACTATTGACGTTGTTTCCCTTTGCAGATGTCTGATAGCTTATTTCATTATCTCCTGAGCCGCTCACCTGGCTAATTCGAGATATCATGCCGTTTCCCAACGTACCCACATCCTTCAACGCTGTAGAGGGATCGAGATTGTAGTAGGTAGATGAAGATGCTCCGTCTGTTCCGTAAGACACGGAAATACCAAGCACCGGATTTACGGACACTATCAAAATATATGATAAAGTCAAAACATGCGCCATGCGCTTCAAGGT
>SESF01028984.1_pt1 | contig 49975 bp, 43 predicted proteins | sample 3171521 | NCBI WGS metagenome assembly SESF01 (sample SAMN10866945, study PRJNA518727) | freshwater metagenome | biome: subpolar coniferous forest; feature: holomictic lake; material: water; isolation source: holomictic Lake 227, 6 m and 8 m depth | place: Canada: near Kenora, Ontario | collected...
CCTAATATGTGGTTTGAATTGGATATTGGCGAGCAGGCTTTTGTTGCTTCCCTTACGTTAGATACTGCAAAGTCTAAAAACGACACGCCGAACGGTTGCGAAGTCCGGGTATCGTTGAATGGCAAGGAATGGTCAGACGTCGTCGCAACAGCAGACGGCATGGTCACTCCTGTTTTCACGCTGACGATTAACAAGACGGCTCGCTTCATCAAGATTACCTCAAAAGGAAGCCGCAAAGGCTTGAACTGGTCGATCCATGAATTAACCGTCAACTCAGGCATTCCAATAGCCACGCTTGATGCAATCCAGCAAACAGCAACAAACATCAAGTAAAAGGAAAACATTATTATGAAACAACCATTTTCACGTCGTCAATTTATAAAGACCACAGGCGCCTCCGTTGCGTTGTTTAATATCGTCCCTTCACATGTGCTGGGACAAAACGCGCCCAGCAATAAGATCGTCATGGCGGGTATTGGCGTTGGAAGTCAGGGCAGTGGAGACATGGGACAATTCCTCGGCATGTCCGATGTTGTCGTACGCGCCTGCTGCGATGTCAACACGAAGCGAACAGACGCATTTAAAAAACGCGTAGATGACCGTTATGAAAATCAGGATTGCCTTGTTTACAAGGATTTCCGCGAAGTCTGTGACCGCACCGATATTGATGCCGTCATGGTTGCCACGCCGGATCATTGGCATGCTGCCATCGAATGCTATGCAGCTACGCGTGGCAAGGACATCTATGGCGAAAAGCCCTTCTCACACACCTTACGCGACGGACGAGCCGTCGTGGATGCGCTAAAGGCAAATGGGCGTGTCTTCCAAGCAGGAAGCTGGCAACGGTCGACCGGCAATTTCCGACGAGCGATTGAACTGGTCCGCAACGGACGAATCGGCAAAGTCAAACGTATTGAAATCGGCCTGCCCAACGGCGGTCGCGGAAAGCCGCCTATTCAAAACGCGCCGATCCCCGAAGGCTTGGACTGGGACTTCTGGCTCGGCCCGGCACCCTTACGTCCATTCCAGGGCGTATTCGACTGGGACTGGCGCTGGGTGCTCGACTGGGGAGGCGGACAGATGATGGATTGGATTTGTCATCACTGCGATATAGGACTGTGGGCAGTCGGAAAGGACTCCATCGGCCCCGCAACCATTACCAGTGGCGGCATGGGCTTTGAGGACGGCAAGGGCATCTATGATTCTCCGACGTCCTATCACTATACCGCCACGTATGCCGACGGCCTTGAAGTCGTTGTCGCAAACGGCAGCCAGCTTGAGAAGGGTGGCGGTACGCGTTGGATTGGTGAAAATGGCGAATGGATCTGGGTGACACGTGGCAATCAAGAAACATCCAATCCAAAGATATGGGACATGAAACCTGAACCAGGCGAATTCCGTCTGCTGGACAACGGCGGACACTTCCGAGAATTCATTGACTGCGTCAAAAATCGCACCACAACAGTCACACCAGCCGAAGTCTCTCATCGTGTCACCAGCGTGGGACATCTGGGCCAAGTGGCTATGTTCACAGGTCGCACGATCACGTGGGATTACAAGACCGAGCAAATCATTGGCGATCCTATTGCCAACGCCATGCTGGGCCGCGAATCCCGTGCGCCTTGGAAGTTGCTAGGCAAGATTTAAGTTTCCGAACAGCACAACAAAAAATCCCTGCTCGTTTTTCGTAGCAGGGATTTTTTTTCGTTTACCAATAACATCAGATCGTATTGACCGCATCGCGCGCAAGATGCGTATGAATGCGCTCATCTGAAACATCAATATGCATGCCGACATTGATCAACGTGCCGATTGCAAAGAGTGCAGTCACTAAGTTGGTTCCGCCATAACTCATAAAGGGCAATGCGAGTCCCTTAGTCGGCAACCAGTCTGTTACCACACCAATGTTAAATGCAGCCTGATAAATCAGCAACAGGGTCATGCCGAAAGCCAAGAGCCTCCCCAAGCGGTCCGGCGCACGAATAGCAATGAGAATGCCACAGGCTAAAAGGACCATAAAAGCGATCACAACAAAGATTGTGAACACAAAGCCGAACTCTTCACCGCCAATCGCGAAAATAAAATCGGTGTGAGCCTCCGGCAAATAACTATACTTTTGAATACTCTCATTGAAGCCAACACCCCAAGTTCCGCCACACTTAAATGCAATCTTGGCTTGTTCCACCTGATAGGCTGCTGTTTTATCAGCCGTCTCAGAAAAAAATGCCATCAGACGATCCATTCGATTTTTATTAAAAAAAATCAAGACCGCTACCGGTGGAAGGCTGACAGCCCCTAATAAAAAAAGATGCGCAAGTCGGACACCCGTCACAAAAAGGATTCCGCACCCTAATACCCCAATCACCATCGTCGAACCGAAATCCGGCTCTGCAAGCAACAGAACCGCTATCAATCCAATCATCCCGCCAGGAACAAGCACACCTCGTACAAATTGTTTGACCCGCCAGCCAAGGCGATCCATCCAAACGGAAAGGCAGACCACAATCGCGAGCTTTGCAAATTCACTGGGTTGCACACGAATAAAACCTAGGCTTAACCAACGGTAACTGCCGTTCACCGCTTTACGCACCCCAGGACAAATCACGAACGCCAAGGCAATGACAATCGCAAAGTAAAAAAGGATCGGTATTACGGGATGCTTTTTCCAGAGATGGTAATCAAACTTGCTGGCAACAAAACCAACGACTGTAGCAAACACAAGCCACATCAGTTGCTTATAAAAAAAAGCGTACGGGCTCTTGTATAAAATTTGAGCCCGTACGTTACTCGCTGTTGCCACCAAAACAATCCCTAACCCCAGAAGAATGACCACCGTCAACAATAATACTGTCAGGGTCTTCTTCATACTGCGCTAGGCACTCTTACTGTGCGCTTGCTGGGATACGAAGGACCATTCCAGCCTTGAGGTCTGTAGTCGTCAGATTGTTCAGAGCCTTGAGATCGCTCGGGCTGACGCCCCAACGAATTGCGACTGCATACAGATCTTCGCCTTCCTTAACGGTATAGGTCTGTGTATTGCCCGCTGGAGCTGGAACTGGCGCCGCCATCGTGCCTGCATCTGCAGGAGCTGGAGGAGGTGTAACACCTTCCGGAACCGGAGCTGCGTTTGTACCTGCAACAGGCACTACTTCGACAGGCTTAACTTCTGTTGATGCTGGAACCGCATTAACCTTGACAGTATCCACCTTCTTCACATCCGTCTTTGCCTTTGATGCATCTGCCTTTTTTGCTCCAGGAATCGTAAGCTTCTGATTAACCGAAAGCTTGTCGTTCGTCATATTGTTTGCCTTGCGAATGGCATCAGCCTTCACACCGTGACGATGAGCAATTCCACCAATGGAATCACCACTCTTGACAACATATACCGTGCTCGGTCCGATGCTTTCTTTAGCATTTTTCGGCGCTGAAGTTTTAGGCGCTGTGCCCTTCGGAGCGACTGTCTTCTTAAGAGCAGCCTTCTTTGAAAGGTCTACCTGGCCAGGCAGCTGAATGACTTGACCCACACGGATCTTATTCGGCGAGATCCCCGGATTGACAGCTACAACATCCTGCCAGCGCAATCCATAATTCGCAGCCACGCCTGAAATCGTATCCCCCTTGACAATGGTGTATGCCGTTGTCGCAGCAACCGTCTTAATCTCCACCACCGGCTCAGGCTTCACCTCCGGAGTCACAGGAATGACCTGTGTCGGTTCTTCAGTCTTAGAACCTCCGAAATAGGAGCACCCTTGCATCAGCATAAAACTTGCAACTAATCCCAAACCCACAACAGTACGCGTGATAGAACAACTCGTCATAACTCTCCTCTCAATTCGCCTCAGAAAAGCAACTGTCTCACAGATTCGCAACCGCGCGAACCAATTGTGTGAAACGATCCCCTCTTTCCTGATAGCTGCTAAACTGATCAAAACTCGCAGTGCCTGGCGAAAGCAGAACCGTCTCGTTTGATTGAGCTTCCTGCGCCGCAGCAGCGACTGCGCGATCGATCGTTCCATAAATTTCGCAGGGAACTGTCAATGCCCACGCATTTTCCATTTCTCCTGCACAATGTCCAATAAGATACACCTTTTGGGTGGTCTGTGTCAGCAATTCTTTTAAGAAAACTAAATCTTTTTCTTTAAGAAGTCCACCAGCTATGAGCCTGACGGGCTTTTTAACCATACGAAGTGCGGCAGCCGTTGCAGTCAAACTCGTGGCCTTTGAGTCATCAACCCACGTGACCCCTCGTGCGTCCGTGCCAATCACTTGCACACGGTGTGACAGCGGCTTGAATGTTGTAAATCCTTGCAAGATAGACTCTTTTGATAATCCCGTTCGCGAAAGGATTGCACACCCCGCAGCTGCCGCCAGCCCTAAAATCTCATTATCAAACCATAACCCTCTTATCTGAAGATACGTTCCATATTCGTGTACTTTCGCCTCAGGATCGTTACCCCTGGGGGACGGGTTAACAATAATGATTCCGCCTTTGTATTGCCAGTCGCTCCCTTGTTCTGCTCCAAACCGATAACAGGGTACACGCCTATTCATCAATCCTTCTTCATTCAAACCTGTAGGGAGTAATGCAATATCATGCTCATCCATATTTGAAAACATATTAAATTTGAGTTGCTTATATTCGGCAAGATCGGCATGACGATCCAAGTGATCGGGTTGTAAATTCAGTAGCAGTGCAATATGCGGATGAAAGGTCGGCGAATGTTCCATCTGAAATGAACTCACTTCAACAACCGCCCACGACAAATCAGGTTTCTCCATCACCAGTTGACATAGGGGGATTCCATAATTACCAGCAGGTGAGGCAGGGACACCCGCAAGATTCAAAGTGTCTGCACAAAATTTGACGAGGGAACTTTTTCCTTTGCTCCCCGTGATGGCAATCATCTTGCCACGCCAATATTCTGCACCGAGTTCAAGCTCGGAAATCACAGGAATTCCACGGCCTGTACACGCTTGTATCCACACATGACTCAATGCAAATGCAGGACTCGCCACGCAGACATCCACGACTCCTTCAGGCAATGCTCGCTTGCCGAATAACACATCGCCACCAGCCGTTCGCACACGCTCAGCAACTTCCGAAAGCTTTTCGCCGTCACTCTCATCCAGCAACGTCACACGCCCACCGCGCGCTAACAATAAGCGTGCAGACCACTCACCACTTTTCGATGCGCCCAGCACGAACGCATGTACCTGATCATATTTTCCATGCATCTAAAATGTTCTCCATTTCCATTCCACGCGAGGCCTTTAGCAATACACTGTCACCTTCGCGTACATATTCAGAAAGATGTTGTGCGGCCACTTGCGTGGTCTTCGCAAGATGCACGCGCGTTGCAGGAAATCCACAGGCAATCGTTTCATCAGCCATGAATGTTGTCGCCAGTTCACCTACCGCAAAAAGCGCATCGGGCGCACACCTTGAAATCTCTTTTCCAACCTGGCGATGTAAAGATTCACTATGGACCCCGAGTTCACGCATATCCCCCAGAACCAAGATGCGACGCCCCTTACAGGGCATGACCATAAAAGTCTTCATCACCGCGATCATGCTGTCTGGATTCGCATTATAGGCATCGTTAACAATTGTCACGCCCTGTCGTTCCATCACTTCCCAACGCTTCCCCGGCATGACGACCTTTTTCAGCCCGTCAACGGCTTGTTGCGCCGTCACTCCCGCGCACCGCGCAGCAGCAAATGCCAAGAGTGCATTAGAAGCATTATGCTCACCGGGCAATCCGCATGACAGGCTAATCGCCTCACGCTTGCCACGCTCATGCACACACATCAAGCCAGTCGAAACATCCAAAATTTCACCATAGAAATCAACATCGCGTGTGACAAGTGATGTTGTGATCACAGGCGCAGCAGAAGCTTTTACAAGAATATCGAAACACGTTGTTTCACGGCACAATACTGCGAATCCATCCTTGGGCAACACGCGCAATAAATCTGCCTTTTCATGCGCGATATTTTCAATGGACCCTAAAAATTCAATATGCGCATTCCCGATGCTGGAGACAACTGCAACCTGTGGTTTCAAAATATCGGCCAGCACGCTGATTTCCCCCCGATGATTCATACCTGCTTCAAAAACGCCATACACGGTATCCACTGACATTTTCAAGAGGCTCAGCGGCAAACCGATATCATTATTTAAATTACCTTCTGTTGCACAAACACGACCCGCACCAGAAAGACAGGCAGCTGTCATCTCCTTGGTCGTCGTCTTTCCTGAACTGCCTGTGAGTCCAATGATCGTTGCGCTTGACTTCATGCGCCAGGCGTGTGCCAGTTTCTGCAACGCTTTCCGCGTGTCAGCCACACGGATCAGGGGCAGTCTCTTTAAGCTTACTTCCGGCTGCCACGTTTGCTCGACTAGTGCAGCCGTAGCGCCACATTCAAACGCCTTGTAAACAAACGCATGCCCATCAAAGTTCTCACCACGTATTGCCACGTAAAGAGAACCGGACTTCAGCGCACGTGTGTCTTGCGATACACCACACACGACCACGCTCTGCGTTGGATCCCCTGTCCATTCACCATGCGCCCAACGTGCGAGCTCCTCTGCATCATATTGTGGACACATGACTTTCATTTCGCACCTGATTCCACATCCGTCTGTTCAACCACATATCCGTAGCAACGCCGCAAAGCATCTTGGAACGCTTGTGGCGTGCGCTCCTCCTCGGTCAATGTTGCGAAGGCGCTTTGCCCGAGAGCTTCAGCTTGCTGTGGATGTGAGCATGCATACAGAATCGCTTCAGCCATGGCATCTGGCTCTGGATGCACCACATACGCATTGCGACGTGAAAGCAGTGTCCGATAAACAGGTGTATCGGGTGCGACAATGGGCTTTCCGGCGCGCAAATAATCCAAGACCTTGACAGAAACAGATGCCCCTGAGCGGCTCGGCGCCACAAGAACAGTCGAAACGGAAAGCAAGGCCGCCAGTTCACCTGGGGGTACATATCCCGTAAACACAACAGACTGATCAATCCCTACCTGCTCAACAGCCTGCTTCATTTTTTTGATAGCTGTAGCCGCCCCGCCCACCACAACAAAACGCACCTGCGTGTTTTTACTTAAGACCTGCGGCATCGCATTAAAAAATAGATCCATACCTTTAAAGTTCTGATAGGAACCCACACACGTTACCAATAACTTCCCACCTGAACAATAACGAGCACGTGCTAAATTTTGAGCAGGAAACGAGACCTCCTCTGCCACAGAAGGAATATCAGGAATGACACAAACACGCGCACCGCGTCCCCATTGCGCTAACACTGTAACAGCCTCCATATCTCCAGATATCACGACATCTGCATGCTTCAACGCCCAACGATTAAACACAGAGACGATACGGCGCAGTCCTCGCCGAAACGCAGATATTTGGGCACTATCTGGATCGCCTTGAAGCTCATAGACATAAGGATGTTTCGACAACGCACCCGTAAACCATGCGATAACACCGCAATCGTCAATTCCATGAATCAAGTCATAGCGCACGTGTCCAGTCTGGAAGACTGCGCGGCACAACAACAAAAAATCCAACACATATCTGCGGATCGACGGACCGTCCGGCAGACGTTTACAGAACGGCAAGCGCGGAACCTCATAGACAGTAATCCCTTCCATGGCATACGAATACTCAGAGGGAATCGTCACAAGGTCAACAGCATACCCTAATGCAACAAGTGCCTCCAAGGTATGGCGAATGCGATAACTCCCGCCAACCCAAGGATAACACACCTTTGACGTGATAAATAAAATTCTAATCATAAGAAAACAAAAAACCTAATTTATCTAAAATGACGCTTGACCATTTTGCCATAAATCCGTTATTCTGAACACTCATTTTTCAAACGGAGAGGTGGCAGAGCCCGGTTTAATGCACATGACTCGAAATCATACGTGTCGAAAGGCACCGGGGGTTCGAATCCCTCCCTCTCCGCCATTAAAAAATGAAAAGTAAAAAGCTACAAGCTAAAAATAGTTTGTGGCTTTTTTATTTCTATCATACTTACAGCCACGCCCAGATCCAGTGTAGGATCGCGAGGCCCAGACCGCAGTAGCCAGCCGTCACGTGGATTCGCAGGAACACTGGACCGAAGCGTTTCCGGATGATCCCCTGGAATTGCGCCAACACCAACACGGAGAAGGAACCGATACCAAACCAGTACCAGAGCACCGAAGGAGTGCCGTACTGCATGAGGTAGATGATCGCATGAGTAGCCAGACCAAGGAAAAGACCCAAGGCTGCCAAAATATGGATCGGACGGAACCACCGCACGAGATGGCGACGATTGTGTCCACTAAAAAACATCATCAACGTGCAAATCACGGCCAGATAGCCCCCAGCCTCAGCCACGTGCTTCACCCTATGCGATGGCTTCCATTTCGGATGGTTTAGTAGTGCCTGAAGGGCAGGCGGGAGGACTTTTGACCTGGCCACCTTCGCGCGCTTCACGGGTGACGGCACCGTGCTGGTCAATGGCAATACATTAGCCAGGGGCTGTACCGTGCTAACTTTGGACGACTCATCCCCAGGTGACTGTAAAAAATGTGTAGCCGCATTGAGCGATGAATCTTCGTTAAAATAGATAGCGAGATACTCCACGACACGTTCGCCCTGTTCTTCAGTAAAGTTAATAGAACCGTACTGGGTGTAGTTGCGCATGTTGGAGACCGTCAGCTCCCACGCGTTGCGAGAGCGTGGACTCACATAGTATTCGAGGCAGTGACAGCCCGTGCAGGCGGTCAAGACGTTTTGACGTTCAGTCTCGGCATCCCCTTCGCTGCCGAAAGCAAACGACCCGAGGCACGCCAAGACGAGGAGGGCGCAACGCCACATTTTTTTAAAAAGAAATCGAAAGTCGTCTGCGGAATATCGACTAGATGTATCGTTTAATGACATTTTTAAAAAGTATGGCTGATTTCTTAATAGGAGTCAATAAGGAGTTCTCCTCAATTTCTGGCAATTTCTGGCAGGCCTATAAGGCGTATCGAAATTCTTTCGAACTCGTATTTCAATCTTTTAGTTTCTTGACAGTCAACATCCAAAAAAATAAAATAAATATAATTTGTATTCATGATTTCTTTTACCCTGAGCGTTACTCATACAACAACAAAAAGGAAACCGTGATGAGAAAGCCGTTTTGGACAATGATGCGTGCGACATGGCCCGTCCGCGGGGGACAATAGAGCAAACGATGAATGGACTATCACTAAAGACGATGTTTGCGGTTTTCATAGTCACGTTAACCGTCATGTGCTCACACGCAAAGGACTTGCCACCCCAAAACGTGGTCGGCACTTGGCGAGGAAACGTAGAGATATTTGGTCCCTTCAAAACTGATCCCTATCCGAGCAAAGCCCCTGAGGACCATCAGGATGTCATCATTACCATCACATCCTCCGGTTCTGTCACTGGACGAATTGGACAAGCTGTGTTCTCGGGTTATTCCCTTCAACGTAACCGTGGTTGGCTTGGACGCAAACTCAACCTCAAAACAGATTTCATCATCTGTGGCGGATACTTGGACGGTAAGATTACTCCAAAGGACAAAGGGGGAAAACGCGAGTTCACAATCCCGTTTAACATCGAAAACGGGAAGTTGGTCGGCACAATCATGCTTCTGCCTAAGTTCCCTCTGACAAGACGATTGAACTTGGAGAAAGGCAACTAGGACGCCGAGCACGTATTCCGACCTACAACCTCAGCGTTTAACTTTTAACTCTCATTGGGCCTGTCCGCCTGTACTTTGTCCGAATACGACCCCCAGACCTACTTCCCCATCAATCACCAGCCCACGCAGTATAGGACAAAATGAAGGACACTATCAGACAAATTAACCTGTGTGTTTAGATTTTACCGACTCGTTTTTTTCGGTCTTTTCACATATTATAAAACCGGAAAAAATGAAAAGATATACGAATCATCAAATACAAATCCTGTTGTTGCTGTCGAGCATGTGTATGTGTATCAATCTGCGAGCCGATGTTCTTACTGATGGGAATTATCTATACACCGTTATGGACGGGAAAGCTACAATAACAGGGTCTACGGGACTCTCTGATAATAGTGGGGGTATTACTATTCCATCCTCGTTAGGTGGATATCCTGTTATTTCCATTGGGTATAGCGCTTTGTCTGGATGTCAAATGTCAGGTGTATCAATCCCTGAAGGGGTAATGAGCATCGCCAACTTGGGGTTCATTAATTGCGTAAAACTTGCCAGCATTGTCCTTCCCAATAGTTTAGTTAGTATAGGAGTAGATGCATTCAAAAATTGTTTTCCGCTCAATAATGTCACTATTCCAAACAGCGTCACAACCATTGGCAACTCTGCATTCTATCAATGTACCGGATTGACCACAATCAGTCTCGGCAAAGGACTCTTGTCCATTGGCGATGGAGCATTTGGAAATTGTGGCGCTTTAAACAACATCACCTTCCCGACCTTTTTTACAAACCTTGGCGATCAGTCGTTTTATAATTGCTCAGCCCTCACGGGGATGTGTTTTAGAGGCAACGCCCCTAGCCTAGCAGGGTCCCATACTTTCGATGGCGCCTCAAATTTCACCATCTATCGTTTGTCTAATGCATCAGGTTGGCCAGTAGTTCCGTCGTCATGGGGGTCTCGACCTACAGCTTTATGGTGTCCCGTTTCTTTACTTATTGTTAATCACGGGACGGGGAGTGGCTGGCATCCCGAAGGGCTGACGGCGAATGTGTCCGCTGATGCTGATCCGATGTGGAAAGAGTTCACAGGCTGGACAGGCGATATCGGATTACTTTCGAATACGAATGCACGTACGACCACGCTGATCCTACCGACAGGCTCTGCCACAGTAACAGCGAGTTACAAGGATTCCATTGCGCGTCTCACGGGTTCGTATGGGCGCACGTACAGCGAATCAGGGACTGCGGGAGCGATTACCATTGATGCTGCAACAGAATCGCCGTCAGAAACACCTGCAGTGAAGCTGGGCGGTTCTGGCGTAATACCTGATACTGGCTTCGTAGCGTTTGAGACAGTTGTTTCCGGAAGTGGGTCGATACTATTCCAATGGAAGGTATCAAGCGAGTCGAATGGGGATTATCTTAAATTCAAAGTTGACGGCTCAGAGGTTACTGCGATCTCAGGTACAATAGCTTCATGGGTACAAGTATCAAATCGAGTCGACTACATAGGCACGCACACGTTGCGCTGGGAGTATGCAAAGAACAATTCCGTCTCCGACATCACGGATGCTGGCTGGGTTGATGACATCATCTGGATCGGCGACATACCTTCTCCAACTCTAGCTCCTCATATCATGTCGATCGATACAACAAACAGTCTCGTTACACTCGCCTTCCTCGGTGAGCGTGGCATCCCCTACATACTACAAACAAACGCCACGCTGAACATATCAGGCTGGGGTAACTGGCATCCGAGTTCCCCCACTTATTTAGGCGAAACAAATGGGTTGCATAAATTCAATGTCATTCCCCCGATAAACGGCAGTAGCGAGATGTTTTATCGCATAAAAACCCAATAGCTTGCAGCTATTATTTGTGTTCACGTTGTATAAAAAAAATCATGGTTTGCCCTTGCTTTAGCGAAGCTGAACAGCAATAATAACTCCACTTGGAAACCACTGCTGACTATTAAAGGAAGACTTATGATGGGCAAACTAAGAGAAATTATAGGAAAGATGCCGAATTTTCTTTGTAGACACAGAGTCTTGCAAGACGGGCATATTTATCCTCCACTAAAGTCAAATAAAATGTTAGATATTTTCACGGACATCTACAGAAATAACACGTTTGGCGGAAAGGATTCAATTTCAGGTCCGGGATCTGATGCCCATCAAACCAGAGTCATTGCCAGCGAACTCCCAATGTTACTGCGTGCGCTCAATACCACCACAATGTTGGATCTGCCTTGTGGCGATTTTCACTGGATGAAAAACGTTGACCTGAGTAATACTGCTTACACGGGTGCGGATATTGTCCAAGAGTTAATCCAGAAAAACAACGAGAACTACGCAAGAAATGGCGTCCGCTTCCATTGCCTGAATCTCATCAAGGACAAACTGCCCAAAGTTGATTTAATCCTCTGTCGAGACTGCCTTGTTCACTTTTCTTTTGCTGACATTAGCTTAGCATTAAAAAATGTATGTAATAGTCAATCCGAATATTTCCTTACAACAACATTTACAGACAGAATAGAAAATTACGATATTGTGACAGGCCTGTGGCGTGCCATCAACTTAGAGCTTGCCCCCTTTGGTCTCCCTACGCCACTCAAAATAATAAACGAAGGGTGTACGGAAGACGAAGGTACTAACGGCGACAAAGCACTCGGGCTGTGGAGAGTAGCCGATATACGAAAAACCCTACAAGGTTCTACACCTGACTGCTAGTCCGTTGCGCAATGTGGTGGTTCGTGGCATACCATGAAAAAATATAAAATTTTAGGGTTTACCGTATGGAGATATGAAAGAACACCGGCATCGACCCATATAACCCTTTTAAAGATTTTCCATATTAGATACCGGCATCAGTTTTTGCTAAATACAGATCAATTTCAAAAGAAAGTGCTTTCTAAAAATGGAAAACTGCGTTTGCTGTTTGATCATTCTTTAGGAGGCGGAACTGAAGTTTATACAAATGATTATCTTTCAAAGATAAAAGACTCGATCCTTTGCTTACGAGCACAATATATTTTTCAGGAACAGAAGTATTCTCTGAAGATGAATTCCCCCAAACATGAATTTCAGATGATTGAAAAAAGCTGGGTCCCCTTTCTTTGTCTCTTAAAGAAGTTTGCTTTTGATGAAATTATAGTGAACAACTTGGCGGGTTATCCAGATCCCTTGACCCTCCTGGAGGGTGTAAAAGAAATAAAGAATCCCCGTACAAAAGTTTCCTTTAGGGGGCACGACTTTTACGCCATTTGCCCCTCTACTTTTTTATTAAATGATCGGAACACGTTTTGTAATCTTCCAGAGCATGAGATCTGTATACACTGTTATCACTCACTCGTGAAAGAAGATTTAAATATTATTCCCTTATCACGAACATCAGACATAAATCTTTGGCGTAAGAAATGGAAATTATTCTTTCAAGAAACATTAGACGAAATGATCGTATTTTCAGAATCGGGAAAAGAACTATTTCTGAAAGCATTTCCCTTACTGGCAAATAAAATTAAAGTTGTTCCGCATACTATTTTACCCCTTAAAAAAGTTGTTATATCTCGCCACGAGGAAATTAACATTGTCGTTCTTGGTAATATTTTGCGCGTTCACAAAGGGTGCGATATCATTAATCAAATGGCATGTCTTTTACAGGACAGAGTGGATGTGCGGATAATAATCATAGGAAACTTAAAAACCACGGGATATCCAATAACCATTAAATGTTCGGGGTCCTATCAGCGAGCTGAGCTTCCTGCTTTAGTCGAAAAAGAAATGGCGGATATTATTTTTATTCCCTCCATTTGCCCAGAAACATTTTCGTATACGGCCGCAGAAGGAATGTCTATGGGGTTACCTGTTGCGTGCTTTAACATCGGTGCTCCTGCCGAACGTATTATAAAATATGACAAAGGTCTTGTGATTAACAAAATAGATGCTGAATACGCTTTAAATGCGATAATCCATTTTATTCAAGAAAAAAGGAACGGCAACAGTTGTTATCACAGTAAACATGAAAATACTGGTCAGCCCTACTGACTTCTGCTATACTTATTAACATTATTTTTTGCTAAGGTTTTAATTTATGGCATTTTGGTTTAACAAAAAAAAAGCGCCTCAAAAAGTAGATCATTCACACGTACAACCGGTGGTGGCTGCACCAGCAACTACCCGCGCTGTGCCGTTTTCCGCGTCAGCGTTCTCCCCAGAAGAAAAACCCTTGTTAAAGTTGCTTGTAAAGCCAGGGGTCGTTCCAGTCTTAAAAGCTATACCCCCACCAGCAACGCCTCCTCCTATCCCGGTTCCCGCGCCTGCTCCTATAGGCCTGAAAGTGCGCCCAAAAGTCGATCAGCGCGCCTTATACCAGCAATTAATGAATAGTCTTTACGATGCCGTGCTTATTCTTGATGAACGCGGGAATGTCATGGAATCCAATATCCGAGTCGATGAATTACTCGGATACACACGTGATGAGGCGTGGGATCTTCCGATTACCACCGTTATACCAGGTATGAACCGGCAATTATTTGAACATCTGAAGAAAAATCTCGTAGGAAATCAGCATGTCTTAATTGATTCGCGTTGCTTTCGCAAAGACGGATCTTCCTTCACGGGGGAAGTCGGCGTCTGTAATATTACATTCATGCACGGCAACAATATAATCTTCACAATTCGTAATATAGAACGCCGTAAAAACACCTTGGTTGACATCAAAAAACTACAAGTGGCTATTGATCATGCACTTTCACCCATGTTTATTTGCGACGAGGACGAAACATTCACTGTTGCAAACCAGTTGGCGCTTGACTTGTTTGGTCTTCAGACCATTCTGGACGGAAAGACCATTAAATTGACCCATCTACTTCCGCAAGCAGCAAATCTGTTTGCGGAGGCGGTAAATGGTAATCCGTCTACTGAAACATTATCTCTACACAGGCAGGGTATTTCCGTCACCTTTAAACTTGCCTTGACTCCAATCAAGAACGGCGACGGCATCATTGGTGTTGCTGGCTCCATACTCTTAGTTTGAGGAGTCAATGTGTAAAATGCCATCGATTTCTTTGACATGAAGCGTGGCGCCTGGCATGACAGCACCAGAAACAATCTGGCGAGCAATGGGTGTTTCCAGATCGCGCTGAATAACACGCTTCACAGGACGCGCACCGTACACCGGATCAAAACCTTTTTCAGCGAGCCACGCGATGGCCGAATCCGTCAACTCCAGTGCAAGCTCCTGTTCCGCAAGCCGCCCCCGCAAATCAGCAAGTTGTAGCCGTACAATGGCTGCAATCTGTTCTTTACCCAGTGATTTGAAAAGAACAATATCATCCAGCCGATTCAAAAATTCAGGGCGGAAGTTGACCTTCAGTAAATCCATAACCTGTTTTCGAACCTTCTCCGAGAGTTCAGGGGAACTGGACTTATCCGTCCGATTCGACCGCTCGGATGCCAGAAATTCGGAGCCGATATTGCTGGTCAGAATAATCACCGCATTGCGGAAGCTTACCGTACGCCCATGACTATCGGTCAAACGTCCATCATCCAAGACCTGCAAGAGTATGTTGAACACATCTGGATGGGCCTTCTCGATTTCATCCAACAACACCACGCTGTAGGGTTTACGGCGCACAGCTTCTGTCAGTTGCCCCCCCTCTTCGTATCCGATATATCCAGGAGGTGCACCCACCAAGCGTGAGACCGTGTGCTTTTCCATATATTCGGACATATCGATTCGGATCATCGCCTGTTCGGAATCAAACAATTCTGAAGCCAGTGCCTTGGCGAGTTCGGTCTTTCCCACGCCTGTGGGCCCCAAGAAAAGAAAAGCACCCATCGGACGCTGGCGATTTTTTATACCCGCGCGTGAACGCAAGACCGCATCCGAAACCGTATCAACCGCTTCGTCTTGTCCGATCACACGTTGATGCAAAATATCCGCCAAGTGCAAAAGCTTTTCGCGTTCGCCTGCCATCAACTTGGTGACTGGAATGCCAACCCATCGCGAAACCGCCTCTGCAATTTCTTCGGATGTCACCTCTTCCCTCAACATTCCTCCGCCATGGGAGGACGCCAGTTTTTCCTGAGCCGTCTTCAACTGCTTCTCTAGTTCAGGAATTTTACCATATTTAAGCTCGGCTGCCTTCGTATGATCCGCCAAGCGTTCAGCCTGATCATAAGCCGTCTTTGCTTCCTCAAGTTGTTCACGCAGCACACGATTCTGATCCAATATTCTCTTTTCTGTCTGCCAGCGTGCGGTCATCGCATCGGCTTGCGTCTTTAACTCGGCAAGCTCTTTTTGCAATTCGTCTAGCCGTCGCTGAGTCGCCGTCTCCTGTGCCGCATCGCCGACCAGGAAATTCTTGATTTTAGACTTCAGATTTTTGACTTCTGTCTTCAATGCCGTTTCTTCGATTTCAAGACGTGTTACCTTGCGTGTAATTTCATCAAGCTCGGCAGGCATGGAGTCCATCTCCGTGCGGATCGAGGCGCACGCCTCGTCCAAAAGGTCAATAGCCTTGTCCGGCAAAAAACGTTCTTGCACGTACCGGTCTGAAAGCACTGCAGCAGAGACAAGGGCTGCATCTTGAATATGAACATTATGATGCCGCTCGAAGCGATCCTTTAATCCTCGTAAAATCGAGAGCGTATCTTCCACCGACGGCGGATCAATCTGCACAGGCTGGAAACGTCGTTCCAAAGCAGCATCCTTCTCCATATACTTACGATACTCATCGAGCGTCGTTGCCCCAATACAATGCAGTTCCCCGCGCGCCAGCATGGGCTTGAGCATATTGCCTGCGTCGGATGATCCTTCGGTCTTCCCTGCACCGACAATCGTGTGGATCTCATCAATAAAAAGCAGTATGCGCCCCTCGGCAGCTTTGATTTCATTCAAGACGGCCTTCAGACGTTCTTCGAATTCACCGCGATACTTAGCACCCGCCATCAGCGATGTCATATCCAGCGAAAAAATCGTACACGCCTTCAGCCCCTCTGGCACGTCTCCGCGCACAATACGCTGGGCAAGACCTTCAACAATCGCCGTCTTTCCTACGCCTGGCTCGCCAATAAGCACAGGATTGTTCTTTGTCTTGCGCGAAAGGATGCGAATGACGTGACGAATTTCCGTGTCACGTCCAATCACAGGATCCAACTTGCCTGACTTCGCCAGCTCCACAAGGTCGCTACCGTATTTTTTGAGCGCCTCATATTGACCTTCCGGATTGTCCGTTGTCACACGCTGATTTCCACGCACATCCTTGAGCACAGCCAATATTTTATTTGACGTCACGCCAAACTCGGCTAACAACTTTCCGCTCACACTCTTGCGTCCAGCATCTGCAATAGCCAGGAGGATATGCTCCACTGAGAGATACTCATCCTTCAACCGCTCAGCCTGGTCTCCAGCGCGAACAATCAGTTCGTTCAACGCCTGGGTCACATAAATTTTACCCTCTTCAACAGCCCCTGTTACGCGGGGCTTATTATTCAGCTCCTGCTCGACGCGTACACGAAGCTGGGGAATCGAAACCCCGACGCGCTGCAAAATAGATGCTACTAGTCCATCTTCGACATCCACCAAGGCGAAAAGAATATGCTCCACATCCAGTTGCTGATGGGAATATCTTATGGCGACCTCTCTTGCCCTCTGCATAACCTCTTGAGCCTTTTGAGTCCATTTATTTAAATCTGTCATAGTTAAAACCTGCTTTCTGTACCACACCTAGTGATTATATATTTAAAAGCATGGGTTATGCCAAGGAGCTCTTGAAGGGTCAGGGTTTGCGCCTACGCGTATATGACTACTGTGGATAAGCAAGAGTCTGGGTTCAGTATTCAGTAATCATGGGCATCAATTCTTTCGATGCATCCGGTTCTTTCGACTTCTCCCTCAACATGAATTCTACTCCTGCAGAGCAAAAAAGTCTCACTGTTTTCTTCTTAGAGCTTTTTTGTCTCACTTGTTTTGTCAAATCGCCAGACAAGCGAAGTGTCATTTACCCTGCCGTGTACATTAAACTGAACACCTTCTGAGGCAAGCAAAGCAAGCTTACGTTTTATTTGAGGTCCGTCCATTTCGCCATTAAATCCGCCGATCGTCAAGTCTGTTGCAACGACACGATGGCAAGGAACCTCGGGTGCAAACGGGTTATTTCGGAGCGCTCCTCCTACGGCCTGCGCCGACCTGCACCCGATCCGCGTTGCAAGCGCACCATAAGTGGTGACATACCCTTTGGGGACTTCGCAGAGCGCAAGATAGACCTTTGATTGGAAAGCGGTAACCATCAGGTTAATTGCGCCTGGATGGACATTTTAAGCGTATGGCGCTCGCCGGGTTCAAGCGCAATAGCGGTGTCGCCCACATTGGCGGGTTCCACGCAGACAAACCGCTGATAGTCGTTGTCTTCTAAATCTGGGATCGCACGCGAAATGTCAACCCAAGGATTCCAGATCACCAGATTGCGCGTTCCAGAGAAGGTGAGCAGCGTTGCGCGTTTCAGCTTGTCATCCCGAATCGCCGCTTCATTCTTCTCTGGTTTGTAGATACGGTCAACCTGTCCTTGAATTTCAAGAACCCCACCTTGTCTGGATTCTTCGTGTGTAACACGATCAGAATATGTCGCTTGATCAAGGCCATAAATACACGCTAGGTTAATGTCACCTACCTGAAAATAGGGATGGAATGCTTGCGATATCTCAAAGGATTGCGTATCACAATTCTCGGCGATCAACTCCATGTGAAGACTCTGGTCGAGCGTAATAGACAATTTCAAGTTGAACGCGTAATCCCAGATCCGCCGGGTGAATTCAGAGTCCTTCAACGACAAACGCAAAACGGTTGTTTCGCCAGAATATTCTGTCTCGTCAAGATTCCATTGTAAGAGACGAACAAAACCATGTTTATCCCGTGTCGCATCTGTTGGGTGCGGACCGAACCACGGCCAACACACCGGGATGCCTCCTCGGATCGGCTTTCCAGGCTCAAAAACTGATTTCTGACTCACAAAGAGAATAGGGCTATGGCCCACGGGGCGATACGCAAGCACATGCCCGCCATAGAGCGAAACCTCGACAGCACCATACTTGTTTATTAACGACACAATGGGCAACCCCGCCTCACCTGCACGAAATGCAATCCGTCCAGGAGCGCCGAAACGTTTATTAAGGATTTGAATGTCGGGATAGTTCATGGTACGTTCTCCGTTTTGTCGATGGATAACACCTTTTTGTTGTTAAATTCAATCCTCAAATATTCGTTCCGCTCATAGGTATAGGAACGATTAAACTGATAATCCGTTGTCCAAAAAACTTGACCATGACGCGTCGAAATCGGATAGGCGACAGGACGCAGTTCATCAATCGGCTGAGCCTCTATCAACACATACGACCAAACGGTATTGGTCGCGCCTGCTACCGTGCGTGTTGATTTACGAGTGGGTGAACCGTAAACAATCCAAGCCGCATCCTCAGTATCGCCTATCTGTAGTTGCCCCTTGCGCAAACATTGCTGACGCTCTGCCGGCAAGGATGCAAAATAGTCCGCCTTTGTTGTAATGCGCTTTGCAATACGCTCCTCCAACGTTAAGCAACCTGTCAAAAGCGCACACAAAAACATGCAACTCATCATTCTGTATCTCATTTAAACTCCTCTATAATTTCGGACTTGGGACTCTGGACTTGGGACTTGCGGTGTCTTCGACCTTAGATCTACCTCCCTACGACATACTGCCCCCTCAAAGAGCCAGCATGGCTTCAATGGACTTTCGAGCACGCGATGCAATCGGCTCCTCGACACGCACAAGGGTCTCATTTTCTTGCAAACTCCACAACACCTTTTCAAGCGTTGTCTTTTTCATGTTCGGGCATACCGCCGAATCCAGTAACGGGAAGAACTGCTTATCCGGATTCTCCTTTTGAAGACGATGCAAAATTCCAGTTTCCGTACCCACAATAAAAGCTGCCTCTGGACGACCGTGCACATAACGACACATGCCGCCTGTCGAAAGGACCTGATCAGCCGCATCACGGACACCCTTTGGGCATTCGGGGTGAACCAGCACAGGCGCACCTAAATGCTTCTCACGCGCAAGTGCAATCTGATGCTCGGTCATCCGTGCATGTGTCGGACAAAAGCCTGGCCATAAAATAAATTCCCTTCCCAACTGCTCAGCCGTCCATAAGCCCAGATGCTGATCCGGCACAAAGATAATCTTCTGCTCCGAAGAGAAGGAACGCGCAACAACCACCGCATTGGACGAGGTCACACAACAATCGCTCTCCGCCTTAATCTCTGCCGTGCTATTCACATAACAGAGCACCTTCGCACCTGGATGCTTCGCCTTCAGTTCGCGAAGTTGCTCACCCGTGATCATGTCTGCCATGGGACAGCCTGCATCGGGCGTGGGAAGCAACACCGTCTTGTGAGGATTTAAAATGGCAGCCGTCTCAGCCATAAAATGCACGCCGCAGAAGACAACCACATCCTCAGAAACCATTGCAGCCTTGCGCGCGAGTTCTAACGAGTCACCCGTGAAATCCGCAATATCCTGAATCTCGCCTGGCTGATAATTATGCGCAAGAATAATAGCCTTCCGCGACACTTTAATTCTTTTAATCTCCTCAACAATATTCATATCCGCTTTGCCTAACAAAAAAACTCACAATATTCATCAAGATAATATCAGTTTAGCCTCGACGGGCATGACTTGCAAGAAGTCTTTTCCAAAGATAAATCGCCAGCTCGACAGTCCGCCCTCGGCATGCTATAGTTTGAACATGATTCAACAACGGAATACAAGCCAAGCACCCCAGTTGCAAGGGGAAGTTGTCTATCCTGCGATTTTTCACTTTCGAATTATTGTGGACACGGAGGCTCAAGCAGAACAGGCACTCCTTGACGCTTTGAAATCCTTTCAGGTATCGGATCCGCTTGTGCCTGCGCGAGCCTCTTCCGCAGGTCGTTATACCGCTTTTGCGGTGTCCATCACGATGCGGAGTCGAACGGAGATGGAAACTTTTGATACAATTATCAAAAAAATCCAAGGGGTCAGAATGGTTCTGTAGCAAGGAGAATATGTACGATTTCATCATCAAAAATGGACTCGTCGTCGACGGAATAGGCTCACCCGCTCGCATCATGGACATCGCGACTTCTGATGATCGTATTGTGGCGATGGGTGATCTTTCTTCCGCTCAAGCACACGAAAGCATTGACGCGAAAGAGCAGGTCGTCGTGCCAGGGTTTATTGATGCCCATGCGCATTCCGACACCTATCTGCTCATCGAACCTGACGCACCCAGCAAGTTGACACAAGGGATCACGACTGAAATCAACGGTCAATGCGGCGGATCGGGCGCACCGCGTCTGGGCCAAGCGCGATTACCCTCTGATTGGGCCTCGCGCTTTTATCCCCGAGCCACGAGCCCAATGACCAAAGACAAAGGACGAGAGGAGGGACCGACGTGGTCGACGGTAGCGGAATATCGCGAACTTTTTGAACAGGTTGTCCCTGCTATCAACTCCGTACAGTTCATCGGTCATAATACACTTCGCGCTGGAGTCATGGGGTACGAACCCCGTGAAGCGAGTACGGAGGAGATCAAGGAAATGCAACGTCGCCTTCAACAGGCACTGGCAGATGGTGGCTGGGGTCTGACAACAGGACTACTCTATCAACCAGGGAAATATGCGGCCTCCCTTGAAATCGAGGCTCTCGCGCGTACGGCCACCCAAGGTGCAGGCATGTATGCTTCACATATCCGTAATGAAGGCGATACGCTACTGGAGTCTGTTGAAGAGGTGCTAAGCCTCGTTGAAAAAATAGGAATTCATGCACAAATTTCTCACCTCAAAACAGCGGGTCCCCCTAACTGGCATAAGATCGACGCCTTGCTTTCCACACTCAATCAGGCACGTGAAAAAGGATGTTGCGTTCATGCTGACCGTTACCCCTACTTGGCCAGCGGAACTGACCTCGACATCGTTCTGCCGGAATGGGCTGCAGCAGGTGGAAGAGATGCCATCCTCGCTCATTTACACAACCCTTCCACACGCACACGTATTGAAAAAGAGCTTGATGCGCAGAATCGCGAGTGGCCATCCATTATGATTGGCGGGGGTTGGACGCCAGAGGTTCGCGCCGTGAGTGGACGCACCTTACCCGAGGCGGCTCAACACTTCGGACTCACCATCGGACAGACCGTCTGTCGCATCATCGATTTGGACAACACACGTACCAGTGCATTCTTCTTCGGCATGAGCGAAGAAAATTTGCTTAGCATACTCGCGCAACCGTGGGTTATGCCTGGGAGCGATGCCTCTTTGCGTGCTCCATGGGGTGTCTTGGGTGAAGATCATCCCCATCCGCGTGCGTATGGAACCATGCCAAAATTTTTGACCCTACTCACAAACCAGCTAGGCCTGTCGCTTGAAGAAACGATTCAGCGCATGACAAACTTGCCTGCAACAGCCTTTGGCATCCGAGACCGAGGCATCCTGCGGGTTGGCGCGTATGCGGATATCGTTGTCTTTAGGCGCGAAATCTTTAAAGATATTGCGACGTATGCAGCACCGCACCAGTTCTCGACGGGCATCAACCACGTGTTTGTCAATGGCTCACATCCTTATCACGAGGGGCAGTTCACTGGTCAGCGCCGTGGCCGCTTCCTGACGCGCAACTGATAAAATTATTTTTAAACGCTAAGTTTTCGCTTGCGCTAGTATTAAACGTTTTGAGATACTTTCGCAATATTCTGTAATGAGTAACAACTTAAAGAGATTGGAAGTATCGTTATGAGTGATGTACCTGTTGCCAATATTCGTAATTTTGTGATTCTCGGACACAGTGGAACTGGAAAAACAACGCTGACTGACGCGTTAGCATTTAAAATGGGCTTAAATGATCGCCTCGGGTTAGTCTCTAACGGTTCAAGCGTATCGGACACGTCCGAAGAAGAGAAAAACCGCAAAATAAGTATTTTCGCAAGCCCTTTTATGGGCGAGTATAGCTTGAACGGTGAAAACTATCGTCTCGTTTTTACAGATGCCCCTGGGTTCATGGATTTTTATGGTCAAGTGCTCGGCGCGATCCACGCATCCGACTTTGCATTGATTACTGTTGATGCTGTTTCTGGCGTTCAAGTCGGTACACGCCGTGCATGGAAGGCCTGCAAAGATTCCAACTTGCCCGCTGTCGGATTCGTCATCACTGGCCTCGACAAGGATAATGCCAACTTTGATAAAACACTCACATCAATTCGTGAAACATTCGGTATGAATTGCGCCCCTGTGACAGCACTTCTCAACCCGACCACGATTATCAACCTACTCGATGCGAAAGAGTTACCAGACAACCTTGAGGAAATCCATCAGACACTTGCTGAAGCTGCTGCAGAAACCGATGAAGCGCTTATGGAGAAATATTTTGCTGAAGGAACACTCAACTCAGAAGAAATCCGTAAGGGACTCCATATCGGCATTGATGCAGGTACCGTTCACCCCGTTTACAGCGTCATGTCCCTGAAGGATATTGGCGTCACCGAACTCATCTCAAGCATCTGCCGCCTCCTCCCAGCACCTGGCGAACGTGATTTCAAAGATGTCGATGGAAATGTCATCAAGGCTGATGCCAATGGACCGTTGATCGCCCAAGTATGGCGTACAGCATCTGATCCATTTATTGGCCAGCTCAACTATGTCCGTATTTTGAGTGGTACCATGACGCCTGGCATGGTCCTCCAAAACAACACAACGGAAAGCAAAGAAACCGTTTCCGGCATGGTCCAAGTGCTTGGCAAAAAGCAGATTCCTATCACCAAGGCAGTGCCGGGTGATATCGTCGCGATTCCAAAGTTCAAAACGGTCAAAACAAATCATACGCTAGCCGCTGGCTTTACAGGCAAGTTGCCGGACATCGAATTTCCACAGCCCGTTTTCTTCATGGCTCTGGCAGCAAAAACCCAAGCCGATGAAGACAAGCTCAGTACCGCAATCCACCGCATCCTTGACGCAGACCCAACGATTCATTACGAGAAAAACACCGAAACCAAGGAAGTTGTTCTTAAAGGACTTGGCGATGTGCATATTGATGTGACTGTCAACCTGATGAAGTCGCAGTCAAACGTCAACGTTGAGCTTTCAACGCCAAAAGTACCTTACCGTGAAACCGTCACCGCCATGGGCGAAGGGCACTATCGTCACAAGAAGCAATCGGGGGGACGCGGTCAGTTCGGTGAAGTCTATCTTCGTGTATTTCCGCGCCGTGAAGGAGAGACTGGGGAATTTTTCATGAACAAGACTGTGGGCGGTTCGATTCCTGGAAATTTCATACCTGCCATCTTAAAGGGTGTCAATGAAGGTATGTTGGCTGGCTCGATTGCTGGCTATCCGGTTCAGGGAATCAACATCGAAGTCTACGACGGCGCCTTTCATGATGTTGACTCATCAGAAATTGCATTCAAGATCGCTGGGCGTGGCGCTTTGCGCGAAGGCATGACAAAAGCTCGTCCAGTTCTGCTGGAGCCCATCATGACTTTAAAAATCACGATCCCTGAAGTATTCATGGGTGCGATCAGTGGGGATATGCCACATAAGCGTGGCCGTGTACTCGGCATGGAAGTAGAAGAAGGAGTACAAGTCATTACCGCAGAAGTGCCCATGTCTGAACTCTTCAAGTATGCCGCAGAATTGCGCTCCATCACAGGCGGACAGGGTTCTTTCGTGATGACCTTTAATCGGTATGACGTCGTTCCTTCGAACGTGGCTCAAAAGATCATCTCTGAAGCGGTGAAGCATCACGTGGCTGATGCTGATGAGTAGAAAAATGCTTACGCGGCCATTTTGCCAATTGCGATCAACGTAAAGACCATCGTAAAAATGGCCACAGTTTCAATAATACCCAGTGCAGCAAGATAGTTCGTGAGTCCCTGTCCGGTCTCTCCCTGTGCATCAGCAGCGGCGGCTCCTGCTTTACCCTGATAGAAGGCTGAAACGCCAATAGACAAACCAGAGAAGGCGCCGAGGATCAACAAGGGGAATCCTGTCTGAGCCTTCTCCAGCATAGTAAACATCAAGATCATTCCATACAGGGTCTGCGTGATCGGCGCCCCCACAAACGTGAGCAATAAAAATGGAGCCGGCTTGTTCTGCGCATAGCATTTTTTCCATGCTCCCACGGCTGAGGCTGCTGCCACACCTGTCCCCATGCCTGACCCTGTGGCACTCAACCCCAAACACACGATTGCGCCTGCGATGCCCCACGCTTGATTAACTGCTAATGCCGCTGCTTCCATAATAAAAACTCCTCAATTAAATATGATGTTTAAAATATAACAAAGTAGCCATGCCTTTCCCAGTCATTTGTTTTTTTACTGGTAAAAACAGCGGGCTTTTTGTTTGATTCGTGGCCAGCACTTTGTTAATGTAATTTCAAAATTTGGGTTAATAGGTTAGTAAAGGGTCGTAAAAATGAAGGTCGTTTTGAAATCACGCACGGTGTGCGTTTGGTCTTTTTTTGTATTGCTTCGATCGGTCGTTGGAGCCACGGAACCTGCTGAGCAGGCAGTTCCCTGTATCTGGGATTTTTCAACACGGGAAGGTAGTTCTACGAATTATCCACCTGGTGTGATCGGCTGGAAAATCAAGGGAGCCGCCAGTGCTAGTTTCAGTATAGTTCCTGCGCTAGCCGATCAGCAACTGATCGCGCCATCGGATGCTTCCAAAACAACAGGAGGCCTACATAATTATGCAGGGAAACTCGGCATACTCGACTCCAGTTCAGGCGGTTACGCCCTCGCCTGTGCGGTATGCACAACTGGGCAAACAACCGTGATGGTTGAATATGACATCATGACCCTCCGTAATCCGTATGCCAGCACCAATAACACGCGAATCAGTGAGTGTGTTTTACAGTATCGCATCGGAACAAACGGGAACTTCATCCAGTCGGGCATGACATATACCAATGATTCCACGCAGCAAACCTCAGGCGTAACGCCTCAAAACCCACGAACGCAAACGTTCATCTTCCCTTCCTCCTGCGACAACCAACCGATTCTCCAATTGAGATGGGCCGTACGAGATCTGTTCGGACTTGGATCGCGCCCAAGCTTCGCCATTGGACGCATTCAAATTACAGGCGAGGATATTCCTCTCGGCCTTTCCCCCCCGCAAAACATACGTATTGCATCTATTACGACAAAAAGTTTCAGCTTGGTATGGGATGCTGTACCCTCCGCTACCGCTTATGCAATCGATATTTACACGTCGCTGAATGCACACAGCGACCCATTTTTTAATGAACCCTTCGATGGGTTTTCAGGGGCGAGTAATGTCAACCATGAAGATATGCTTGATGCCCATACGAAAACCAACGGCTGGTTAGGCACATCTGTATACGAATCACGCGGAAGCATACGACTTGGCACGAGCGACACACGAGGCTGGATTCAAACCCCACAGTTAATTCTGCCTGATACGTACTCCATCTGCTTTGATGCCTGCGCGTGGAATGGCACATCTGAAAAAACAAATATTGATGTCTATGCAATACACGGAACAACAACGAATATCTTGAGAACCCTCCAGTTATCGAAGACGACGATGCAGACGTATGTCATACAGACAACAGCAACAGCAGGTACTATTTTGGGGTTTACAGCTAAGCAAAACACCGAAAATCGATTTATTCTCGATAATCTTGCCTTGATGCCCGGATGCTATACTCCACCACCCAGCAGAAATAACCTGATTGTTTCTAACACAACAGCACTTATTCAAGGGCTCACGCCGGGACTCAACTATCGCGGGGTCATCCGTGCCATTAATGATTCTAATCAGTCCGTCAATTCAACCGAATTCACCGCAAAAACATTCTGCGCGACGCTGATCATGCTTAACTAAATCAAAAACTATTCATTTGCTTTTCACCCTCAAAAAAGGGATAATACTCCGCAATATTAACGAGCAAACGTGGAGGTTTAGTCTATGCAGCAATCAATTATGCTTTTTTCTTTCCTGTTGGCGGTTTTCACTGCACAAGCAAAGGATGATGCCCTGATCAGAGATAATACAACGCCAGCTATGATCTGTTTTGCCGCGCCCATTCAGTTTCCTAGTTCGGACTGGAGCGTCTCGGGGATTAGGATCGGTCTTTTGTACAGCAATTGTGATGCGATGACTGGACTGGATTTTGGTTTTATCAACAAGAGCCGTGAGACACGAGCATTACAGATCGGATTTACCAACATTGCTGAGGGCATGAGCGGACTTCAAATCGGCATCATCAACTATGCAGACAGGGCTGCGGGCATACAAATAGGACTTGTTAATATCATCGCAGACAGTGGTGCACCCTTCTTGCCCCTCTTCAACGCATCATTCTAACACCAGGAGTCATCATGAAAACACTCGCAACCTTAGTAGTATTATTACTGCCGTATGTTTTAACTGCGCAAAACAGTGAAACAGTCCAGCGAAAAACCGTCCTGAAAGATGGAACTGAAGTGACAACGGACGTAACCATTGCCACGCAAGTAAAAACGCCACCCACAACAGAAACGGCTCAAAAAAAATACAAGACTTTGATTCTTGTTGACAACCGAGCTGGGCAACAATACAACAACCAAGTGATCCGCTTTGAGAGTCAGGTGGCGGCAAACTTGGGGCCCACCGTATTAGGCATCATCAGCCGCGAAGATGTCATCAAGGCACAAAAGATCTATGACGCTGAGCATCCCACCGCATCTACAGCAGATAGTAACGCGAAACTCGTAACTACACCCGAAGCCATGACGGCGCTTCGCAAGGTGGTGTTTACGGCCATTGACCCTGTCAGTGGAACTGCGACGACGACTGAAGATTGGAAAACGCTTCGGAACAGTACAGCCCTAAACATGGCACGCACGATCGGGGCCGAACTGATCCTCGCTGTCGCCATTGATTCTATGTCCACGGAAATCCGTACCTATAGCGGAACTGGGGTCAGAACCAAGACTAAAATTATCACCCTCCGCGGTTCCTATCGGTTGATGGATCCCGAACAAGGCACCGCGCTCATCAGCGCGCCTTTAAAGACATCTCGGACCTATCGCGAATCCGACAGTATTCAAATCGATGTCTCAGATAGTTGTGCGGAGCTACTGGAAAAGGCTTCTGACCAGATCGCAAAGGATGTACTGGCAAAAGCCAACGCCATCACCATTCAGGCTCCCAAGGAATCCATAGAAATCAAGATCGCCTCTCTTTCAAAAGATTTACAAGGAAACGACCTTACACTCCCGGACATCCGCGTCACAGAAGATGGAAAAATCATCTCTATGGAAAAGCCACTTTCCGTCGAAATCTCGGCAACAGTTGAACTGGACGGCATACTCATCGGTACAACCCCCTGCTCCATCAAGACGCGTTCCGGAATACACAAGGTCCGACTGATCGCTCCAGGTTTTGCAGACTATGTAGCCAACATGACTGCATCTGATGAAATGAGGCAACTGAATTTCACGCTTCAAATGACAGATGCGGGATTCCAACGTTGGAAAGAAGTCCGCCTGTTTCTTCTGAACCTCGGAGCAGACAAAAAGTTTGTCGAAGCCGCTCTCCAGAGGGATCGCAAGTTGACAGACGCGCAAGTCGAATACATCAAAGGACAAGCCGAGATGTATCGTAACAGTAATTTCCGTATTACGAAGCTTCCGAATACTGTCGTAACAGGTGCCCGTAATTGGAGCCTCTTTGACATTTTGAACTTCTAAGAAAAGGATCATCCATCATGAATAACGTTATTTTCGCTAGCGCCCTTCTCGCAATCACCCTTCCTATATTTGCACAGCGTCAAACCATTGCTGTGGATAAAGTGAAAGCCAGCACAAGTCTCACTGCGGATATTGCAAAAGACAGTCGTGGCATTCAGTGCGCACGCATCGTCGAAGCAATGGATCGACATCTGATAAGCGCCATTACGTCCTCCCGAAAATTCACAGTCGTGGGACGTCAAGATCTGAAAACTATTCTTGATGAACAAGATCTCGGTCAGTCTGGCATTGTCAATCAAGACACAGCAGCGTTACTAGGCGAAGTGAAGGGTGCCAAATATAAGCTCGTCACCGTGGTCGACCATTTCCAGGAAGAAACCGCGCGTGCCGTTTTCAATGAAGGGGAAAAACTGAAGCGTCGGTTCCAAGTTTCCGCACAGGCGACCATCTACGATACGTCAACTGGCGAAGTCTTAGATGCCTCCAATATTCAGGTGGAAAAAGTCGATGTCATCAGCATTGATCCTGGCACATCCAATAGCCCTGGCGGACGTACCGATGAACTCATGCCACTTGTCACACGTGAACTGGCTGAAAAGACCTGCGCTCGCTTGATTGATGTGCTCTTTCCTACCAAGATCATCGACGTCGACGGCACCACAATCACCCTCAACCGTGGCGAGGGCTTCTTTGCGCAAGGTGACGTGGTCACCCTCTTCGCCAAGGGCAAGACGGTGGTCGATCCTGATACGGGCGAGAAGATGACCATCAAAGGAAAGACCATCGGCACAGCGCGTATCACCTCTGTCGACCCGACCAGTGCGCAGGCCGAGTTAGCCGAAAACGGGATAGCAACTGTCGGTGCTCAGGTCAAAAAACAAGAAGAGAAGAAATGAGACCCCTTGTACCCTTCACTTTATTCATCTTCTGTGACTTTTTTTTACTGTCAGGTTGTAGAACCTACAACGATCAGGTGAAAGAAGTCCGTGATAACTACCTTGCGGGAAAATATGAAATCGCTCAACAGTTAACAGCGGAAGAAGTGAAGAGCTCGGGCGAGTCAGGAACGGATGCGTTGATATGGCAACTCGAAAACGCAACTATTCTTCGGACTGCTGGCAAAATACCAGAGAGCAACGCCGCCTTTGAGCAAGCGCGAGCACTCTACACTAAATATCTGGATGAAGCTAAAGTCCGTATCCTGCGGGGGGGCGCAGCCCTGCTGACAACTCCCGCCAATCTGCCCTATTACGGGACGGGATATGACGGCCTCCTGATTGACACCTATCAAACGCTCAACGCCATGCAGACGGGAAATTTAGACCAAGCGCGCGTCAACATTACCCGTTCTTATCTCCTCCAAAAGGAAATTGTCCAGGCAAACGCCGAACGCATCGAGAAAGAGAAGGATGCACTTGCGAAGGATCATAATGTTGAACGCTCCATACAACTCAACAAGGATACCTCGGATAACACGGACATCACGCTCTTCCAAAATGAATTAAAGGCTTATGCTGACTATGTCAATCCGTTTTCTGTTTATTTAGACGGACTTTACCATTTGACCCAAGCAGCAGATGCTTCGGATGTTGAACGGGCTCGCAAATCACTGGAACGCGTTTCCGCATTTACGCCCGACAACCCAACCGTTAAAAATGACCTCGCCATTGCCTCCAAGTCGGTTACATTACCCAATATCCCACCCTCTGTCTATGTCATCTTCGAAACAGGTATGGCCCCCTCACTCGACCAAGTTCGCATCGACATACCCATCATTGTCACGGCCGTGTCTTATGTTGGCATCTCGTTCCCCAAGCTGCATTTTCACCAAGAATTTGTTCCCCACCTGATCTTGAAATCACCCGAGACACAACCACAAAAGACCGAACGTATCGTCAGTATTGATGCGGTCATCACGCGGGAATTCAAGAATAACTTTCCCAGCATCATGGCAAAAGCCATTGCCTCCGCCGTTGCCAAAACCGTTGCCGCGACTGCGGCAAACGTCGCTGCCGACCAAGCGGACAATATCTGGGTCAGCCTTGCAACGCGTGTCACGACGGCCGCCTATCAACTAGCAACAAACATCGCAGACACGCGCTCGTGGCAGACGTTGCCCAAAGAAATACAGATCGCACGTATGGATATGCCTAAGGACCGCAGGCTCAAACTTGCCACACCCGAAGGTGCATGGCAACAAGAAGTAACCGTCATTCCTGGACACGTTGTCATCGTCTACGTTAAGTCTGTTAACTCAGTGAACAACATTTCTATAAACCAATTCAAGCTCAAGTAAAACAGGAGATCAATATGAACAAGACCCTCATTGCATGTTCGCTGCTCATGCTCACCATGACTGCATGCCGGACTGCTGTAAATACCGTGGAGAACGAGGACACGATCGGCGTATCCAACATCATCGAAGACAGACGCGTCATTACGGATGGAACCTTGAAACGCCGCGTCGATGTCACTGCGATCAATGAGCGCAAGGCACCGAACGGTTTTAAACAAATCCAAATCCAGTTGACCAACCGTAGAAACTCCATACAGACCATCTTTTATAACGTCGAATGGTTTGATGCAGACGGTATGAAGATTACGACTGCAGGCGGAGGCTGGACACAGCAGCAATTCATGGCACGCGAAAGCCTTTACATTGTCTTGACCGCGCCGACAATTAACGCGAATGATTTTATCATCAAGCTGATGGAGAGACCCCGGTAAGTCAACCCTCACAAACAAACAACCCCATTTAAATAAAGGAGAACACATGAACACATCACATCTCGTTACAGCTCAATGTTTACTCGTCGCCACGCTTGGCATGCTGACTGGCTGCACAACAGCCCCTACCCGTATCCAAGCGGGTGGCCCGACTGCAGTGACCACCATGGGCGTTGATCTTGCGGACTTCAAGAATACCGCAGGTTCCATGGTCAAAGAACTGTTGGTACATCCCGCTATCGCCGGTTTTTCCCAACAGAATGGCGGGAAGCTTCCTGCGCTCAACGTCGGCAAGATTCTCAATAAAAGTGATATCAACATCGACATGGGGCAAATCGCTGGACGCATCAACGAAGACCTGCTGAACAGTGGAACCGTTGAACTGGTCGCCAATGACGCCGGCGCACGCGATGCCAACGTGCAGGATGCCTTCGAAAGTGATAAAAAGAACAACAACGCGGGTAAAGCGGACTTCTATCTGGAGGGCGAGATCATGGTGCTGGAAGCCAAGGAAGGCAAACTTCGCGAAAAAAACTACACCTTCCAGTTACGTCTCAATGATCGCAATCGCAAAACACGCTGGCAGCGCAGCGTCGATATTGCCAAACAGCGTCGCGGGGGCGGAGTCGCTTGGTAAATATGATGTCTAATCGATGTGGTATAGAATGGTTCGACGAGATGGTCAGTCACTGTTATGACTCCGCCACAGCGTTTCATACGCAGGGCGGACATCTCGTGGGTATCTTGTGCGAATACACGCCTCGCGAACTCATTCTTGCTGCTGGTGCATGGCCGGTGTGCCTCTGTGGCGGCGATCCAGAAATGATTCCCGCTGCCGAAACGCTTCTCCCCGCCAATCTGTGTCCATTGATTAAATCGACCTTTGGCTACAGCGTCAACCACGCGAATCCCTTCCTAGAAATGGCTTCTTTAGTGATTGCTGAAACCACCTGCGACGGCAAAAAGAAAATGTATGAACGCCTTGCGCAGCAACACACGATGCACGTGTTGGAGCTTCCGCAGAAAGCCGATGACCCAGACGCACGTACACACTGGATCGCGGAAATCCGCAAATTGCGGAAAGCGATAGAAACGCATTTTTCGGTCGCGATTACGGATGAAAATCTCCGTACAGCCATCCGTTTAATGAATCGTGAAAGAGGGTTGCGTCGCAAACTCGCGCAAGCGATGTTCAGTGAGCATCCGCCAATGTCTGGATGCGAACTGCTCGGATTAAAGAGTTTGATTGCCTGCCTTCCTGCAGACTTGGATGCTTATGCCCGTATTTTGAAAGAGCTTCCGCAGCGGCCAGAAAATCAACGCCCTTCACGTGATGCTGTACGCGTTTTGCTGACAGGCGTACCCATCCCGCACGGCGCCGAGCGTGTTATGACGCTTATTGAAGCCGAGGGCGGCGTCATCGTCTGCCAAGAAAACTGCACGGGCTTAAAGCCCATTTATACAGATATTCCAGAGGACGTCGCAGATCCGATTGAGGCGATTGCCGACTTCTACTGGCACCTACCTTGCTCGGTATTGACGCCCAATACGTTACGTCAAACATTATTGGAACAATGGGCACGAGAAGCAAAAGTCGAATGTATCGTTGAAATTATCTGGCAATGTTGTATCACCTACGACATTGAATCCGCGATGACACGGGAACTGGCCCGTAAGCTGGACTTACCTTATTTACGTATAGAAACAGATTATTCTCCAAGCGACAATGCACGTATCGCGTTGCGCATTGCAGCACTTTACGAAACTGCCCGTGCACGACGCATCTAATCCCTTCTCAGACCCATATCTGCTAGAGTTAGAATAATACACACTTTCGCAAAAGCCATTACACAATCGCAAATATTCAAGCTAATTAAAAAACAAAAAATTTCTAACTCTTTTTTTGAAATTTGAGCGAAAATTTAGTACAGTAAAAGTGTTTTGTCAAAATAAGAGGAATTATGATTCGAGTAAAAGTGGTTGGAGCTACCGGATATGGTGGTGTGGGGATTACGGAATTACTGTTGCAACATCCAGAAGCCAAGCTGTGTGCTCTTGTTGCGCGTGACGATGTAGGACAGCCCATTTCAACAGTCTATCCCCATTTAGATGGGTTTTGCAATCTACCTATTTTAGCGGCGGAAGATCCGCGTGCGCTTGAACCTGTAGATATGGTTTTTTTCTCAACACCTGATCAAGTGGGTATGAGTGCTGCACGCGCAGAACTTGCTAAAGGTGCAAAGGTTATTGACTACAGCGGAGATTTTCGTTTCACAACAAAAGAAGCCTATTCAGACTACGCGACGCGCATCGGCAAGTCTCCAATCCATGCAGCACCTGACTTGCTAGGCCACAATGCGTATGGACTTGCTGAACTTCATCGTTCTAAAATCGCTCAAGCTCAGATCGTTGGAAATCCTGGTTGTTTTGCATCGAGCTGTATTCTCGGACTGTCTCCAGCCGTTAAACATGGACTCGTCGAACCTTACAGCATCATCTGTGATTGCAAGACAGGAGTCTCGGGTGCAGGCAAGAAGGTGAGTCCTACTTTCCACTATCCCGCACGCTACGAGCAGATGAATGCTTACAAGTTAGCCGGGCATCAGCACGTTTGCGAAGTGGAGCGCGAGCTGAGTCTGCAGGCGGGCCGTGACATCAAGATTACCTTTACGGCTCAAGTCGTACCTGTCTGCCGTGGCATTCTTTCTACGCTTTACGGCACATTAACAACACCCATGACCGAAGCAGAGGTCATTGAATTGTATCGTCTATTTTTTAAGGACAGTCCGTTCATCCGCATCTACGGCAGCGATGCCGCCATTGGGACATTGCATGTACGCGGCACTAATTTTTGTAATCTCGTCGTCAGCCTAGATACGCGCGTTAACCGCCTCCGGATCGTAGCTCATATCGACAATTTGATGAAGGGTCAGGCTGGTTCGGCCCTTCAAAACATGAACCTGATGTTTGGCCTTCCAGAAATAACGGGCCTGCATCGTCCGGGGATTTATCCATGAGCACGAAAAACGCAAAGAAAAAGAAAACCATCGTCACGCCACCTGTTAAAGCAGTGCCGCCTCATCAACCTTCATCGGGTAAACATCCGCGTCCAGGTCTTGGCAAGGGCTTTGGCATGTTAATTGGCAATACATCTCTGTCCATGCATACACAGCAGATGCCGACGATCGCACAACAAGCCTCGGATCACTCCATGTTATCACAGGCCACCCCTTCGGCAGTACCCTTACATTCGATTCTCGATGTGCCTCCCGCAGAGATTGCGCGTTCTCCCTGGCAACCGCGCCACAACTTTGACGAAGAAACCCTGCAAGAACTAACTGAATCGATCAAGACAAAGGGCATTATTTCGCCGCTGATTTGCCGCAAGAACGCAGATGGGCGCTACGAGCTTATCGCGGGCGAACGTCGCCTGAGAGCAGCCATTGCGGCAGGGCTGAAAAAGGTACCTGTGATTCTTCGCGAGGCGGAAGACCGCACAGCCGCTGAAATAGCAATCATTGAAAATATTCAGCGCCAAGACCTGAACATTATTGAAGAGGCCGAGGGGTATCGTACCCTTGGAGAGCACTTCAACATGACACAGCAGGAGGTGGCCGAGCGTGTCGGCAAGGCACGTGCCAGTGTCGCAAACGTTGTGCGCCTATTAGATCTCCCGGATGAAGTCAAGCAGTTCATCGCTGGAAAACGTCTTTCTACAGGGCATGCCAAGGTATTGCTGGGGCTTTCTGACCCCATGGAACAGACTGTGCTTGGGCGTAAATGCGTCACAGAAGAGATGACCGTCCGTTCGCTTGAAAAACTCATTCAGCGTCGAAAAGCTGCATGCGATGGTACGGACGAGCGCAAGCGCGGTACGCCGGATATTCCTGACAGTTATGTACGCGATCTGACAGACCGCATGCACAAACACTTTGGGACAGCCGTGCGTCTGACACCCGGCGTCATGCACGCCAATGGGCGGCACACCAAGGGGCTCCTCGAAATTGACTTCTACGACAATGATGACCTTGACCGACTCATGAACATCGTTGGCATCAAGGTTGATTGATTACGTCATTAGGCGATAAGATGGAAAAGGTTGAAAAAGTTTTCAATCAAACGACGTGTTTTCGATCGTAATCTCCACTGGGCATAGATCATTTCCTCTGCTTGCTCGAAGTCATCTTGCATGACCAGCCGAAGTCTTTCGACAAAAGTAGAATCAAAGACCGCTAAATTGGTTTCGTAATTCAGAATCAGACTTCTCGAATCCATATTAGCACTGCCGACAAAGGCAACCTCGCCATCAATGACCATCGCCTTCGCATGAATAAAGGGAGAGGCTCTCTCAAAAATACGCACCCCGGCCATCAATAACCGCGTATAGAGTGCCTGTGATGCATACCGAATGGTTGGATGATTATTGACTGCAGGTACAAGAATCTTAACATCCACCCCACGAAACGCCGCCTGTTGCAAGGCCAGAACGAGTGAGTCCGGCGGAACTAAATAAGGAGTGACAATCAAAATCTGCTTACGCGCCAGATTGCTTGCGGCAAAAAAGGCATTGAGCGAAGCATGCATTTCATCACTCGTTGGACTGCTATTCTGAATACATGCAGCCATAGTCCCTTCGCACAAAGGCGTTGGAAAATGGTTCGGGCAAAGCAGAGACTCTGCGGTGTCCTCAGTCATATAAAACCAATCCCGCAAAAACGTATACTGCAACTCCGAGACGACGGGGCCCTTTACTCTGAAATGATAATCGATCACCCCTGGGGTTTTTTCCTTCGAGAGATACACATCATGAAAATTCACGCCCCCTGTAAAGGCGACTTTTCCGTCAATTACGAGAATTTTTCGATGATTCCTCAAAGAAAATTGAAATTTTCGTTTAAATACATTTGCTTGGGAAAAGCCCACGAGATGCAGATTGGGAATCCGGCGAAACCGCCAGAAGAAGAGGCGAAAACTTGCAAATGCCGAACCAAAGGAATCATACATCACGCGTACACAGACCCCGGCTTTTGCACGCTCAACCAAAACATCCATCACGCGCGATCCCACCACATCATCATTAAAAATAAAGGTGGAAAGATGGATATGCTCCTTTGCCTGCCGCATGGCCTCCATCATTTCATCCAGTGCCCTCTCCGCGCGTTCAAAAATGTGTACGTCATTTCCATTAAGCAAGGGGAAATCAGGCGCATAATGCGCCAACAAGTGCGCAAGTTGCCCAGCAACGGATGCTGGCAACTGAACTTGAAATTGACTCCTATGAAACACCGGGGCCACCTCTTCCTCACGACCACGTTGACCGCCCGTCCAACTTGCAAAAAAAGTACGGTCAGAAGTTAGCTTCTTAAATGCTTTGCGCGGTATGGTATTAATACCAAAGAATAAGTAAATAATCGGCCCAATAAATGGGAAGGCCATTACCCCTGAAATCCATAGCAAGGATGTGCGTGCGTCGCGCGGTTTATTGAGCACGTGTAAAATCACTATTACCGTCAAAACAATATGCACAAACGTTCCTAAGCCGATTGACTCAGAAATGCTTAACGAATGAACAAATTGAATGATTGTATTCATATTAGTTGCCACTATATCACAACTTTCCTTTAAATCACAAAAAAAAACTGATTAAACATGTGCGATCACTTGACTGTACATGGCAAAATTGGGTATTATTTTATGATTCCCGTAAGAGGAGATATTTGAGGTTCCCATCTGATGGGCTAGGAGGTTGAAAAACATGTTTAAGTCGTTACATCCGCTTGCCATTACACTTAACGATGCGTTGAAGGCAAATAAGAGTTCGCTGTTTTCCATGCTTTCTAAGAAAGGCGCGCGCATTTTCTTTCCCTCAAAAGGCATTCTTGGACAAAGCGCCGAGGCGAAAGATGCGGACATTAATGCAACCATCGGTACGGCATTCGAAGAAGATGGGGCTCCACTTTGCTTGGAGTGCGTTGAAAAACTGGTTAAGCTTCCTTCTTCCGTATTTCTGTATACTCCCAGTTTTGGTTTGCCTGGCATCCGTGATGTATGGCGTAAAATGTTAATCGAAAAGAACCCTTCACTCGCCAGCAAGTCCTTTAGTCAACCCGTTGTAACCCATGCGTTGACACATGGACTCAGCATCGCCGGATATTTGTTTTTAGATGCGGGCGACTCCGTCATCCTTCCCGACCTCTACTGGGACAATTACGAATTGATGTTCGAAGAGGCCTACGGTGCAAAACTGAAAACCTTTCCTATGTTCAAGAATGGGGCATTTAATACCGTTGCTATGGAAAAGATGTTGCTGGCCCCTGGCGCAAAGAAAGTGCTCATCCTGAACTTCCCGAACAACCCAACAGGGTATACAGCTACCGAAGCAGACACGAAAGCTATTTGTGCCGCTCTCCAGAGGGCGGTAAAGGCAGGGAAGAAGGTTGTCGTTATATTGGATGACGCCTATTTCGGACTGGTCTATGAGCCAGGTGTCAGCAAGGAATCCTTGTTTAGTAATTTAGCGAATATGCATCCCCACATTCTCGCGGTCAAGCTCGACGGTCCGACAAAGGAAGATTATGTCTGGGGTGTGCGTGTCGGGTTCATCACATTCGGATCAAAGGGCGCAACGCCAGACCAATACAAGGCCCTCGAGGCAAAGGCAGCCGGTGTTGTGCGTGGCTCGATTTCAAACGCGACAAGTATCGGCCAGCACCTCCTCCTCAAATGCTACACTGACCCAGTCTATGCCAAACAAAAACAGAAGAAATTTAGCATCTTAAATCGTCGCTATAATCGCATCAAAGCTATTTTCAACGAACATCCTGAATATGAGAAGTCCTTCGTCGTGATGCCTTTTAACTCGGGGTACTTCATGTGCGTCAAGCCCATTGGTGTCGAGCCAGAGGTTTTGCGCAAACACCTGCTCAACGCACACAAGACAGGCGTCATTGTCTTGTCCGGACTCATCCGGGTGGCATTCTCCGCAGTGCCTTATGAAAAACTGGATGCTCTCTTTTCAAACATCCACACCGCTATTCAAGAGTTGAGCACAAAAAAGTAGAACCTCTAAAACGACACTCACCCCCTACTATAGGAAACACTTATGTCAAAGACAAAGACACCTTCAAAACCCGAAACCGCGCAGCTGACATTCCGTGGTAAGACAATCGATCTTCCTGTTTCCATCGGCACCGAGAAGGAAGTCGCTATCAATATCTCCAGTTTACGAAAAGATACGGGTGCGATTACATTGGATTATGGCTATTTGAATACCGGATCCTGCGAAAGTTCTATCACTTTTCTAGATGGCGAAAAGGGTATCTTACGATATCGCGGCTATCCAGTTGAAGAGTTGGCAGCGAAGTCACGCTTTGTTGAAGTCGCTTACCTGCTCATTAACGGACACATGCCCAATGCGAAGGAACGCGCGGAATGGTCATCCTTATTAAATCAGCACTCCATGATTCACGAGGACATGAGTTATTTCTTCCGTCAATTTCCTGAACACGCACATCCGATGGCAGTATTGTCCGCCATGGTTGTTTCCCTCTCAACATTTTATCCAGAATTATCGCAGCATCGTCCCAACGAACCCGAAGAAGCCATCAACTTTGCGGCCACACGCTTAATGAGCAAGTTGCGCACAATCGCCGCCTTCTCCTATAAAAAGTCCATTGGCGAACCCTTCGTCTATCCTCGCCACGACTTAAAGTACTGTGCGAACTTTTTGAATATGATGTTCGGTTCACCCGTTTGTCCGTATGAAATGGATCCTGAAATAGTTAAGGCTTTGAATGTGCTACTGATTCTTCACGCCGATCACGAACAGAACTGTTCTACATCGGCCGTGCGTCTAGTCGGTAGTGCGCGCGTTAACCTCTATGCTTCAATCTCTGCAGGCATTTGTGCATTATGGGGACCTCTCCACGGGGGTGCCAATCAAATGGTAATCGAAATGCTGGAAAATATTATTTCCAGCGGTAAGAGCGTCAGGGACTATGTCGAAGACGTTAAGACCTCCAAAGGCAAGACATTGCTCTACGGATTTGGACACCGCGTGTACAAAACGTACGACCCGCGTGCGAAAATCATCAAAAAAACCTGCGACCAGGTACTGAAAACATTGAAAGTCAATGACCGTATGCTGGATGTCGCATTGGAGCTTGAAGCTATCGCAATGCAGGATGAATACTTCCTTTCAAGAAATCTCTACCCGAACGTCGACTTCTACAGCGGTATTATTTATCGCGCCATCGGCATTCCAAAAGAAATGTTTACGGTCATGTTTGCCTTGGGACGTCTCCCAGGATGGATTGCACAGTGGAAAGAGGCTCGCGAAGATCCGAAGTTCAAACTTCAGCGGCCACGGCAAATTTATGTCGGTCCTAATAAGCGCCACCTGACGCCCGAGGATATCAGTACCAGTCTCGTAAAGGCTCCGCGTGTCAAACGGCAATCAATGATTCAGCCGATCAACGACAACCTCGTTTAAGTAACCCACATCTATAACGCTTCTGATGAAAAAGATCTTTCATATTTGTTTAATCGCATTTGTCTTTATGACACACGGTATTGGTGCGCAGCAGGAGGACCCCTCTTTTCATAATTATCGGCATGGATTTAACAAAGATGTCCTGGCGCTTCAAATTTTACTCGACCGCCAGAACATTTCATGTAATGTGATGGATGGTTGTTGGGGTAAGCGAACGGAGATCGCATTGATGACCTGGCAGACGATTAAAGCGTTACCCGTCACGGGCATCCCGACAGCTGAAACGCTCACCTTGCTGGGCAATGGCACAACCAATATCTTCATCCGCTATACGGTGACAACAAATGATTTTGGACAACTCGGCCCCTTTCCGGAGGACTGGGAAGAACGCGCAAAACTTCCAGAAATGAAATACGTGACCCTTTTGGAAATGTTGGCGGAGCGTAGCCATAGCAGCGAAAAACTTATTAAGTTCCTTAACGCCAGTGCCAAGTGGCCCAATCCAGAACCTGGGACAGAAGTAATTTTGCCTGACTGCACACCCTCCGCCACAAAAAAATATGCAGGATCCATTCGTATTTCATTGTCGCGCATGGAAGTAACTGTTTTTGGCTTGCAGAACGAACTGCTTGCCTTGTTCCCCTGTTCCATCGCAAAAGATAAAGCAAAACGTCCAGTCGGAGATCTCGAGGTTAAGCACCTTGTCCCCAATCCGACCTATACGTATGATCCGCAGCTCTTTTCCCCTGGAGGTCCCAAGACCTCTAAACTTATTATACCACCAGGTCCGAACAACCCTGTCGGACTCGCTTGGATGACACTCGCCTTACGAAACGATAGCGACAAGCCATTGCAAGGATACGGTATGCACGGTACCCCCTACCCAGAGCGCATCGGGAATGCGGAATCGAAAGGTTGCTTCCGGCTTGCAAATTGGAATGCACAGAAACTTCTCCGAATGGCCAGCGAAGGAACACCCATAGAAATTGAGGATTAGTCCTCGAAAGGTTGGCGTATGAACACTTGGAAACTAATGGTGAGTGTACTGTTGCTGGCATACACTTCCTCCGCCCAGCAAATAGACGTCCGTCTGGAGTTGACGCACAGCGTCTTCATTCTTGGTGAACCTATTGTTGCGAATGTCACTGTTGCAAATAACAGCCGGATCCCGATCATCATTGGAGAAAACGCTCCAGACAAAATACTGATCGAAATAACACGTGAGTCCCAATACGATGAACTTGAACCGCAAAATAATGCGCCTCTCTTCGCGGCATCGCAAATTGGTCCTGGGCAAACCGTTCAACAAAGCTTTGAACTCGATAAATGGTTTGCCTTATACGATTCAGGCAAATACATGATTCGTGCAATCGTTGTCAAAGAGGGAGTGCGCCATGAAACCCGCAGAAAAACATTTGACGTTGTACCGGGAGTTCCCTTGAAAGAAGGCATTCAAATGTTTGTCGACAAGCAATCCCTCTCTCGCAAGTTTCACCTTGTCTATTGGATGAGGAATCAGGTTAATCGATTATTCCTGCGCATCGAAGACAGCCCGACCGGGCAAGCTTGGGACACGATTGACCTCGGTGTCCTGTCCAAGGTAACTGAACCCAAACTCGACATTTCCCCAAAAGGCGAGGTCACGGTCATTCATCGTTCCACACAGGACGCTTTCATCAGAACCGTCATTTGGTCGTTGCCCATGAATATTGAAATCGCTGAGCGTGACGCCTTAGTCGATCCTGATGTTTCCTCTACCCAGCGTGTCCGCTCGCTCTATGAAGAGATGCAGAAGGAAGAAAAGAAAGTGGCTTCGCCCTGGTGGAAATTTTGGTAACCCATTGAAAAGGATATATAACCATGCTTTATTCTGGAACAGGTTCTGTTGACACCCATCTGGACAGTGCGCAGCTCAAAAAGATTCTTGTTGAGGCTCTCGACAAACTCGGGCCCCGTAAGCGTGTGCTGATCATTCCGCCAGACTTCACGCGCTTCCATTCACACGCGGGAATTCTCACGCAGTTTATATGGGAATATTACGGGGATGCCCTAGCTGCCGTACTACCCGCGCTCGGCACGCACTCCCCAATGACTGAAAAGCAGATACGCGACATGTTTGGAGACATGCCACTCTCTCTTTTTAAGGTTCACGATTGGCGAAAAGATGTCGTAACATTGGGGACCGTTCCCCCTGAGTATGTGAGCGAACTAACCGAAGGCAAATTGAATTTCGATTGGCCTGTACAGGTCAACCGTTTGCTGGTTGACGGACGCTTCGACCTCATCCTCTCTGTCGGTCAAGTCGTGCCGCACGAGGTCATTGGCATGGCCAACTATAACAAAAATATATTTGTCGGTTGTGGTGGATCGGATGCCATTAACCGTAGCCATTATGTTGGGGCTGTTTACGGCATGGAACGCATCATGGGCCGAGCCGATACGCCTGTACGACGCCTTTATAATTACGGTAGCGACCACTTCGGTCATCTGCTGCCGGAGCTCGTCTATGTACAGACCGTGGTTGGACGCGCACCCGAAGGCGGTCTTGCCGTGCGTGGCCTTTACGTCGGCTCGGACATCGAGGTGTTTCATACGGCAGCAGCACTTTCATTGGAAGTCAATTTCGAGATGGTCCCCAAGGCGTTCAAGAAATGTGTGGTCTATCTCGACCCTTCAGAATTTAAGAGTACCTGGCTGGGCAACAAGGCAATCTATCGTACACGCATGGCGATGGCTGACAAAGGCGAACTGTTCATTCTCGCGCCGGGCGTAAAGGAATTCGGTGAAGATCCCCAAATCGATCGACTCATTCGCAAATATGGTTATTTTGGAACAACCAGGACCCTTGAGGCTGTCCGCGCAAATCTGGAACTTCGGGAAAACCTTGGGGCGGCTGCGCATCTTATCCATGGTTCCTCAGAAGGCCGTTTCCACATTACCTATGCAGCAGGCGAGTTGACACGTGAGGAAATTGAAGGCGCCGGCTTTGCTTATGCAGACCTTCTTGACAGTATCAAACGATATAACCCCAAACACTTGAAAGACGGAGTCAACATAATGCCTGATGGAGAGGAAATCTATTACATCAGCAATCCAGCCATCGGTCTTTGGGCCATTCGGGAACGCTTTGCATAAACGACCCACGAACGCCTGAAACGTACGATCGAGTGACCAACCTTTATTATCGAAAATTAGTACATGAACAAATTCTGGATATCTTTCTTCGTCATCCTGACAAGCGGAACATTAGCCCTCTATTACTCTGCCCCCCTATGTTCTAAGCATATTATGCCTTTTGTTCCCCATTGGATGAAACCACATGCGCCAACCTTAGAATCAACTACCCCTATCACCCATACAACAGTCGAAACATCTCTACCACAACAACCCACTCAAAAAATACCCCAAAAGAAAAAAGAAGTTCTACCAGAAGACATTTCATTTGTGTCCCCCGCATTGGAAGGTATTTACTACGCACGTTCGAACGAAATTCCAGGATGGGGCGTCACCTATAAAAAAACATCCTATTACAATGAAAAGGGTACCCATCTTGGAACGATAGAAAGCGGAGAGATTTTCAGTTGCTTGAAGGTCAAGTTCACCTCGTCAAAGGGAGACTTACTTGAATGCCTACCCCGCGGCAGTACAAATGCCCCCTTACTCATCGCTCGAAAGGATGCTTACTTTTTCACTGGCGACTATAACAAGCTCGCCGCAAAACAATTGCTCCTGTTGACCACCTATTATCAGCTCTCAGGTAAAATAGCCGAACGTCGGCGAAAAATACTGGAAGAAAGTGCAGATCAGAATCCTTATTACCAGGCTAGCAGAACAGCATACCTCACACTGACAAAAAACATTGACGAAGCGAAAGCGTTACAACAGCAACTTGCTGCTGCAACTGATTCAAAAAAGTTGGCTTTGGATGAACAGTTACGTGCCCTGAAGGTCAAGGAAACAGGCCTTAAAAAAACGTTTGAAGAGGTCCAAAAGAATTTTGTAGAATGGAAAACAAAAAATGCATCCCAATTCCAAAATCCTGACACGGATCTTACAATCAAATCTTTGCTCGCCGATAAACAGAAGCTGATAGATTCCTTACCCGGACTTGCGTTCTAAGCATCCCCATACCTTTTTCATACGATCACTTCACAAAAGAGATTAACAAATGAACCTTTCAGAACAACAAAAAAAAATCATCCAGGATTGGGTAGCGACAGGTGCTTCACTTTCCGATGTGCAACGTAACCTGAAAACTGAATTCGGCGTCACCATGACCTATATGGACGTGCGCCTGCTCGTACTCGACGTGGGGGCCGCAGTAAAAGACAAACCAGAACCTAAGCCTGCAAAACCCACATTGCCCCCACAACCCGTGGACGACGAATCCGTCCCTGCGGTTGACCTCGATGAAGAGGTGCCCGCCAACAACGAAAACCTGTTGCCGGATGATAGCATGCCCGAAAAACAGCAGGGCATGGGCGGAGCGGTCACCTTAGACATGGATAGCCTCGTTGTCCCAGGGGCGATGGTCAGCGGTAATGTCACCTTCTCGGATGGCACAAAAGCGCGCTGGCTCATCGACCAGTACGGCCGCTTCGGAATCGATCCGGAAACACCCGGTTATCGGCCATCACCCGCAGACATGCAAGATTTTCAAATGCAATTGCGAACCGAATTACAGCGCAAAGGCTATGCATAATAAAGGAGGATCATGAGAGTAGGTCTTTTAGGATCAGGCAAAATGGCGGAAGCGATTGCTTCCTCGTTGATTCAGACAGGTATGTGTGAACCCTGGGATATCACGGCATGTGACATCTCCGAAGATCGCCGACAACTGATGGCAAAACAGTATCAGACTGTCGCAACAAATTGTCCCATCGAAACCGTTCGTGAAAGTGAAATTCTGATCGTTGCTGTTAAGCCGCAGGATCTGAATGAACTGCTAGTAACACTGAAGCCACACTTAACGAAGAAACACTTGCTGATTTCCATCGTCGCAGGTAAGACGCTTACTTTCTTGACCCAACACGCAGGCAAAACAACACGCATCATCCGCGTGATGCCCAACCTCGCATTGATGGTGCAGGAGGGCATGAGCGTCTACTGTGCATCCAAGCAGGCCAAAGAGCAAGACAAGCAATGCGTTGCCCAGATTTTCGGGAGCGCTGGCGCGGTTCTCGAATTACAGGAAAACCATTTTGATGCAGTAACGGCGTTGAGCGGTTCAGGTCCTGCCTTTATCGCCTATTTTCTGAATGCGATGATTGAAGGCGCAATCGCATTAAAACTACCGAAAGATGCGGCACGTCTCCTTGCGGAGCAGACCCTCATTGGAGCAGGCATTTATCTGCAAAATAGCGGACGCGACATCCAGGAATTCATTCAGGCTATCGCCTCTCCCAAAGGAACAACTGTCGCCGGACTTTCCGTGCTGGAAAAATCGTCGCTCCGCTCAACGATGATCAAGACATTAAAAGCTGCTGCCGACCGCAGTGCCGAACTGTCTAAGGTTTAACCCGTATTAATTTTCTACCCAAACAATGGATAGACAACAGTAAGGAAAACATGCTAACCTTTTTCTTTCAAATCAAACAGGAGATGCTTATGATGGTGCGAAATATTGTGTTTGTTTCATGTATAGTTTCATTGTTCTTATTATCCTCGGCTTGCCGTTCTTCACGCGGGGCTAACGTTACGGATAGTCAGTACCGATCGACCCATATAGGCAATCAGCAACTCGATGTGTTAATCGACGAAGGCAATACGGCCGACATGAATGTGAAACAAGTTGGACTCCGTAATGAGTTGCGCATGAGGATGGAGAGCGACCTGCCTCGTAAGATGGCGCGTCAAGGTATCGATATGCGCTTCATCACAAGCCTGAGCCAAAACACTGGCGCAGCAGGAAGCGCCCCCCTTCTCATCGTCCGTTACGACGTTTATAATCCAGGAAGCACTGCTGCACGCATGGTGGTAGGCTTTGGAGCGGGAGCGGCATCGCTCGACATCAGCTTGTCCCTTTGCAAGGATGGCAAAGAAGTACAAGGATGGAAAGATGGGTGCGGTACCTCTCAACATTGGTCCCGGCTGATCAATACGCTGGATGACCGTATGTCCAAAAGAACAAAAGAGCTACTGTTTAGATAGTAGATCTCGGATAATCCCGCCATAACTGGTGAAGTGTAAAACCAGTTTTCATGCCACCTATGGAAAGACGCACTATATCACGCCATGGCGCTTTGACCTTATTCGTGCGCCACGGATTTTTACGAAACCCCAGCAAATACAAGATTGAGAAATAACGGTAGAACTCTTTAAGCGGTAATTTCGTTGGCAACAATGTATGCATGCAGTCATAGAATGAATACGGATCTGGAGCAATAAAGGTTGAGCATGTCTCCTTCCAGTAATCGGTTCCTGGCGAGGGCGACAGCACTGTGAACGACATCTCAGCAGGAGAAATACGATCCAGCGTGCGATGCAACCGTTCAAAATCTTCTTTTGAGTAATTGGGATTCACGATCAGTGCCGAGTGTAACACAATTCCAATTTCATGAAGTAGATCAACTGCTTTCAGGTTCGTGGAAACACTCACGCCTTTGTTAAATCCCTTAAGTGCCTCTTCATCCATCGCTTCCAACCCCACAAAAACAATCTGCAAGCCAGCCTGCTTCCAGAGACGGAAAAGATCGGGATGTGCACAAATGGTATCGCTACGGGCCCAACTGATGTATTCCTTGCGAATGCCACGTTCAATCAGGAGTTTAGCTATAGCCTCAGCCCGCACTGGATTGATGAACATCTCGTCGTCGACAAAATAAATGTAGTCTTCCTTCAAAGCAGCAATTTCATCCACGACATCCTCTGGCGTGCGTTGAATATAACGCCCATTCGCTAGAAAATGCACAACGCAAAAGCTACACCTCCTCGGGCATCCAACACTCGTACGCAAAGAGGCGATTTGCGGAAACATGGTTCTCAGTTTTTCGTTCGGTTTACCCGCCCATACAGAAAAATATTTCGCACGGTCAACCAAGTCACGACGTGGCTTGGCAACCTCACAAAATTCTGGAATCGCTGGCGGAGGCAATTCAGCGGTCATCGCATACGCAGCTGTTCCTGTAGCCAGTATACCTTCGCCGATAATCGGCTCACCGGCTAAAAGAGCTTTCAGTAAGCACCGAATCGCTACAGAGCCTTCGCCACGAATAACAAAATCAAATAACACGGGATCGTTTAAATCTTGAGGCGCTATGGTCGCATGAACACCGCCAACAATAACTTTCGCCGTTGGGCACACGTGGCGGACACAGGCCGCCAACTCGCGTACCCCTCGCACTTGATTGGAGTAACACCCAAAACCAACCACATCTGGTTTCATTATTCGCAAACGATTTTCAAGCACCCGAAATGGTTTTTTTTCGCATGATAAATCAAGAATCGAGACTTCATGCGGAGACACAACACCTCCTGCCACGATTTCCAAATCAAGCGGCTCTAGATGTAAAAACAAATGGAAACGTTGCGCCAACTTCAAGATGACGTGTGGCCGGATTAACAGAACGTTCATTTATTCGCCTCCTGGCATCTTTCGACTTCAATGCAATAACCACGCTGTTCATTTCGTATCACTAATGCTGTTGGCGTTAGCCCCGCAGGCGTAATCATGTAATCTCGATACTCGATACGCCAAACCGTGTCGCCCTTTTCAACTCGAATCTTTTCTGCAAGCCAGCCATCTTTCCACGCAAACCGATATTCCGTTATCCCCTGCGCATCCTTAACTTTAAAAATCAATCTGTCTCTCGTCTTTCTCCACACCACATCAGACAATGGTGCAATATCAAAGTACGCACGCATCAAATCCTCGCCCGCAGACGTTGTCATCTGCTCCGCTTGTTTTGCCAACGCTGGCATCACAAATGCTTTTTCAAGAATGCCATTCTTACAAACCACATCAAATATTTTCACGCCTAACGGTGTCATACAGGTCACCGCAAGTGACCGTGTCTTTGTATCGATCGATGCCATACCAACTGCTGTGAACTCCATCCAGCGATAATGAAAGACCAGGGAATGAACTTCCTCAAAATGAGGCGCCATTTGGGCAAGAAATCGAGCTGGCACCTGTGAAGGCTCAACATCCAATACTGCAAAGGGGGGCGGTTCCGAAAATCGACTGCTTGTCTGGCAGCCCACAATCAGGGAGAGAGTCGCCATACAGGCCACGACCCCTAATGCGTTAAATGATTTTCTAGGGCTGTTGTTCATGTTTGTGCTCCGACCTGCTGAGTGAATAAATAGCCCGGAGGGTCAGCAATGCGCAAAAATAACCCGCAGAAATACCGGCAACCAATGTCACACCAATCGAAAAGAGCGCAGGGTGCTTTGCCAACAACAACACCCCTGCACCCAGTATCGTCGTCACAGCAGAAAGCGTTAAAGCCCGAAATGAATTACCTTGAATGCCATCGCGATAGGCAAAGACCATGCAAATGCCATAATCAATGGTGAGCCCCAGGACCATGATGCCTGCAATTAGATTGGAAACATCTAATGAACGCCCAAGAAACACCATGGCGGCGCATCCCCATAGAACACCCGCAATGGGTGGCAATACAGCCAATGCAATCATGCCGGGGCGACGAATCATAAGAACCGTAACCAAAATGATGAACAGTCCGGCCAACTCTGACACAAACATAATTTCATGCCAAAAAGCTGAGGATAATTGCTTAGAGAAAGCTTGCCGGGAAACAATCTTCAACGAAGGAATCTTTTTCTGTACACCCTCCGCAATTTCTAATACACGTGTATCATCTGCAACAAATGTTGTCACCCACACCTTTCGCGGTTCAAGAACAGCCGTCTTGTTTGTGTGTACAAACCTTTCACGTAAAGGTTGCAGAAAGCCAATCGGTTCAGATGCCTTGGGTTCGTCCACACGCCATGTTTCAAACAGCGACCAAAACGCACGAAATGCATCATCAGAAAACTCCATGTCAGCGGCTGCCCTCTTGACATTCTGACGAAACGAATCAACACGTTCGTTGCTCCAAAAGGCGCACCACTGTTTCCGATTTTGCTGTCGTGTCGCTTCAGAAGAGAACAACGGCGAGAGACTTGAGACCTCATACGCAGCAAATCCAGCTTTTAACAATGCACCGTACAGTTCATCATTCAAGCGCAATGCCTCTTCCTCTGTTGGCGCTTCAACACTTAAAATCGCGGAATGCGACTCCCCTCCACCCCATAATTTAATTGCACGCTGTTCTTCTGCGATCACAGCAGCAGGGGTCCCGTCTAACTTTGAGACATTAGCGTCAAACTTCAAATATCGTAAAGCAACAATCCCGAGACCGAAGGCAACCACTGAGCATCCAATAACCAGCCAAGCTATGCGTGGGCTGTAGAGATGACGCGACACTGTCTCGCCTGTCTCCCCATCTGTTCGAGCATTTTTCTTCGCCACAGGAATAAAATGAGGCAACACGACAAGCGCATAGATGACTGCCACCAAAACAGAAATCGAAGCAAAGCACCCAAGTTGCCGATAGGCGGGAATCGATGAAAAACAAAAGGCAACAAAGAGACACAATGTGGTTAATGCACTCAAGATAACCGGCAGCCGAATGCGCTTCAGATTTTGCTTTCGTTGCTCGGTACGCGAAAAAACATAAGCATGTACGGAATAGTCATCCGTAATCCCGGTGATCGTAGCACCCAACCCCACCACAAACGCCGAAAAGTTCTTAAAAACGAATGCTGACAATGCCAGAGCAGGCAGACTTGCCAAAAACGGGAGGAGCACCATATATCCTGCACGCCAATCCCGGTATACAACAAAGAACAATACACAAAAAACAAGGACTGCGGAGATTGATGTTACCATAATGTCTCGACAGATAATCGTCTCGTTGCCCAATGTATGCAAATGCGCACAGACCAGTTTCGCCGCAACAGCAGGGGGCAACTCCTTGGCACATTGCTCTAAGTGTGCCACCAATAAGCGAACGCCAGGGACATCCATCATTCCAATTGGAGTCTGCAACACTAGCAACAGATTCTTCCGCTCGGGATCCATCAAACGCCCCTGCACGGGAACAACCCGATAGCCAAAGGATGTCAGCATGCCCAACATTTTTTTCACCATCCGGCCATTCCAATCCAAAGGATCAGACTGGGCCGCAGATGCGGAAAACATTCCTTCCGGCGTCTGGAGTCTCTTCACGAGGTTTGACAGCGAGGTACAGACACCTGCATAAGATGTGACGGTTGAGAGTTCTTCAAACT